>Ga0233432_10004234_pt1 | contig 12800 bp, 6 predicted proteins | sample SI_122_August201_6_FD_179870 | JGI IMG/M metagenome (GOLD analysis project Ga0233432, IMG submission 179870) | Seawater microbial communities from Saanich Inlet, British Columbia, Canada - SI_122_August2016_10_MG | ecosystem: Environmental > Aquatic > Marine > Inlet | place: Canada: British...
AAAAGGATCTGCGGAACCGGCTCGATCGTCTAGGGGTTCCTTTGAGTGCCTTTGTTCAGACCTCACTTCTTGAGGATTTTCTCGACGCCTCTGAAGTGTTAAAAACCTTGGCAGTGGAATGCCATTCTCACTCCCACTCTCACGATTCTGAAGCTTCTCCTGGACGGTTTGGATTAGAGCGATCTCTCGACCTTCTTCAGAAGAATTTTCCACAAGAAGCATACGGTTATCGAGCTCCTTACGGGAAGTTGTACCCTGGGGATATTGAGCTGATTAAGGAGGCGGGGTTTGAGTTTGATGCCAGTCTCTTTCCCTCATATCGTCCAGGAAAGTTTAATAATCTAAGATCGACCACGGCTCCACACAGGTGGTCCAATGGTCTGCTTGAGGTGCCCTTTGGAGTGCTCCCCTACGCTCGACTCATCCTCGGGGTGTCCTACATGAAACTCTTCGGGCCTACTTTTTACCGAGCCCTTTCGGCCCTCACGGGTCTGCCTCGTATTCTTGTGTTTTATGCTCACCTTCACGACTGGTTTCCGACTGACGCAACTCAGGAATTTTCTCCGATGTTGAGGATGGCATTTAATAGAAATGGAAAAAGGGGGATTTCGATCACTGAAGCCTGGTTGTCTCACCTTAAGGATTTGGGTTATACCTTTGTCACGATGAATGAGCTCGCCGAGATTCTGAAAGAAGAGGGAGTTTGATGGGGGAATTGCCTCCCATTCGATTTCCTGTGGCGAATCCCGTTTTGGGGCCAAAGGAGAGGGAATACGTCAGGGATGCCGTTGATTCGAATTGGGTTTCTTCAACGGGGCCTTTTATTGATCGGTTTGAAAAAAGCTTTGGTGAGACTTTCGGGCCGGGTCATGCGGTGGCCGTCAGCAATGGAACGATCGCCATTGATCTAGCTCTAGAAGCTGTGGGAGTTGGGCCCGGCGATGAGGTGATTGTGCCTAATTTTACCTTTGTTGGTTCCGTATCGCCCATCTACAGGCTTCACGCGATTCCGGTACTGGCGCCGACCCAAGAGGGCGGGTGGAATGTGGATGTGAAAGCCCTTGAGAAACTCATAACAGCAAAGACAAAGGCTATTGTGGCAGTTCACCTTTATGGTGTGCCATGTGATATTCGAGGAATCATGTCTCTGGCCAAGCGCCATGGTCTGAAGGTGATTGAAGATGCTGCTGAGGCACTCGGAGCCAAGGTTGATGGGCAAATGGTGGGAACATTCGGAGATGTGGGATGTTTCAGTTTTTTCGGCAACAAGGTGCTGACCACGGGTGAGGGAGGAATGTGCCTCGCCCGAAACGAAGAACTCGCCTCGCTGATCCGACTTTACCGCGACCATGGTATGACTCGTGATAAACGATATTGGCACCGCGTGATTGGTTATAACGGAAGGATGACCAATCTTCAGGCGGCAGTTGGTTTGGGGCAATGTGAGAGTATACATTCGATCATCGAAGAGCGGAAGAGGATTGAAAAAAGTTATCATGGACATTTCGACGTAACTCCGTATTTCAGAAAGTTTGAAAGTCCCGAAGGGGTTGAGCCTGTCTGTTGGTTGATGAGTCCTGTCTTGGAGGGAGATTGCAATCTGGACCGCGATGAGATTCTGAAGGATTTAAGGCGTGAGGGGATTGATTCCCGCCCTTTCTTCTACCCTTGTTCACAGATGCCAGCCTTTGCTCGATTTGGACTGGGTGATGCCCGCTCCGACGACATCTCAGCTCATGGTTTTAATCTGCCGACGTACCCTGCTCTCAAGGATGAAGAAGTGTCCGAAATCTCTGGTGTGCTTTTAGACATCCTTGGAAGACATTACGACCCAGAAGGCAAGACACGCCTGCCGACACTGCCAGAAAAAGAAGCCGATGCCCATGTCGATGTGAGTGTCATTCTTCCAACGCTCAATGAGGGGGAAAAAGTGGTCGAGATCATCACCTCTCTTCGTCAGCAGATGGTGTCTGTCTCTAAAGAGTATGAGATTATCGTGATGGACGATGAGAGCACCGATAACTCGATGGAGGAGGTGCAGATGGCGTTTTCAAGAGACGCACGGGTGTCCGTCAACATAAGGAAAGACCGCCCTTCAGGTTTGGCCTTTTCCATCCGCGATGGAATCGAGATGGCCAAAGGCGATTATATTCTGGTGATGGACTGCAACTTTAACCACGATCCGACTGTGACGGGAGCGATGTCACGCTTTACTGAACATTACGATATGGTCAGCGGTTCTCGATTTACCACTGGTGGCGGCATGGCAAGTCGTTGGAGATGGTGGATCAGCCTCTTTTTCAATCTCTTTGTAAGGATGATATTATTGCTTCCGACTCAGGACAACCTCTCCGGGTTCTTCTGTATTCGACGGAAGACGCTCCTTGAATTGGACCTAGGCTTTATTTTTCAGAACTCTGGAGATTATTTTTTCAGGCTTATTCACGAGATGAACCGTCGCGAAGCGTCAATTCTTGAGATTCCAGTGGTCTATCGGGAAAGACTGATAGGGAGTTCGAAAACGTCGTTTTTGGGGACTTTCTGGTTGTACTTAAAAGAAGTGGTCAAACTCAAAGGGCACGACCTTAAAAAATAGGTTCCTATTTCGGTTCTTTCCGAGTTTGAAAATAGAAGGCCGCTCGTCGAAGCTTGAAACGATTTGAAGGTGGTGTGAGAAGATAGTCCCTTGGGGCAATTTTTTCTTGCTCAATGAGGAGTTCGTCGGGGATCAGCATGAACCCATTTGAAACTCTCCACTCATAAACTGAGTTGGATGTAAAAACATTGAGAAGGGTGTCGATGGTCAGAGTGATGCCATCGGTCGGCAGGTGTTGTTTGGGCCAGGTCAGGCGATAAGTATAGGTGAGGAGGAGGAGTTCGTCTGTGGGCGTCACCTGTTCGCCTGCTTTTTTCGAAGGCTTCCAAGTTCCGATAACTCTTCCCGGTTTGATGAGTTCAAGATCAAGCCAAGTCGATCCAAGGGTTTCGTTTGGGTCCCCTTTTTTGAAGAGGTGATGTCTTAGTAAAGGATGATCAGTGATGTCCTTAAACCGCTGCAGATGTAATTCTGGAGACAGGACGTTTTGGTTGGGTGGTCTTCCTGAATGGGCTTCATTGTCTTTGGATGGTAACGTCAACTTTCCACATCGGACATCGACCCAGGCTCTCTGACCCATCAGGGCCTGACGATTAGGGTCGAAACGTTCTTTAGAAATCCCCGGATCTTTTTTGAGCATCGTGATGCTCGTCATGAAGGTTTGTCCCAACTTTGGACCACAGAAGATTTTGACTTGAATGTTGGCGCCACTCTCGTCGGGCATCAAGGTGATCACTTGATGGGAGCGTTCATCTTCTGCATGAGCATAGAGGAGAGAGGGGAGCAAGACCCAAAAGGCAATGGAGGGCATGACTCGAAGAACACTCTCCAAGAGGCTTGGCCCCAACATTGATTTAGCCCTTGGCCCCGATGAGTTCCCTGATGTCTTGGGCTTCAAAGCGATAACTGGAGGCGCAGAAGTGACAATCGATCTGCGCGCCCCCATCCTGTCGAATCATGTTTTCTAATTCCTCCACAGGAAAAGAACCGAGGGTCTTTCTCATCTTTTCTTTTCCGCAGGTACAAAAGCTGTGGGGTGGGAGCGTGCTGTGGATGCTGAGCTCATCTTCGCTGATGACTAGGTCGAGAAGACTACTTAGGAAGGAGGAGATCTCTTTGGGACTGGTCAGATTGGGTTTGGAAATTTCGGAAGATTTCCAGTGATCTTCCAACGTGGCGATCGTTTCTGGATCGCACCCGGGGAGTCCCTGAAAGAGTAAGCCCCAGGAATCATGGGGACTGGTGACGACCCTGCAGAACGTGGGGATCTGGTCGCTGAGGTTAAAAAAGGTGGCTAAGTCTTGGGCTGGATCGCACAGGTCGGCGAGGACCATTCCGTCGTTGAGTCGGCGAGTCGGAGAAGACCGAACGACACCGAGTTTTCCGGGCAACGTCTCTATCTGCATCTCTTCCTCTTCGCTGACGGCATTCAGCGTGCTTCGAAGGCCACCTTGGTGGTCGACGTCCACGAGGATTTCGAGGCTTTGTCCGTAGTGCCAACGGAGGGTGTAACGTTCGTCTTTGTGAAGCAGAGGGCTGGTGAGGAGGCCCGCGGTTAGAGCTTTCAAGTAGTGTTCCCTACAGGAAAGGGGTGGTTGAACTCGCTCCAGAAATTCCGAAAGAAGAGGCTGCAGTTCGACGAAGATGACTCTGAAATCAAGCCCTGAGAGGGATGCTCTCAAAAGTCGTTCTGTCATGTTTTTTTCTTTTCGTCTGAGAGGACTTCGGATTTAATGGTGAGAATGAGTTCCTTTAGCCAAGATTTTTCATCTTCACTGAGAATTTCAGGGGAGGGAGGAGAATTGAGAGGGTCTCCCATTTCTTCGAGAGGGAGGCGAAGGAAAGCTTCTGAAGAAGCGTAGATGTCATAGGAAGGGTGCTGGAGAGCGTGGGCTTCACGAAGAAGTTCTGTGGCGACAACGCGACTGTTCTCGTCTCCCATTTCTTTCCAGTCGAGGTAAAAGCGAAGTCCGCTAAAGAGGTAGAAAAGTAGGCGGTAGTCGTGGCGATCTGGTACACCTGCTTCGATGGGGTCGTAGTTGGCTTCTCCGAGGAGAGCACTGGCGATGCCGTATCGGTGGGGCATGCTTTTTCCGCTCTTGTGTTGGATGGCTTTCCAGCGGTTGACTGCGTTGAGGCGACGTCCGATTCGGTAGTCGTCGAGCCCGATAAAAAAGAAAGCATCAGAGGGCCCCCAGCTTTTACAGTTTCGGGTCATAACTTTTAAGTAACGGCGTGCTTCGTCGTAACTACCGTGAATCCACAAGTAAGCTGAGACATAGATGGCTGGGGAAGCGGGGACTGTGATTCCAGCATTGATACAGATGCTGATGAGCTGTTGAAAAATCTGCAGGGCGATTTTCTCGTGACCTGAACTAAGGTAAAAACGACCAAGAGTTTCTAGATCTTCGATTGGGTCTTCGTGCCACAGAATGAGGCGCATCAGTTTCTCAAGGAGGAAGGAGTGATTCTTCATCTGAATAGTTCGTTGGACGAAGCGAGAAAGCTGTCGTTCGTCTGTGATCAGTTTCCCAAAGTTTCCTCTGCCTCCTCCGTAGACTTCTCGAAAGAAAGAGATGCACCCTTTTAGATGCTTGGGGTGTTCGGTCATGGTCAGGTAGAACCATCTCCACAGCAGAGGTATCGATAGGGAGTCCTGTCGATCGAGCCTTCTGTCGAGGAGAATCGTCAGTTTGATCCATCGATCGACGACGGCCCAGTCGTGCTCTTTCATATTTCGCAGCAGGTCTTGGACGTGCTCGTGAGTGAAGTCGGCAACTGACCTCAAGAGAATATTGGGGGGTGTTCCATCGAGAATGTTCTCAATCTGAACGGCGGCCTCCATAGGGTTACCCTCAAAAAGTTCAATTCTGGCGATACCGAGGTGGACGAGCTCTTTCTGTCGGGTGTTGAGGAGTTCCGACCAAATCTCCATCGACTGTTTTCGTTTGCGATTTTGGCGGTAGGCGGAGACACCAGCTCGGTAGCAAGCCCAAGATCCGATGTAGCGGTGTCGGTGATTGTGGAAGATGTCGAGGAAGTGTCGCTGGGCGGCTCTAAATGATCCTTCGGCCATGAGTGTTTCGGGGATGGCGATGGTGTCGGTCTTGAGAGGTAGGCCTCTGGTCTTCACGAGGAGTTTCGAATAGATAACGGGTTGCCCCTGGTGTTTGAAGCCAATCCAGCCCCCGGTCAAGGGACTTCTGTCGATACAGGATAGGACTAGTCGAGAGTTGACGGTGACACTGATTCCGTCTTTAGAGGATTCGATGACGACGTGATTTTTCTTGTTGGGTTCGAAGACGTGGTTTTCGTTGGAAGCGATTTCGGACTCATTTCTCGTCAGGGATAAGCGGTTGTTGTTGTTTTCTGCTAGATTCAAACAGTAGTGATCAATGGTCTGGTCGGAACTGGGTTGGGTTGAGCAGAAGATGATGCCGAAGGGTTGAAGGATTTCGGTTCTGCGAGGAGGGGTGAGAACTCGGAGGTTCATGGATAAGCGAAGGTCACCGGAAAAAGATTTTTTGAGAAAGAGCCGGGTTCGTTCGGTGTGTCGCTCTTCGGATAGACCAACCTTGATGACTTGATCTTCCAAGGCCCAAAGACGTGAAGACTGTTCGGGGATGACGGCGCAGTTTTGAGCTAAAAAATCAGGTAGGGATGCTCGGCGATATTGACTGCTTCCATCTAGCCAGAATTCAAGAGCCCGGCTGAACTCGGCGACAGAGTCGAATCGGTCGTCTGGGTGGGTGGCCATGGCTTGCATGGCGATGGCCGCTAATTCTGGTGGAATGTCGCGGCCTGGGGCGACCTGGTCAGGATGAAGGAGATTTCCTTCTCGCTTGGCAATGACGAGAGTCTTAAGGTTTCTGGCATGGACGGGAAGTGATAGGGTGAGCATCCGGTAGAGGATGACGCCTAGGGCGTAGATGTCGGCCTGAATCGTCAGTTCGTGGTTGCGGATGGTCTGCTCGGGAGGCATGTAGGCCGGGGTTCCAAGCATGTCTCCTTGTAATGTGAGGGAGTCATCTTCTGCTGGAGGTAGAACCATTTTCTGACGAGCAAGGAACTCTTGAGTGTCTTGGTCGGAGATGCTGTCGAGGATGGTGGAGTCGTCGTCATCCAGATCGACGTCATTTGGGGTGGAGGGGCTGACTTTCTTGGTCAGTCCCCAGTCAATGACATAGACTTCGCCAAAGTCACCGATGAAAATATTGGAAGGCTTGAGGTCCCGATGGATGAACCCTTTGGCATGGGCGTAACTCAAGGTTTTGCAGACCTCCCTGAGAATTCCAACTAAGCGTTGGTTGGGAAAGGCTTCGACGGTGGCTGGGTCGTTGATTTTTAGGTCTTTGAGGATTTCATCTAGGGGTCGACCATCGATCATCTTCATGGCGTAGTAGATCAGGTTGTCGTGGGTCCTCCGCACGCTGAAGACCGGTGGTATTCCTGGGTGCTGGAGTCTTGCCGTGGTGACGGCTTCTCGAATGAAGCGTTGTCGATCGTTGGGCCGAGAGTTTCTTGTCTTGTCTTGCCTCATGACTTTGAGTGCAACCACCCGGTCGAGCTCCGAGTCACGGCAAAGGTAGACGAACCCCATCCCACCGCGGCCGATCTCCCGGATCACCTCGTAGTTCTCAATTTGGACGGGGGGCGCGTCTTGGTCCATGGTCGGCATCCTACGGGGTCCGTCATCGAGGGAATGAGGGCGAGGGATTATCTGAAGAGGGGGAGCTGATTTTGGTAGTGCAGGGCAGCAGGATTTCCTAATTTGAGAGTCGAAGAGTTTCGGTTTTTTAGCCATTCTTTTGCTTTTTAGGGGCTTCGCCTAGAATCCCTCCTGACCGAAAGGTCCATTTACAACCTTGATTGATTCCATTTGGTGAATGTTGGCGAGCGATGCTCCCCTCCACGAGCCGATGCGATTGAAAGGAAGACAATATGATCAACGCCTTTGCGAAACTGCCTCCGGACTTGGATCCAGAGGAAACAGAAGAGTGGTTGGAGTCCATGGAAGCTATCCTGAAAAAGGATGGCAGCGACAGGGCTTACTTCCTGTACCGGAAACTGACCGACTTGCTCCAAATCTCAGGTGTGGCTATGCCATCTTCGGCGAACACACCCTATCTGAACACCATTAAACCAGGGGAGCAGCCTGCTTATCCCGGTGACCACATCCTTGAACAGGAACTCACGAGTCTTGTCCGTTGGAACGCCATGGCGATGGTGGTTTCCGCTAATAAAAAGAGCGAAGGAATCGGAGGGCACATTTCTACTTTCGCCTCAGCAGCACACCTATATGAGGTGGCTTTCAATCACTTTTTTAAAGGCAGAACTCCCAACAAACAGGGCGACCTAGTCTATTTTCAGGGTCATGCCTCTCCCGGGATCTATGCCCGAGCCTTCCTCGAAGGTCGAATTTCTGAAGAGCAGCTTCTCCATTTCAGAAGAGAAATGGCTGGAAACAAGGAGGGAGGTCTTCCTTCTTATCCTCACCCAAAGCTCCTCCCAGACTTCTGGCAGTTCCCAACGGTTTCCATGGGGCTCGGACCCATCATGGCCATTTATCAGGCCCGGTTTATGAAATACATGGAAAACCGAAGTTTTGTTAAACCCTCTGATTCCAAAGTTTGGGCCTTTCTGGGCGACGGTGAAACCGATGAGCCCGAGAGTTTGGGTGCCATCAACCTGGCTGGCAGAGAGAACCTCGACAACCTCATCTTTGTTGTGAATTGTAATCTCCAGCGTTTGGACGGTCCAGTGCGCGGTAACGGAAAGATCATTCAGGAACTCGAAGGAAGTTTTCGTGGAGCTGGATGGAATGTCCTCAAGGTTGTTTGGGGAACCGAGTGGGATGACCTCATTGCCAAGGATGAGTTTGGAGAGCTTGCCCGCGCCTTTGGAGAGGCCGTCGATGGTGACTATCAGAAATACAGTGTATCTGATGGGGCCTACATCCGTAAACATTTCTTTGGGCGCTCCCCTGAACTCCAGAAGATGGTGGAGAATCTCAGTGACGATCAGATTAAACGTCTGCGTCGTGGAGGCCATGACCCTCGAAAGATTTTTGCTGCTTATCACCGAGCTGTCTTCGAAGCCAATGGCCGTCCGACGGTTATTCTGGCCAAGACGATCAAGGGTTACGGGTTAGGCGAGGCCGGAGAAGGTCGCAACACCACCCACAACCAGAAGAAATTGAATGAGGATGAATTGCTCAAGTTTCGTTCTCGCTTTAAGATTCCTGTTAAGGAAGAAGACGTCGCTCAGGCACCTTTTTATCGTCCACCTGAAGATTCGAAGGTCCTGGACTACATGCGTCGCCGTCGTAAGGAATTGGGCGGGTATCTGCCCGCAAGATCCGAAGAAGCTGACGCCTTGGCGATGCCCGACGCCTCTTTCTATGAGAAGTTTACCAAAGGCTCCGGTGGTCGTGAGGTTTCTACGACCATGGGCTTTGTCACGCTCCTGACCGGCCTTTGTGCTGACAAGGTTTCGGGCAAGCATTTTGTGCCGATTGTTCCCGACGAGTCGAGAACGTTTGGCATGGAGGGCATGTTTCGTCAGTTTGGGATCTATTCTTCGAAAGGTCAGATTTACGACCCCGTGGACAAGGAATCACTCATGTCCTATCGTGAAGCTACCGATGGTCAGCTTCTTCAGGAAGGATTATGTGAAGCAGGGGCGATGTCTTCTTTCATCGCCGCTGGGACGGCATACGCCTCCTTCGGCATCAACATGGTTCCCTTTTACATTTATTACTCGATGTTTGGGCACCAAAGAGTTGGTGACCTGATCTGGGCTGCCATGGACATGAAATGTAAAGGCTTCCTCATTGGTGCCGTTGCCGGACGGACGACCCTCAATGGCGAAGGTCTCCAGCACGAGGATGGGCACTCACATCTTGTTAATTCAACCGTCCCTAATGTTCTGGGTTACGATCCGGCCTTTGCTTATGAACTGTCGGTGATCATTAAAGACGGGCTACAGCGAATGTATGTCAACAATGAGAAGGTGTTCTACTATCTCACCGTTTACAACGAAACCTATGAACAGTTGCCCATGCCGAAAGGCAAAGGCGTCGAGGAAGGCATCGTCAACGGAATGTACAAACTCATCAAGAGTAAGTCCAAATCCAAGAAGAAGGTCCAACTGATGTCATCGGGAACGATTCTCAAAGAGGCCATCAAAGCGGCGGCGATTCTCGAAGAGAATTATGGCGTTGCGACCGACGTGTGGTCCGTGACATCTTTTACTCGACTCCGGAACGAGGCGATGGAGGCGGAAAGGTGGAATGTACTTCATCCTGATGCCAAGCCCAAGACGAGTTATCTCGAAGAGAGTCTTGATGGCGAGAAGGGAGCTTTTGTGGCTTCGACGGATTATATGCGCATTCTCGCCGAAGGGATCTCAAAGTGGGTTCCTGGTGGACTGGCTTGCCTTGGTACTGACGGACACGGTCTGTCATCTTCTAGGGAAGAACTACGACGTTACTTTGAAGTCGATACCGAGAGCATCGTTCTGCGGGCTCTGAAGTCCTTGGCTGATCGAGGAGACATCGGAGTGGATGTCGTGAAAAAAGCCATCGGTGATCTCGGGGTTTCTCCCGAGAAATCCAGTTCTTTTCCCCTTTAATCGGAGGTCCGTATCATGAGTGATATTCTACTTCCAGATTTGGGTGAAGGCGTCGAGGGAGGCATCGTGACCTCCATTCCAGTGAAAGCTGGAGATGCCGTGACTGCCAACGACCCGATCATTGAGATCGAGACTGATAAAGCCGTACTTCCCGTACCTGCCCCAGAAGACGGGGTGATCGGGAAAGTGCTCGTAGCTGAGGGCGACAAGATTGTCGTTGGGCAAGCGATCGCTTCTTTTGAAGGAGGCGCCGCAAGCCCTGCTCCCGTTCAGAGCGAAGAACAAGAGGTTCCGGCAGTGGAGCCTACTCCTGTGGCTGAAGCTGTCGCTCCCAACGGGGGGTCCACAGATGTGGTCTTGCCCGACTTGGGTGAAGGTGTCGCTGGTGGAACCGTGACCTCCATTGCTTCTTCCGAAGGTACTGACTTGGCCGAAGGTGACCCGATCATTGAAATCGAAACAGATAAGGCGGTGCTTCCCGTGCCGGCGCCTTCGCCTGGCAAACTTCTGTCTGTTGTCGTCAAAGAAGGGGACAAAATCGAGGTCGGTCAGGTGATCGCTAAGATGACCATCGTGATTAGTGCAGGCTCGACAGACCCAGCCCTAGAAGCGGGGGACCCACCAGTCCCTTCTGCTTCAGAAGAAGTTTCTGCGCCTCAGGCTGACCCTAAACCGGACCTCCCTCCTAGTCGTGAACCCATCGTTTCAGCACCGAAGTCTCTCTCATCGCCTTCAGCCGGGATTGCTGCAGGGCCTGCAACTCGTAAGTTGGCGAGAGAAATGGGTATCGACCTTTCTGTCGTGAAAGGTAGTAAGCGAGGCGGACGCATTGCTGTTGAGGATGTGAAAGCCCACGTCAAAACCCTGAAGTTGGGAAAACGTACGACGCCAGGAGGTGGCGGTTCTGCAATGTCAGCTGACTGGCCGTCATTGCCTGACTTTAGCAAGTTTGGTAGTGTTCGTCGCGAGAAGATGAGCAATATTCGGTCTATTATCAGCGACCGTATGTCTATGTGCTGGAATCGTATTCCACATGTATTCCAGTTCAACGAAGTGGATATGACTTATCTCGCTAATGTTCAGAAAAAATACAAAGCGGAGTTTAAGGAGAAAGGAAGCAGTGTGTCTCCCACCAACTTCATCATCAAGGCCATGGCCATCTGCTTGGAGGAGTTTCCTCAGTTCAACGCTAGTCTCGATGAGCAGACCGGAGAGGTGATCTTCAAAGACTATGTGAATATTGGTGTAGCTGTGGATACTCCTACGGGGCTCATTGTTCCGGTGCTGAAAAACGTGGATGAGATGACCATCTTCGACATCGGCAAGAACTTGAAGGATCTGGCAAAGCGGACACGCGAAAGGAAAGTCACCCAGAATGAACTGAGTGGCGGTTCGATGACTCTTTCTAATCTTGGTGGTATCGGAGGCTCACATTTTACGCCGATCGTGAACTGGCCAGAAGTGGCCATTCTTGGTGTAGGACGTTCCGAGACGAAGCCTAAGTGGATCGATGGTGAGTTTGTTCCCCGAGAGTGCACTCAATTAACACTCTCTTATGACCACCGAGTTATCGATGGCGCTGATGGAGCTCGCTTCATGGTGAGGCTTTCTCAGATCCTTGAGAATATCGAACGAACCCTGCTGGGAGGTTGAGATGAATAAAAAGACTCAACTGGTTGTCATTGGTGCTGGGCCAGGAGGGTACACCGCTGCCTTCTTCGCTGCAGATCGAGGAATGGATGTGGTTCTGGTGGAAGCCTCTCATCCGGGCGGGACCTGCCTGAATGTGGGCTGTATTCCCTCAAAGGCACTCCTTCACGTGTCAAAGGTACTCGACGAAGCTAAGCATGCGGCCGAAGCCGGAATCTTTTTTGAAGAACCAAGGATTGATCTTGAAAAAGTAAGAAGCTTCAAAGAAGGGGTGGTGGATAAACTGAGGGGTGGAGTCCGAGGTTTAGCTAAAGCTCGAAAGGTTGAACTCATCGAGGGGTTCGCTTCCTTTGTTAATGAAAACGAACTTTCAATTCAGACTCCCGAGGGGCGAGTGACTCTGGACTTTGACCACTGCATTATTGCAACGGGTTCGGTTCCAGTTGTTCCTGGACCTCTCAATCTCAAGTCAGAGAGAGTGATGGACTCTACGGGAGCCTTAGAGTTGAAAGATATCCCTGAGAAATTTCTCGTGGTTGGTGGAGGGGTGATTGGCCTTGAACTGGGCAGCGTTTACGCTGGGCTAGGCTCTAAGGTGACCGTTGTTGAAGCTCTGGACTACTTAGCCAACGGTTGCGATCGAGACATCGCGAAGCCCCTTGAAAATATGGTTAAGAAAAGTTTTGCTCAGGTTTTCACCAAAACCATGGTTAAGTCACTTGTTGAAGATGGTGAGCAGATCAAGGTGAGTTTCGAGAATGCCGATGGGACTCATGAGGAGTCATTTGATAGAGTGCTTCTCTGCATCGGTCGCCGCCCCAACTCCGATAAATTGGAATTGGGTAATGCGGGAATTCAGACTGACGACCGAGGATTCATCAATGTCTCTAAGTCAATGCAGACTGGGCAGACCAACATCTAC
>Ga0233432_10004240_pt1 | contig 12796 bp, 9 predicted proteins | sample SI_122_August201_6_FD_179870 | JGI IMG/M metagenome (GOLD analysis project Ga0233432, IMG submission 179870) | Seawater microbial communities from Saanich Inlet, British Columbia, Canada - SI_122_August2016_10_MG | ecosystem: Environmental > Aquatic > Marine > Inlet | place: Canada: British...
ATGCGTAAGCTTCTTGATGACTTCCTCAACCTCAGTCGCGTAGTCTTCGTTGTCAGAGTCCTGCGATAACCATTGGATGCTGAACGTTAGCTCGTGAAAGAAATGCAAGATTTCAACGCAAGAACGTACCAGTTTTTTCGCTATCTGGAAGCAGCTTGCGGCCTTAACGATGTCACCCCCGTCGCTCTTGTCCGGTGCTTTAAACCCCTCCCCTTGAAGGAACCACGCCCACGCGTCGAGAGGGTATTTCCTTCGTCTACATAAATCATTGTTAGTCAACTTAGCGAGAAAATATATGAGGGGCGCAAAAATTACTTACTCCCATGGTTTCGACGTTCCAGGTGCCTTCAAGACCGTCTTGATCATGATCTCGTTGTTGTTCGCGTCATCAGAAATCAGTCTCAGCGCTGCTCGTGCATCTACGACGACCTGTTTGAAACATAATGCAAATTTGTACATGCATGCGCGCTGTAATTTAATCGTAAAGTCAGTTCCTCTGTTGCAGTCGCATTGAATTTATCGCAGCAAGAATAAACGCACCTGCACATATGCCATCGTCGCGCTCATGGGAGCGAGTGTCCAACTTGCAACGCAGTTTTCGTAGTCAGTTTGGGTCTTTTTCGTGCTGCTCTGCCACGATTTTATCTGCAGAAACATTGCTTCTCGCTTTTCCTGCGGCGATACGGTTTGTCTCGATGGCTTAGCTATGATACCCTTGGCCTCGTAGTCGTGGAGGATCGTGATGACGAAATCTGCGAGCTGTTCTCGAGTCATTCGACTCGCTATCTCTGAAACGGCGCGGTGGTACTCGTTGTGCGCCTTCGCTTTGTCCTCGACCAGTTTGTATGACTGGCTGAGTGCGTCGAGCGCCTGACCGTAGTGTTGCAGTCCTCGGAGAGCCGTGGCTTTTCTCCACCAAGCCTTCGCCCATTTACCGTTCAACTCGCAAGCGCGCTCGGCATCCTGCAGTGCCTCGGCGAATTTGTTTGCCTGCGAAAGAAGACGTCATGTCGCGTCAGTTGATGAGCTGTTGTCGAACCTACGTCGAAAGCATGAAATGACTCAGAGAGACGCTCACTTTGGCGTATGCTAACGATCGATTCGTGTACAGCGCGAGGGATTCTTTGTGCCCTCGTGGAAGGATGTCTAAACAGTCAGAGTACCTGCATGAACTCGGAAGAGGTCAGACACACGGCACTTTTTTTTTTTCTTTTGGGCAAATGGAGACAAGACAAACCGAAGGAAGCCGACAAAGTAGAGCGGGCGAGAAGGGTCATCACGCACTTGGTGTATGCGTCCTTGTAGTTGCCAGCCTTCAGTGCGTTATCTGCTTGAATCTTGACGTAACCCATCTTCATAATCCTGTGTTAGGAGGAAGAGAGAACGCTCGTTAGATGGGCTGCAGTCATCTCAAACAGAAACGTTCGCTCGTCGAGACAGCCCATTCCTCCCATCCGTGAGAGAACGTGAGGACGTGGAGAAGCCACTCGAAGATGTGCTTACCAGAACTCTTCATCGCCAGAGAATCTTCCATCAGACGTCATGCTGATCCGCGACGCAGATCGTGCGACGCTATGGTCCGCACAACACGACGCGGGTCCCTTTGGCGAGATCCTTTAGGGAGGCGAAGAGGCGTTTTTTTCGCGTCCAAGTTTGATTTAATTTTTTGCTGATGCGTGATTTCTGGATTTTCGGCAGCGCGTTTCTTGATTGTCGGGCCTGCTGCGGACCGCCGCCTCACTTTCGCCACCACCGCCGCCGCCTATCATGGGCGCGGAAGAAGCATCAGTGGGCATAGAGTGTAATGCCAACTCGGCGGAGGGCTTCCGGGCGATTCTCAAGGAGAGATACACCGACTTTGTGGTGAATGAGATCGACCAGGATGGAGAGGTGGTGCACCTTACGACCCTCGATGCGTCCATCGACGACGAAATCGACGAGATGGAGCAACAAAAGCGACAAAAGTTTGCTTCCCCTGCTGTCGAGAGGGCTGAGGGTGATAAACCCGAGCAGAAGAATGTTTCTAGTGAACCTACACCCACGCCCCATGATACGACAGCTCCTGAGATCGTCTCAGCGGAGGCCAACACTCTGCTGAACGAAAAGATAGAGTCTGCGGTTACCGAGTTCACCAAGCTCGCCGGGGCGGAAGAGGCAGCCCGACTGAAAACGTTTCTTGAGCAGCCGGGCGTGCTCTCGCCGGCGCCAGAAGGATCCGAAGCACCTTCAGCTCTTGTTCTTGGATCGAGCAACGATAAAGCGTATCGAACAAGTTTGCACGTGTTCTTCAACTCGCATTTTCAACTCACCACGGACTCGGTGGAGCCATCTGCTGGAGGCGAGGGAAGCGGCGTGACGAAGAAGGACTCGAAGAAACCACATCTTTGCATTAGGGTGCACCCCAAGCACACAAAGGGAAAGAAAGGCGGGGGTGATAAGAAACGTGGGCGCGACGAGGGAAACGATAATAACTGGAAGGGACATAAAAGATGGCCCATGGACTTGCCTCAATACCTCGAGTTTACCTTGTGTAAGGAGAACAAAGAGACGCAAGACGCGATGGGAGTGATTTCGCGCATCCTCCGCACCAAACCCAGGGACTTTGGCTTTGCCGGAACAAAGGACAGACGCGGTGTGACCAGCCAACGAATGACTCTACACAAGGTACGCGCCTCGCGATTGGCGAAGCTGAAGCTGTTTCAAATGAAGGTTGGTAACTTTAAGTACGTTGACCGCGAGCTTGGCCTTGGTGATCTCAAAGGTAACCTTTTCACGCTGACACTGCGCGGCATCGAAGGAGGAACTGAGGCGACTGTCACGCGCGCAGTGAATGAGCTGAAGTTGAGTGGCGTCATAAACTACTTTGGTTTACAGAGGTTTGGGACGCACGCTATAGGTACGCATGAAATTGGCGCAGCTTTATTACGTGGAGCATGGGCGGAAGTGCACGATCTGATCCTCAGACCGCGAGATGGGGACAACGGAGATGCCGCTGCTGCTCGCGTCATCTACAAGGAAACCGGTGACGCCGCCGCCGCTCTGAAACGAATGCCGCGGTTCTGCACGGCTGAGAGGGGACTCCTCGAAGCGTTGGGTCGATGCGACAAAAACGATCTAGTCAACCCACTGAGCGGCATTCCTCGCACGACACGTAAAATGTACGTGCACGCGTACCAGAGCTACATGTGGAACAAGGCTGCGAGCGAGCGCGTCAGGCGCCACGGCTTGAGCCGCCCCGTGGCTGGAGACTTAATCGTCGACGACAGCATGTTGCAATATGCTGGAGAGGATGACGGCGACATTTTCTCGAGAGTCCGCGAAGTCACAGAGAAGGAGGCAGCATCTGGAGCATTCAATATCACGGACGTCGTCTTGCCTCTGCCGGGGAACAGGGTGATATACTCTGAGAGTCTGAAATCGCTGTACGAAGAGATTTGCAAGAAAGACGGGGTGCAGCTCACTGGTTTCGCGCACACGGTGAAGGAATATTCCTTTGGATTCCTTCCTGGTGCTTACAGGAAGCTCGTGATCAAGCCCGATAAAATCGAGTACTCGTTCGCGAGGTATTCCGATCCAAATGCTGATCTGACAGCAACTGACCTGATGCGCGTCGAGGCCGGTGATGATTCAGTGCAAGCCTTGGGTGAAGACAAGGACGGAAAGTTTCTTGCACTTCGTCTGAGTTTCGCTCTCCCGACCAGCTCTTATGCGACCATGGTAATCAGGGAGCTTATGAAGTCGACGTCGTCTCAGGCGGCACATAGGGCGATGACGCTCGCCGACAAGGGAGAAGAAATCGCGGGATAGATATTAGCTTTGTTCATTCACCTTTAGGTTGCAGAAAGCACAAGGTTGCTAACCACATACACACCTCGCTGGTGCTGCAAACCTCAAACCTTCGTTGTCCAAAAAGTGCAAAAAAGCGTCCATCAACAATCCCTACACTGCAGAAAGCGCAGCGCGCGTTGGTGCCACGGTGTCGGCACCAGCAGAGGAGTCCTTGCGATCAACGACGCGTCACCCAGGGCCGGCGTGATTTGCTCGCATGAGCGCCCGCGCGGTGCATGTGCACCCGGTCCTGTCGAGCTTGGGAGCGACGCGCTCAAAGAAGGTCGGCGGGCGTTTTGGGGTTGTGAAAGCCACTCGGGGCAGGGATGCTTCGAGGTGCGCGGCTGCACAAAGCGTTGACGGTGTCGGGGAAATCGAGGAACTACATGCGTCGTTCCCCTTTAGCCGCGAACAGTGGGATAACTTCATGAAAGAGTACTGGCAGAAGCGACCTGTGGTCATCCGTGGTGCTCTCGAGCCCGGGGAGGCGTCCATGCCTATCGACTCCAGCGAACTGGCTGGTTTGGCGTGCGAGTCCGAATTTCAGCCTCGCATCCTCAAGAAAGGATCTAATGGCCCTTCCGACTGGTCCCTGGACCTTGGACCTTTCACGGAAGAAGAACTCCAATCACTTCCGTCGGACGGATCGTGGTGTGTCGTGGTAAACGACTTAGAGAAACACATCCCTGAGGCGACAAAACTCCTCGACGCCTTTGACCACTTTCCGCGTTGGCGCGTGGCAGACGTGCAGGCCAGCCTGTCAGGAGAGGGTGGGGGTGTCGGAGCGCACTCAGACCAGTTCGATGTATTCCTGATGCAAGGCGAAGGTCGGAAACGATGGTCCATATCGGATGATCCAGAGTACGCACCTGAGAAGGAGGAGTCTTTCTTTGAAAACATCGACGTGCGAGTGTTGAAGGACTTTCAGCCAAAGGCCCGCAGCCTTCTGGAGCCAGGAGACGTGCTGTACTTACCACCGAGAGTGGCACACCACGGCATCGCCGAGGGTTGCGACGCAGTTTGCGTGACGTATAGTATCGGATTTCTTGCGCCGACACACGATGACTTGATATTGTCATACGCGCAGTCGGCGGTGGATACACGGAACGCAGTGACGGAGCGCTGGAGTGATCCGTGGTTAGAGCCCCAGGCAGAAGTCGGGCAAATATCGCAAGCCGCCGTGAAGCAAGCGGGAGACATCATCCGTGACTCGATGCCTAAAACGGAGGCGGATATTGCGAGATGGTTCGGTTGCCACGTGACTGGTAACTTGGGATTCGACGGAGAGCAGGCTATGCCCGAGGAAAAACTCTCTCCCGACGAGTTGCAAGATGTTTGGGCGGAAGAGGGTGCGTTGATTCGTCGCGCAGACGTCAAGTTTGCTTTCATAGACGAGGTCGCTGACGGTAGTCTTGAAGGATGCTTGTTTTTCGCGGGCGGCGAGGTGTGGCATTTGAAGTCAGCCAGCAGCATTCAGCTTGCTCGACACATTGCGAACAACGATGAGATTATGGCTGAGAATTGGCAAGGCCTTTCTGACGGGGTTGGCCACGAAATAGACGGCGACGGTGTGGCGCTCGTACACGACCTTTTCTCGAGTGGTTTCCTATTTCTAGACGGTGACTAGCACTCGTTGTGAGCAAATGGCTATCCATCGCACTTAATCTGCTTCACCCAGACCGCTCTTTTGCAAGTCATAAGACTCCGTTTGCTGCTGAGATTGCGCGTTCTGGCGCAACACGTCGCCCGGGCTTGGGAGCGGGCGTCCGCTCGAACCCCCCCCTGACTCTTTGTGCGAAGCGAGGCCCGCACCCCAACCCCCCACCGGAGCGTCGCTGTAACTCGCTGGGTCCATGGGATCAATACCTGGTGGTGCCGCACGCTGTCTCTTTCTGTTAGTCGCCACTGGTGCTGCTCGTGCAGACACGATGTTCTCAGCTGGAACTATAACGACTGAGCGCTTCATATGCTGCTTCTGCTGCAGCGGCAACGGGGGCTCCCATGTCGTCACCTTCGTGGACGCATTGCAGTAGTATGTCCGATTCGTCTTCGGATCGATCGCCGACTTCCATCCCGGCGGAAGTGTCTTTGGCGCCGGGTTAGCCACCATCACGCCAATCATGTGTGCGTCTGCATTCGTCGGTCGAGTCCAAGAACTCCTCCCAAGGCTAGCGTTGTAATAGTACGCTTGTCCATACTTCTCGTCCACCGCCTCGGTCCACCCCGCAGGAAGAGAAGAGTCTTCGTTCGAATTCTCCGCCGAACCACCCCTGTTGTTCGCCTCTTCGTCGACTTTGATGCCCCGAGCCCTCAGCCGGGCCTTCAGGAACTCCGGAAGCTCCTGTGGCATGGCCCAAACCGACCCGGAGGTCGCTTCTGGTCGGGAGCGCAGGGAGTTGTGAAACCCTCGGGGCTCGTCTGCAAGGGAAAAAGAAAGCTTTCTTTTTTGTGAGCTCGAGGTCTCAGTCTCGGGGAGACCGAAGAAGTCCTATGTAAGAAAAACGAGCTGGAGGGGACGCACTCCCTTAGCGCGCAGCACACGACGGCAGCTCGTCGAGCCCATAAGCGACAGATGCTGCTGCTATCAACAAGACTCGGACGAGAGGTACTGTGTGTGAAGGCTACTCTCACCTTCGCGTTGTTGTTCGCGTTGTTGTTCAGGGGCAGTGCTGCTCACGACACAGAAACACAGGAAGAACTTGTTGAAGCGCTGTGTGACACTCCGTCATGGGAGCTGGTGGACACCCTCGTGAGTCTTCCAATGTTCGGCGATGACGCTCTGAAGGCATCATCAAGGTTCCCAGGTTTACGACGCTTCTCGCCCTCGCAGGGCAATCTCTCAGTACGTCCCCAACTTCCGCGCTCGCTCTCTCGTCTCTTTTCCGTCTCACGCTAAACGCGCCTTGCCTATTTCCTCCAGTATACCTGTGACGCGTCCGCGTCGGCCAAAACCCAAGGAAAGCCACCACACGTCACGGTAAAGGCGTTCCTGGAGTTCGAAACGTACGGGCAGAACAACACGGCACAGAACGTTTCTTCGACGTTGGAATACGAAGCCGTTGCCGTTTTCAACTTCACCGACCTTCCACGAACCGTGTCGCACAAAGTTTTCGCGGCGAACCGCGACGACTACGTCGGCAAGACTCTCGTCCGAGGCGTGAAGTATGAAGCGGATACCGGAGAGCTTGTGCTGTCACCGAAGGAGAAGGTGATGGGGGTTGCGTTTTCTTTGCTCTGGAGACCTAGCCGAAACCATTTTGCGACGTGACGTTGTAAAACAACACAGAAAAATGCGCCACAGTGTTGCTGAAAGACGAAGTGAAACAGCGTCTCGCAATTTCCGGCATTCGCGGAGGCGCGGCCTGCCGCGTCATGCGGGTTACGTGTTTGGCGACATGTGCGCTCAACCAGTGGGCGCTGGACTTTGATGGGAACCTTGCTCGAGTCAAGGCGTCGATTTGGCAAGCAAAGGCGAAGGGCGCTCGGTATCGTGTCGGTCCGGAGTTGGAGCTTCCCGGATACGGTTGCGAGGATCATTTCCTCGAGGTCGACACGATTGAGCACTCATGGGAGTGCCTCGCGCAGCTTCTCGCCGGGGACGACACCGACGATATCTTGTGTGATGTCGGCATGCCGGTAATTCACGGTGGGGTGCGGTACAACTGCAGGGTGTTCGTCCTGAACCGCGAGATCCTTCTCATCCGACCGAAACTGTGTATGGCGAATGATGGCAACTACAGAGAAACGCGCTGGTTCACAGCGTGGCAGCACCCGAAGAAAGTGGAAAAATTCAAGCTTCCGTCGCTCATCTCCGACGTGACGAAGCAGACACACGTGCCGTTCGGGGATGCCGCTCTGGAGTTCATGGACGGGAGTCTCGGCAGTGAGACCTGCGAAGAGCTGTTCACCCCGAACGCGCCACACATTCAGCTCGCGCTGAGCGGTGTCGAGGTTATCAGCAACGGAAGCGGGAGCCATCATCAGCTTCGAAAACTCAATCAGCGCGTTGAGCTCATCCAGTCCGCGACCGCGAAAGGCGGTGGCGTGTATTTATATGCGAATCAGCGAGGATGTGACGGCGGTCGACTGTATTACGATGGGTGCGCGTGCATCGCCGTGAACGGTGAAATCGTCGCGCAGGGCGAACAGTTTGCCGTGCAGGAGGTTGAAGTCGTGACCGCAGTCGTTGACTTGGATACCGTCGTGGGTTTCAGAGGGGCGTTTCAGAGCATGTCCGTGCAAGCAGCCGCAAGCGAAAAGCAGCCGATGATTGAGGTACCGTTTTCGTTGTGTGTCACCAACCCGCTCGGAGCCGCGGTTTCCAAACCCATGCCGGTGCGGTACCACACGCCCGAGGAGGAGATTGCGATGGGACCCGCGTGTTGGCTTTGGGATTATCTCCGACGATCTGGTGCGAGTGGATATTTGTTACCTCTCTCGGGTGGTGCGGACAGCTCTTCCACTGCTGCTCTTGTTGGCTCGATGTGTCAGCTCGCGACGAAGGCCGCCGCCGCCGGCGACGCGTGCGCGATTGCGGACATAAAGCGCATAGCGCAGTTGGACGACAACGCGTCCGTCCCAGCGGCAAAAGAGCTCGCGGCGCGAGTGCTTACCACGGTGTACCTCGGCTCGGAGAACAGCAGCAACGAGACCCGTGGTCGCTCCAAAACCTTGGCTGATGAGGTAGGGTCTTCGCACCTCGACGTCAAAATTGACGCGGTGGTCGCCGCGATTATCGCGTTTTTCGTGACGATCACGCGCAGAGCACCGAAATTCAAGGTGGATGGCGGCAGCGACGTTGAAAACCTCGCGTTGCAGAACATTCAAGCGCGCGTCAGGATGGTGCTTTCGTTTGTTCTGGCGCAGCTCATGCCTTGGGTGAACGGAAGAAACGGTTTCTTTCTCGTGCTCGGGAGCGCGAACGTCGACGAGGGTCTGCGCGGGTACATGACTAAGTACGACTGCTCTTCCGCTGATATCAACCCCATCGGAGGTATCAGCAAAGGGGATTTGCGTGCTTTCCTGCGCTGGGGGGCGAAACACCTCGGGTATCCCTCTCTCGCGTCTGTCGAAGAGGCGCCGCCCACCGCGGAGCTTGAGCCCATCCGCGAAGATTACGTGCAAACTGACGAGGAGGATATGGGCATGACGTACGATGAGCTCGGGGTGTACGGCAGATTGCGTAAAATCGCCCGTCTCGGACCCGTGGAGATGTTCAAGCGGCTTCTGCACGAATGGAAAGATCGGGGAACCCCCGCGGAGATCGCCGCGAAGGTGAAGCGTTTCTTCTTCTTTTATTCGGCGAATCGGCACAAGATGACGACGCTCACGCCGTCGTATCACGCCGAGAATTACTCACCCGAGGACAACCGCTTCGACCTTCGTCCGTTCCTGTACAACGTGCGATGGCCTTGGCAATTCAGGAAAATCGACGAGCTCGCGGAAAAGGCGATGAAGGAGAGATAGCGAGGCGGTTCAGTTGTCAACGCAAACGTTTTTCTCGCCAGCGGCCAGGTTATGCGCTACGTCTACTGACTGAATCCGGGAGTTATTAGACCCTCAGATTCGACGACGTTTGAAACGATCGTTGAGACGACGCAAGAGTCACCTCGCCCGATCGCGACTCGACACACACGTCAGCGCGTCCCGGACGCGTGGTCGTCGGTTGGAACAGAGGCGAGCGCCTCTCACTGATCGAGGCGAGGCTTCGGCGTCGGACGACAGGCGGCGAGGCCAGGAAGAGCCCACCCGCCGGACGTCATGGCCGCTGAGAAAGCTTCCCCCGAGGACGGGAAGAAAGGCGAACCGTCAAAGGATGACGCCAAAGGCAAGAAGAAAGAGGAGAAGAAGGAGGTTGAGCTTTCGGATGAGGATCTCGCGTTGAAGGAGAACCTTGAGCTCATGGTCACCCGGAGCTCGGACTCCAAGGCCGGCGTCGCTAAGCTGGCCATGGAGACGATGAGGAGCGAGATCAAATCTGCGACCAGGTCAGTGTGCCTAACGAAACCGGGGATCTAACGTCGAAGGCCGCGTGTCGCGATCTGACGCTCGCGGACGGATTTCCTCTTCGAGCGTGCGCGCGGTCGATCGAATCATGCGAGTGCGACCATGCTGACATAACCCCGCCCTCTTTGTCCTCCACAGCTCTATGACGAGCGTCCCCAAGCCGCTCAAGTTCCTTCGCCCGCATCTTCAAACCCTCAAGGACACGTTCGCCAAGATGAAAAAGCCTGCCGAGAACAAGAAACTTTTGGCGGACATCATCTCTCTGCTGGCCATGACCGACGCTCCTGTCGAAAACGTCATGCCTGAGTCGTTGAAATACCGCCTTTTGGGCTCCGGCGAGGATATCGGAACCTGGGGCCACGAGGTGCGCAACGACGCGGAACCCGAAACGTTCTCTTGACGCCAGATCTAGCGCGAGAACGCTGCTTTGACTTCGCCCAGATCTCGCTAAACGCTTTATGACACGCGGCGCACCGAGCTAACCGCCCTTTCCCTTCTTTATCCCGCAGTACGTTCGCAACCTCGCTTCTGAGATCGGTACGGAGTATCATCGTCGCCAGGAAGAAGCCGGTCCCGACGGCATGGAGGTGGATAACTCAGATCTCATGGGGCTCGTCAACGAGATCATCCCTTTCCACATGAAGCACAACGCCGAACCCGAAGCGGTGGATCTGCTCATTGAGGTTGAGAGACTGGACATTCTTGCCGATCACGTCACTAAAGAGAACCACGCGCGCACGTGCCTGTACCTCTTCAGCTGCTCGAGCTATCTGCCCGAGCCCGAGGATGCCGAGGTGCTCAAGGTGGCGCACGCCATTTTCATGAAGGTGGAGAAGTACACCGAAGCCATGCGCGTGGCGTGCCGTCTTGGCGTGCAGGAGACGATGGAAGAGACTTTCAACGCCGCTGAGGATAAGCTCGTGAGACGTCAGATGTGCTACATGCTCGCGAGACACGGTCATCCTCTCAAGCTCGATGAGGGTCCTTGCGAAGTGACGGACGGGGATGAGCTCGAGGAGCTGCAGACCATCATGAGCAACTCCAACCTGAGCGCGAACTATCTGACCCTCGCACGCGATCTCGACGTGATGGAGGCAAAGCTTCCTGAAGATATCTACAAGACGCACCTGATGGAAGGCCGCGCACCCGCTGGTGCCGCCGTCGACAGCGCTCGCGCAAACTTGGCTTCGACGTTCGTCAACGCGTTTGTCAACGCCGGATTCGGTCAAGACAAGCTTCTCACGACGTCCGAGGGCGCTGAGGGAACCGAGGGTGACGGGTCCGCCGGCGCGGGCTCTAACGTGAGCTGGATCTTCAAGAACAAGGATCACGGAAAGATGTCCGCGGCCGCGAGCCTTGGTTCGATTCTTCTTTGGGACGTCGAGGACGGTCTGCCTCGTGTCGACAACTACCTGTACAGCATGGAGCAGCAGGTTGTTGCCGGAGGCTTGCTCGCCGTTGGCCTCATAAACGTGAACGTGCGCAACGATTGCGACCCGGCGTACGGTCTTCTGTATGAGAGCGTGAGCAAGGAGGACTCCTCGGTGCGCATAGGCGCTATCATGGGCCTTGGTCTCGCGTACGCCGGTTGCCAGAAGGAAGAGGTGCAAGAGCTCCTCGTCCCCATCATCACGGACGAGTCCATTCCCATGGACGTCGTGGCGTTTGCCGCCCTTTCCCTTGGCCTGGTCTTCGTCGGTACCTGCCACGAGGAGTGCGTGCAGGCGATCGTGCAGGCGCTGATGCTGCGCCCCGAGAAGGATCTGGAGCACCCGTTCACCAAGTTCCTCTGCCTCGGTCTCGGCCTGCTGTTCCTGCAACGACAGGGAGAGGTGGAGGCGACGCTGGAGGTTGCTAAGACGCTCCCCCCGCGTGTCAGCGAGTTCCTTCAGGTGACTCTCGAGGTGTGCGCATACGCCGGCAGCGGTAACGTGCTCAAGGTGCAGGCGATGCTGGCGAGGTGCGGCGAGCACCCCGATCTCGAAGGAGAAGAGACCGCCGCGGAGGGTGAAGGCGCCGCCGCGGGAGAATCGGGTGAAGAGGAGTCCAAGGATTGGCTCGCCGACCCGCAGTCGATCGCTACTCTCGGCGTGGCGTTGATTGCCTCGGGAGAGGAGCTCGGGTCGGATATGGCGGTGCGCGCGTACGATCACCTCATCCAGTACGGTGACGCCGCGGTGCGCAAGGCATGCCCTATCGGTCTCGCGATGTTGCACATCTCGAACCCCAAGCTCCAGGTGACGGATGTGCTCGGACGACTCAGCCACGACAGCAACGAGGACGTCGCGCAGGCGGCGACCCTCTGTCTCGGCATTGTCGGCGCCGGCACGAACAACGCTCGCCTCGCCACGCAGCTTCGTCAGCTGTCGAGCTACTACTACAAGGACCCTTCGCTGCTGTTCCTCGTGCGCATCGCGCAGGGACTCGTGCACCTCGGAAAGGGTCTGCTCACGCTGTCCCCGTCGCACTCCGACCGTTCGCTGCACTCCAACGTCGCACTCGCCGGCCTCGTGATCAACGCGTTCTGCATGCTGGACATGAAGCAGACGATCCTCGCCAAGTACCACTTTATGCTGTACTACCTGTTCGTCGCCGCGCAGCCGCGCATGCTGATGACCGTTGACGAAGAGGGTAAGCCGGTTCCCGTCTCGGTGCGCGTGGGGCAGGCTGTTGACGTCGTGGGTCAGGCTGGTAAGCCCAAGACTATTACTGGGATGGCCCAGCACACGAGCCCCGTGCTGCTGGCGTCGGGCGATCGGGCCGAGTTGGCGACGGAGGAGTATATCCCGGTGACCTCGATGCTGGAAGGCGTGGTCATCGTCAAAAAGAATCCGGTGTACATGGCGGAGGAGGAGGATAAAAAGTAGGAGAGGCGTGTAGTGAGAAACGGAGCGCAATCGTAACCATCGCACGAAGCAGTCACGACTCATGCTCTCATCTGCCCGAGATCCTTCTAGGAAAA
>Ga0233432_10004245_pt1 | contig 12791 bp, 10 predicted proteins | sample SI_122_August201_6_FD_179870 | JGI IMG/M metagenome (GOLD analysis project Ga0233432, IMG submission 179870) | Seawater microbial communities from Saanich Inlet, British Columbia, Canada - SI_122_August2016_10_MG | ecosystem: Environmental > Aquatic > Marine > Inlet | place: Canada: British...
TTAGATCAGTCATTGACCAATATTTGGTCGAAGATGAAATGGTATATGTAGTGGTAGGAGACAAGGAATCACAATTAAGCAACCTAAATAAATTGGGTAAGGGGATTGCTGTTGAATTAGACAAAGATGGTAACAGAATGATCTTAAAGGACTAGGAATGTAAGGTTTCGACTCAACAGGTAGCGATCATCTTTGTTCCGTTAATCGGATGTCCGCCAGTAACACCGTTCTTGGATCAGGTAATATGAGTTGAGGTTTGATGAGTGCTGGGATTGTATAGGTAGCCGAGCCTGTGCTCATGTCTACTTGGAATAAAACAGGATTCATTCCATCGGAAAAATGGAGTTCAAATTCAACCGGCACATCGAATAATACCTCTGAGGTAGCCTTTTGTGTTAATGTTAGATTTATTTGGCCGAGGCTTTCATCATAGGACCAATTGGCATTAATTTCAAGCATGTCTGGCCGTTTTAGCCATTGATTCAGAAACGGGTCCAAATCCTCAGAAGTAAAGCGTTCCATTTCATGAATAAAGTCTGCCGTGGAAGCATGGCCATTGAAATATTTCTTGTAATAAGATTGTATCCCCATTTTGAAAGTTTCGTGTCCCATTTTCTCACGTAACATATGTAAAAACCAAGCGCCTTTTTTATAGGTCATGCCCGTTACCACAGGACCTAATTCAGCCGTTCGGTCATCAATGACAATAAAGCTATTGTCTTTTTTATGATAGCCTTTGATGAGCTTTTTTGCTACTTTAAGCTCTTTAATGTATGTTTCATGGCCATATTGATGCGATTGGAATAGCATAGTGAAATAAGTAGCAAATCCTTCACTAAGCCAAGCATCATCCCAAGTAGATTCAGTCACCGAATTACCAAACCATTGATGTGCGATCTCATGAATCACGACATTTCTAAGCCTCTCTGTAGCTTGACCCGTAATAAGGTTTTCTGCATAGAGGATGGCTGAGGCGGTCTCCATAGCCCCGCGGGTCACACTTGATGATTGGATATTGGCGAGTTTTTCGTAGGCAAAAGGCCCCACATAGAGGCTGAAAAATTCAAGTACGCTTTTAGTGGGATGGGCAAAGTCATTAAAACCAGCATCTCGATCTTTGGCATAAACCCAAGACTGGATAGGCTTGCCTTTAAAGGTATCTACTTGCTGAACTGCAAATTCTGCTACCCCCAATACGTAAAGCCAACAAGATACCGGAACCGATTGCTTCCAATGAGTAAATTTACGATTTCTAGGCAGGAGTGATTCCTCCATCAAGACGCCATTTGATACTACTTTGTATTTGGCGGGCGCAATAATTTTAAACTCTACCGTTGCCTTTTCATAAGGATGGTCAATTGTAGGGAGCCAATTTCTGGTATTGTTGGGCCAACTTTCGCAAAAGAACGTTCGATCTCCATTGTGATTATTTTTTATTTCTAAGCCTGCCTGTGGAATACCTCTATACTCAATAATGAAAGTTTTAAGGCTTCCTTTACCCACCGGTTGATCCAGATTAATGACCAAAGAATCTCCTTGATGTCGGTATTTTAATTGGGAACCTGCTGATGTGATAGAGGATACTTCCATGCCTTTACCGAGACGTTCTTTTGTTTTGTTGGCGAGATCTAGTCTGAACTGTCCAACATCATTTGATTTGAATAGAATTTCAATGGAGGTAGTTCCTATGAGTTCATCGGCATCATCTGATAAGGTAAGCTCAAAAGCATAATGTTGAATATCTATCTGATAATTAAAGGGGTATTGATCGGCAAAAATAGAAGGAGTAAATGCAAAGAGCAAGAGTAGTTGGGAGGTCAAATTTTTCAAAAATAGCATCAAGATATTTATTAATTGAACGTCAAGAAAAAGTCATCTTATTTGTGATCATCAATAGGTATAAATAGGATGAGTACTCTGAAACGTTATTTAGACGAATATAAGCTAAAAGCATATTAAAAAAAATACACTATCCAGGAATAGATAGCTAAGAAAATTTAGGAATTGCAGCCTACATATTTTTCACTCAGTATTTATTTATAATAATTTCATGGCAGCCAGTGCCGCTCTTGACCCCTCAGTGAGTGCATTGGTATGGCTCATATAGCCACTGAGTTCTGAGTGACCAAACTGTATTCGGTTGTAACCTTTTTTTACGATTTCTTTAGGAGATTCTTTGCCATCTTTGCCAAAATGAAAACCGGGCTGCGGTGAGATATAGGCATGACCCCATCGGTTGAGAACAATTCCTGCGATATCCCTCCGAGCGTTAAAACCATAGTCGGAAAACATAAGCGTCATTTGCTCAACAATCTCTTTTTCATAATCACTATAGGATTTGCTGAGCAGTTCGGAACGGCCTATAGTTCCTTGTACGGATATAGGATGTCCGGGATTATTAAATGGAACATAAAAAGTCATCACGGCCGGTTTGTCCGGCTCAAAGGGCTGATTTTTTTTACCGGTATCCATGGGACGCCTTATGGAGAAGAAATTACCAAAGCCCTCAAACCATCGGGCAGAAGAAATGCCTAATTCATTAAGAAACCGCCAATGGCGTACAGCAACATTAACAACCAAAATAGGTGAGTGATGGAATTCTTTGTAGGCATCAGTAATTTTAGGGGGTAGGTCTTTAATGATATGCTTTCCCACCCAACCTCCAATGGCTGAAACAACTGTCTTAGCCTTAACGCGTTTTACCAATCCATTTTCTTGGTAGGTTACGATCACATGCTTCGAAGTGTCGATAGCACCTGCATGCCTAATATCGATAGCCGTACTATTCAGCCGTATGCTGATCGAATTACTTGGTCTATCTAAAGCCTTGAAATTAATGGGGTTAAATAAAATATCTTCAAAGTTTTGTCCGCCCGTGATACTTTCAGGTATGAGGTATTTTACAATGTGTCTAAAACTGCCGGTATTACCGCCAGGAAAGCTTAATGCCCCCATTTCAACTTCATTGATACTGCTGTCATAAACATAGCGTGCCCGCGTGCAGGGCATTTCTAACTCCCTGGCTGAATAGGCAGAGTAAACATCACAGCCAACTCCTCCCATAGATATGGCAATGATGGGGTCAAAATATTTAGTCACTGCTGGGTTGTAGCCATACACTTTTTCAAGTAAGTCTTTATAAGACATACTGTCTAACCACCGATCAATGTCGTCCCCTTGATACTTATCTTCAAGATCTTCAAAGGCACGGTTTAAGTCCGCTTTAATGTCATCTGGCCAAGGCAAGCGGGAGAGTTTATCAGCTCTTGGATTAATGATCCAGGACTTTTTTGCTTCATTACCTAAAAAGTAACCGGTATCAAAACGCTCTTCATCCCAATACACTCCATAAAAGTTTTCTATCGGGGCCTTAATCTTTGTTTTTTTTTGGTCTTGCTCAACAAATTTATAGTTAAAAGGCAGACCTGTTGCATGATAGATTTCAGCAATAAGTCCGTTATCATCTTTGTTAGGAGGACCAAAATCATTAGAGCCTTGTGGGCCATAGAGTTTATGGCCATCGACTTCAAATTCATTTTGCTTAGCCTCACCTCCAAATACAGGATGATTTTCGATAATTAAACACTTTTTAGTGTTACCGTATTTTTTATGAAATTGGTAAGCGGCACCAATTCCTGAAAATCCGCCACCAATAATGACCATATCATATTCTTCACCTGTATCATCTGCTTCGTCCAATAGTTTGGGTGTGAGTCCATCACGGATTAAATGGGCGGATTTTTGAACTGAGCCGATATTACCATTTGAGTTTGCATAATCACCTACCCCACCAAAACCCGTCCAGGGGTCATTAAAAAGGGCAACTGATTTTTTTTCTGAGCCAATAACGGGTAAACTTGGACGTAGTAAAGCCATTCCCAAGCCGACTAAACTGCCATTGACAAAATCTCTCCGTGAAATGTTGTTTGATAGTTGTAAGTTTTTATTCTTATTTTTCTTTTTACTCAAAGAGTATCGCTCTTTTAATATTTCTATTTATTGATCAGTAGTTTCTCCATCAGCAGCCATTTTTTGCTGAAAGAGTCCTGCTTCTTGTTCAATCATTCGGGTATCAAAGTAGCAATGGGTTCCTACGATTTTGTCATTTTCCCATTTCCAAGAGCAGTAAAAATCTAATTCATGAGATTGTCCTGTGATTTTTGACACGCCACTCCAATGAGCCCACTGATTTGTGAAAATATTGCCATTATTATAAAACATGGTGGTAATATGTGGATTGTTGTGCTTGAGTTCATCAAATAACAGCGAATGAAAATTATAGCCTTTAATAATTTCTTCAGTGCTATAGATCACATCATTGACCATATGTATACCATCTGGGGTGAAATATTCATTGGCTAGTTCAAAGGTTCCTGTAGTGTAGGCTTTACCCAGTCTTTCAACAATTTTTGTTTTTTCATCACTTTGATTGATGCTACCCGATAGGGGCGCAGTGTCTATTTTTATGGACTCATTACATGATAGTAAGACACCAATGGCCAGATAATAAATGTATTTTTTCATGGGTTGTTTTAATTTTAGTTCTCTTTATTTTTATATAAACAAATATAATCGGAAAGTTTAAATATTATTTTTAATTTTATGGGATTGATTTTTCATCTAAGAAATCACCTTTAAACACAGATAATTATGAAAAGTATATTGATAATGGCACTTTTTTTTAGCTCCCAATTACTTAGTGCTCAAAAAATAATAAAGGCGGGAATTCACCTTTTGGCTGATGAGAACAATGGTAAGTCTTATGTCTTTGGACAACAAGCGGCTGTAAATACGGTATTGGATGTTGCCAGAAATTATACTTTAAAAGATGTTGATGCGATGATGGAAAATTACAGTCCTGTATTTGGAACTCAAGTTGTTGAGGGTAATAGAAAATGGTTAAATGCGATGGAACAGATTTCTATGGCACCCTATAGACTGATACCAGTGAAAATAAAGGATACCGACGAAACTTTAGTTTTGACATGGTCTATAGAGGATCGAAAATGGAAAAATGGTTCTCAACAGAGCTTAGATTTGATGGAAATATTTTCGGTGAATCAAAATAATAAGATCACAGGATTTAGTCAATGGGCACGTACAGATGGCACGAGCCAGTTTGGCCTAAGTTCGGGAGGAAAATTTTATGGTAAAAAAACCACGGAAGTCACTGGAAGATCACTGGTCTTTTCAAATCGGGGAGAAATAGAGGTACTCGAAAAGTTTTTTAGAGATTATAATAATATGGATGGAGCAGCCTGTAGCCAAGCATTTGCAGATCAAGCCACTATGAATGCACATGATGGAATGCAATCAACACTTTCCAAGAAAGACTGGTACGAAATGTTTGATTCATATCAATCAGTGGAATGGAAGCCGTATTCAATAGCTCCATTGAAGATAGAAGATACTGATCCTATTTCTGGAGCAACAGTCTTATCGAGAGAAAAAAGAATCTATAAAGATGGTTCTATTTGGGAAAAAGAATTGGTAGAAATTTTTTATTTTGATCTAGAGGGTAAAATATTTAATGTGGTTCAATATGCACGTGATTTGAATCCTTAATCTTTTTCTAATCATTGATCTTATTTAATTTCAATATTTTGATACCAAAACTAAATAGCTAGATGCCGTGTTTAGAAACCGTCTCTCAATATTTCAAAATAAGTTTTGTAGCGAGCTCTGGTGTCTGCATCATTAAAGATCATATATTGTTGAGTGTATATTGTAGTTGTGGGGGCAATATTAGCGAAAGATGGTAAATCTTGGGAACACCGATATTGATCTCGACAATTATCTACGCAAAGGGAGCCCACTTTAGTAGGAGCAAAATTTAGGATTAAGCGGTAAGAGGTAGAATCCATTCCTGTGAAAATATCTTCTTTGATAGAATAAATATCCTTAAAATTGGCCTTATAATTAGAGCCATAGATATTAAGCCAAATCCGAGCATCCTCTGTTTGGTAATTGCAATTATTGAAGCTTTGAGTGATTTGAAAATCACCTACCATATTTACCAAAAAACTGTAATCAACATCACTCAGCAATTTCCCTTGAAGTGTAGAATGATTTTGTAGTTCATTAAATTCTTCTGAGAAAATAGCCTTTGTTGTAATCGGGTTATTATTTAGGAAAGAAATGGCATTTTCGTAATCTTCCTCTTCCTTGGAACAACCAAATAAAAGAAATAATATGAAGAGGCTTGAAAACACTAATTGATGCATCCTACAAAAGTATTATTAAAATGAATATTTAATAGGAAATTGGCCTAAATTTTTTTTAATCAAATTATGGTTTTTACCAACACTCAAAAAAAATTCCTTTTGAGTGTTGGTAAATTGAAAGACTTCTTATTTTTTAAAAACTACTGATTTACAATGGTTTTTGAATTAAGTAAGTTCTCAACTTCTGAATTGAATGTCGGGTTTAATTAAAAATCGACAGGTAATATTTTTAGAAAACGTAGTGTTTTTTATTGCATCTCGATGTCTATATTTTTTCAATCTTAATATTTCTTTCAGTTATCAATTTTGGATTGGCTTTGGGGGTTCATATTGTCAGTCAATTTTTACATTAAAATTTTGACTCTATTTGTTTTATGATAAATCCTTTAAAGCTAATTCTCCAAACTCATTTGACACTACTTTTTACTCAATAAACTATTGTAAGTTATTGAAAGGTATAATCCAATAAAAGTGTTGGTCATTTGCTGCTATGTGATTTAATAAAGATTTATTTTGAAAGCCTATAGGATATTGGTAAATTTAGATTTAATCAATACTCGGTATCAGAATGAAGAATTTAAGAGTAGTTATATATCCAATAATTTTTTTACTCGTTTTTATGACCGCATGCGATGATTCATCGGAGACTATAAATGATATGGCTAAGGAGTTAAAAGAGAATCAAGTTTTTCAAAAAAATGGATTCAGAGATAAAGAAATAGAGGTCTCCTTATCACATCAGTCGGCTTTTGATCTACTTGTGAAGATTAATAAGCTTTCTAAAGAAATGATTATTCTTAGACTTAAAAGCTATGGATTAGAGGGTGTTTATCGAAAAAAAATTCAAAGTTTAGAAAAGGTGTTAAAAAGAGGAAGATTATCTAAAATACAATTGAGTGAGGTGATAGAAAAAATCAATAAAACAAAATCTCAATTGGCAGAAGAGACTAAGCGATTAAGATCGTTACGAAAATTGATTGATAAAAATTCAATTAATCTTAAAAAAATGAAACGTGATTTTAATAAAATGGACTATCTCATAAAGCTTTGAATCTATGGTTAAAGTTTTGAGTGAGGCTAATAGTAAGACACTATAAAAGTCTATCATTTTTATAAATTATTTCGTAAATCAGACCATTAGGTTCCAAAAAATTCAATCAAAGTTTGGACCGAAAAACGAATTGCTTTGATAATATCACTTCCGCTAAGTTCGGGGAGCTTTATTACGGCATACATTAAGTTTTTTTAAAGACACCAAAATTTTCATGAACCAATTGAGCACAAGTCAATGCAGTTACCCTTTGGTGATGAGCATATTCAAGATTTTTTTAACTCCTGAGATATCAATCCAGACGGAAATACGATTAAATCAAAAATTTATGAAAGCTATTATGTGGTAAATAATAAAATTGTTTTGCTCTATCAATTTCGGCAGGAATCCAAATAACTATTATCCACAAATTTTTAAATGCCCAAATCATATGATTGGACTTTTTTTAATTCTCGATTAAGTAGCGTGCGCAGAAAAGAATCGCAATGAGTAGATGAGGATGATTTTCGGATCTGATAAATGCTTATTAAAATCAAACATATAGAATCTTTCTAATAAATTTTGTTAATTATAATCTATTAATGTGGGGAGAAATAATTAATTTTCATTTATTGATTATCTATGGTAAATGACATTTCCTATTTCATTTATGAATAAATTAAAAGAAAAATCAAGTTTAGCACACATAGCCTCCCTTATAATTTTCTCTGTGCTATTTGGTAACCTTGAGAGTCTAGGGCAGATGCCTCAGCTATTTACAGAGGAGGTATTGAACCTTACCTTGAGTGGAGATCTCAAAACTGTTTTTAAAGACCGTGGCGATGATTCGCAATACCACCCTGCTGAATTATTCTATTTTTCAGATCAAAAAAAGGTGAGTATACCCCTTAAAATAAAAACAAGAGGGAATTTCCGAAAATCAGCATCTAATTGTAAATATCCACCCTTAATGTTGAATTTCCCTAACTCAGAAGTTATGGATAATACGCTTTTTTCTGGTCAAAACAAGATGAAGTTGGTAACTCCATGTCAAGGGGATGAGTATACGGTAAATGAATATTTGGTATATAAACTATATAATCTTTTTTCACCTCAAAGCTTTCAGGCCCAATTATTAAAAATTTCATTTCAAGATATTTTAAAGCGAAAAAAAGTGCGTTCTTATTATGGCCTGTTATTAGAGAATGAAGACCAGATGGCGCAAAGAAATCAGGCTTTATTATTTGAGAAAATTGGCTATAAGCCTACTCAACTTGATAAAGTTAAATTTTTAGAGATGGCCGTTTTTGAATACCTCATCGCTAATACGGATTGGTCAGTTCAGTATCAACAAAATATTAAATTGATAAAAAATGGGCAGAATAAATTACCAATTGCGGTACCTTATGATTTCGATCATGCGGGTATTGTAAGATCCCCTTATGCTAAGCCTGCCCCAGCGCTTAAACTGAGTAATGTTCTTACCCGAAGATTTAGAGGTTATTGTATCAGTGAGATGTCAGTATATCAGCCTGTCTTTGATAAATTTAATAGATTAAAGTCGGATATTTATGCAATTTACGAGGATAATAAGGAAATACAGTCGAGCTATAAAATCAAGACACTTAAATTTTTAGACAATTTTTATGACACAATTAATGATCCAGAAAAAGCATTACTTGCCTTTGGTTATCCTTGCGATCCCTCAGGGACAGGTAATGTAGTCATAAAAGGAATGCAGAAAATAAACTAAATTATGGAATGCTTGGTAGGTAACTGATGTTTTCACGTTCTTAGCCCTCTTTTTTTCGATTGTTTAGCTAAGAAAAACTTTATGTGCTTACTTATTTTAATCGTAATCAAGACCAATATAAGATCTTTAACTCAGTATCCGGATAAGTTGGAGTTTTATTCTTTTACCTTAGATGTTACCAGTGGACTAAAATACATTAGAAAGCTCGGATTGCTCGTACTTTATTGACGCTTACTTTATAACTACTCTTCGTCAATCCGTTACCAAAGCTTACTGATTTAGCTTTATCAGCACTGTCTTGGGTAGAACTCCAATAAGTAGTATTTTCAAAACGTGTACCGTTATAAACTATTAAGCTATCATCGATCCATTCTCTTTCTTGATACAATAATTTTAATTCATCAATTGAGGGTAAATACCAATCATTGATCAAGGTGTCTTCGCTTATGAATGTAGTAGCCGAAGAAGCTGCAATAATCGCAGAAATACCAGCCGGTTCACAATCAGACGCTAGAATCGCTAAAGTGTTTCTATACCCTGATCCGAGAGTACTATCATTTGCATTTGATATCTCTTCATTTGAACATCCCCATTCTCCAGATTCATTATCATTGAGAGCGACAATCAATCCATGGTTCAATGTTTCATCAATATAAAAAATGACACCCCCAAGGGCATAATTTCCCAACACTACATGACATCCATTGTCGTCAACATTTTCATTAGCTGGTGTATTAGGACAAATGTCAATTGCATCATTGACACCATCCTCATCAGTATCTTTTTGGACAGCTGCACAGCCATTCTGATCCACTATAAGTCCCCCAGGGGTATCCTCGCAGAGATCAATTTTATCCGGTATGTTATCGTTATCGCTATCTGTGAGTGTGAAGGTTACCGTTATGTTTTTTTGACCATCTAGAATTAAAGTGAGGCAACATTTATAGGGATCGGTCAGTGAGACAAGCGAGTCCTCAAGCCATTCGTTCAAAGTATAATATTCATTAGGTATTGCAGTCAACGTAATTGTGTCACCCACATTATAGGTTCCCGATAACGGAGAAACAGTACCGCCGTTGATAGGAACAATATCTATATCCAGTATATAATTAATTGGTCCCTCGTCCTGACAGGATAAAATGGTAGTAAGTAAGCCTATCAAGAGGAGAAAAATAAAACTAGAAATCTTTGACCAGTAATTCATTTTTATAAAATTGTAATTGTAAAATTAGGTAATTCAATTAATATTTAAGTTTTAATTCTATTCTTTTTAGCTTTATGGGACTATTTCTAGTATTCCTGTTTAGTAGATGAAATCTAGGAAATTATATCGGGGTATTTTTTCATCCCTATTCAAGTTTGCGAGATTTTATAAACTTCAAAAGTGTTAGTGCGTATTTAACGAATCAAAAGAAAAAAATGAATCCAAAACTGATTGCCTATCTGTTACTTATCATTTCCATAGTGTCCATTGTAATGTTGTTGGCTTTTATAATAGATGCTTTTTCGGTAGAAAAACTGCCCATACTTATCTTTGTCATTGCACCGGTTTTAGTGATTTATTATTTATTTATTACCCGTTTTGGAAAAGGTATTCAATAGCTTGAAATGTTCAAAAAAAGGGTAAATCAATTATTGATGATACAACTATGAAGGGTTTATCAAAATAATTACTCAATTCATTGAGAATCTAGTTATATTATAACTAGGATACATCGTTATTGTTTTCCATTTATTAACTATTCCACTTTCATGTTTTGCTCTGATCTTTTGTCCATTCAATTGATCTAGACGTCTTGACTTTGTTAGGTATCACAGGTTGAATGGTTCTTATATTGGATGTTGAAAGTGATCAATGAATATTTAAGGCTTCTTTAAACATTATCATAGCCATTTTTCAGATGAACGCGTTACCCATGTCATCATTCAATAGAGTTTCTTTAAGATGAGATTTATGATTGAGTGATTCTCAACTTAGAAAAAATGATCTTAATATTTCTAAATTTTTTTTGGTCAGTCTCAAGATATCATCATGGTTGGCCGCCGATGGTCAGGTTCAGTCTTACTTTTGAATCTTTTAGATGATCTAGCTACATATTTAAATCATCATTACATCGATTCGGCTTTTATAACGGCTAGTGGATTTTTATTATTGACCAAATACCTTTTCTAAAAGAGCTGTAGTTCTATTAGCTTGATTGCTTCGTATTGCAGATTCCTCTACTGCAATCATTTTGAAGAGACCAATAGTAGCCTCCTCAGTGGCATATTCGGCGAGATCGGGATTAACTTTTTTAGTAAAGGGTACTTTGTTGTAGATTTTCATTACGTCCCCCCAATATTTGGTAGTACTTGTTTGTTGAAGTGCATTTTCAATGATGGGCTTAAATTTAAGGATCAATTCACTTTTAGTTGTTTTTTGTAAATATTGAGTTGCGGCATCTTCTTCACCATTCACAAGAGCAATCGCATCTGATATTTCCATTGCTGTTATCGCTCCTATGAAAATATTTAGTGCCTCTTTTGAAGCCAACTCAGCACTTCTATTAATAAGTAAAATCACCTCATCACATTTTTTTTGTCCGCCAGGTACTTTTGCGAGTGTAGTTGATATTTGCTCGGCTTCTTTAGGAAATGGAATTTTGATTAATGTATTTTTAAAATATCCATCTTCTTTGTTAACCTTTTGAACTCCTTTTTCGATACCCTTTGAGAGGGCTTCTTTTAGTGCATTTGCTGCTTCTTCTACTGAAAAAGGAACCTCTTCGATATTAAGTTCGTCAAGGTTTGTCTCTTCAATAACTTCTTCAACAATATCTTTTAAAAACTTTAACTGTCCAAAGGAAGCTGTATTTAAAAGGCATATGAACACTATGTTAAGGCTGATAATTTTTTTCATAATTTAAATTTACTTAATTATTGATTTGAAAGAGCAACTAATTTGACGTAGAAAAAAAATTATAACAGGCGATAATGTTATGATATTTTCACTTTTTTAGAGGGCAGTATCTTCATGAAAATTTTATTTGTCCGTTTTCAATTTAAAATATTTCACTTTTGATACTCATAATATCCTTCGACAGGAATCATTACGTGATCATAACCTGTTCCCGCAAACATAACGTAAGGTGCACCTGAATTAAAATCAGTTGACATTCCCTTAAGGGTTGAAGGATCTTTTGGCATTAGCATTAAATGCGGACCTGATTCTATCCATTGACCTTCAGTTGCCGTCTCTTTAGTTTTAACAACAATGCCCCCATCATCATTGGGAGCTATCCTCATTCCAACAGAATTATCTTCACCCATGTCTCCATGAAGCATCCAAGCCCAACCATCGTGATCCATTTCTGGTGTTTTACCACTCATGTAAGCCATTGCCCATTTCATTGCTTGTGCATCTCCTACCATAGCCATAGCCTCATGGGCATCTTTCCAGCCATTTTCTGGATCAGCCATACCCCTAGGATTTGCAGCCATTGCTGTCCATCCATTCGTTCCTTCTCTTAAAATAGCACCATCAACATCCAAAACTGTACACTCAGAAGCAATAAATGAAGGAGCGGCTGTACTATAGGCCCATATTTTCCATTCAGCTGAGGTATGGGGACTGGTTGGTTCACCCAAATTTTCTTTTGCCATTTCTAGCTCAGCTATTACGACCGCTTCTGTGGGTGCTTCTGTGGGTTGACAGCTGAGGGTAATTAAAATAAATATCAAGACACTTAAAAATTTTTTCATAATGTTGTTTTTTTTAAAGATAATTAAAATGAATCTAATAATT
>Ga0233432_10004247_pt1 | contig 12782 bp, 9 predicted proteins | sample SI_122_August201_6_FD_179870 | JGI IMG/M metagenome (GOLD analysis project Ga0233432, IMG submission 179870) | Seawater microbial communities from Saanich Inlet, British Columbia, Canada - SI_122_August2016_10_MG | ecosystem: Environmental > Aquatic > Marine > Inlet | place: Canada: British...
AGCGGTCTGCAGACGCCTGCATGATAAACCGGTTTCGCCTGCGTGAATAATTTACCGACGTTGCCGGGAATTCGCTATGATCGAAGCAGAAGAGGCTCAAATGCTCAAACTCTCAACCCATACTGATCTCCAAATGACCTGGTACAACACCAGCCACGCACTGTGGATGGCTGGCTTTAGCATACAGCAACTGCTGGTGACCTGGATTCTGGTTGGCATCTTGGCGCAGTCCCCGGAAACAGTCGGCCTGGCCCAGCTTCTGATCGGCGTCCCAGCGCTCATTTTCATGCTCTGGGGCGGCGTCATCGGTGACCGAGTTGACGGTCGACATCTTTTAATCCAATCCCACTTGCTCAGCATCATCCCACCTTTAGTGCTTGCGCTCGCGGTCTACCTAGACCAATTGGGCGTGTGGATCTTGATCCTGACCGCACTCGTTGCAAACTTACTCAATAGCGCCTCGAATCCAGCTCGTAATACCATCTTGAATATCGTTGCTGGCGCGCGACTGCAATGGGCGATCAGTCTGTCCACCGGTATTGGCGCCATTGCCACCATAATTGGCACCCGGGTTGCGGGCAGTATTGATCAAATTGGGCTCGTCGAAGTGCTGCTGCTTCAAAGCGCGTGTTTTGGGGTGGGCGCCATCTTTTTAATCGGATTGCGCGCAAACGGCCCATCAACTGATGCCTCATCGCCCAATCCCAAGAGCCCGGCCGTTGCACAGCCCAGCACTTATTCGATAATCCGAGCGGGACTCGTTTATACCTGGCGTTTTAAATTAGCGAGAGACCTCGTAGGACTCAATTTCTTTTCCAGCTTCTTTAATGCCGGAGCCTGGATGGTAGCGATCCCTTTTATCATCAGCCGCGTTTATGCTGGCGACGCCCTGCTGCTAGCGAACATCACGGTCGTATTCTATTTTGGCTCGCTCATTGCCAATTTTGGTTTACTCAAATTCATGCCTTTGTCTCGGCCTGGGCAGGTCTATTTGATCCTGCAATTGAGCCGAGTCCTGGTGCTCTACCTTATCTGGTATGAACCCAGCATGACCTGGTTGTGGATCGCCGCTGCATTTTGGGGCTTTAATATGGGCGTAACCAATACGATGTCCCGAGTCATGATTCAGGAAATAGCAGAGCCCGCCTTCAGAGCTCGACTCATGTCTGTCTTTACCCTTGGCCTTATGAGCGCAACCCCTATGGGGTCTTTGGTGCTTGGCATCGTCATTGGTCAATTTGGGGAACTCAATGCCCTGATTCCGGGCATGCTGGCCTCGATTATGATTTTTTACTACGGCTATAAAAGAAGCGATATTTGGCAATATCGCAGTCCGGTCCCGGCGCCGCCGGACGCGGCCTAACCTTCAGGGCTGCAGATTGACACCGCTTTCATTGAACCCACCTTATTTGTCCACAAAAACTGTGGATAAGTCTGGTGATAACTGTTGCCAACAACCGTCAACGCCAGTGTTTTCCGCGATTCAAGGATTGTTCAATTTTTGAACAGTTTAGTTTAAGTTCAATTAAAACATATAGTTACAAGTCATTCATAAGCACAATGTTGGCTTATAAGTCTAAGTCGAAATCTAAGGGTCAGATGTGCATAACTTAGTTAGTTTGATAAAAAACTATTTGCCGATTTCGTCAAAGACGGGCGCTCTACTGGGTTTTGAATCAAGGTCTGACCCGAATCGAACCATAATAAAATGACTAAAATCAGCGTATTACCAATACCTGAGTTGATTCAAAAAGAACCCCAACGCCTTACTCCGTCCTGCGCACGCACTAAAAATTCATGACCTGACCTAGAATTTGCTCAACAACCAACATTGCATTGAATGCACTTAAAGATACTATTGACCCTCGGCACAAAAGAGTCACGACATGATCAATCTGTATACCGCACCAACCCCCAATGGCCATAAAGCTTCTGTGACCTTAGAAGAATTAGGCTTGCCCTATCAGTGCCATGCCATCAACTTGTCTGCAAATGATCAAAAGACGCCCGCCTTTCTAGCCCTGAATCCAAACGGCAGAATTCCCGTCATCCAAGATCTTGAGACCGGTGAGGTTGTTTTTGAGTCGGGCGCCATCATGATCTATTTGGCTGAAAAAACGGGCCAGCTTTTGCCGACCTCAGGGGCCCGGCGATACGAGGTTCTACAATGGCTCATGTTCCAAATGGGTGGCATCGGCCCGATGATGGGTCAAGCCAATGTATTCTACCGGTACTTCCCTGAAACAATTCAGCCCGCCATTGACCGCTATCAAAACGAAAGTCGACGACTGTTCGAAGTGCTGGATACCGCGCTCGAGGATGCCGAATGGTTGGCTGGGGACTTCTCCATTGCGGATATCGCAAACTGGTGCTGGGTTCGAACTTATCGGTGGAGCGGCGTTTCCCGCGACAACCTACCGAATCTGGACCGTTGGCTCACCCAAATGAAATCCCGCCCGGCCTGCAGAGCCGGCATTAACGTACCGGCTCCCGCACCCAAAAAGATCCTCACAGGTGAGGCCCTCAACACCTTTGCCAAAGGCGCTCAAACCATTTTGCAGACTTAAAAGACCGACTCAATAAATCGAGAGGAATTCTTGAAATGCCACCATTTGCCCGCCGCTCGCTGATGAGGGCACGATGATCGGCGTTTTAATTCCGGCATCAAACCAAGCCTCAATCCCTTCTCTAACCATCGCAGCCGTGCCAAACAAGGTCGTATCCGCAAGCCAACGATCGGTTAAAAAATGCGGCACACGGTCCCGGTCTCCGGCGGCAAGCGCCGCTTCAATACCGTCCATTTCTGCTTCATAACCCGCAGCTTTCCAGTAGGCTCGATAATTCGGCAGCATCGCATAAGAGGTTAAGGTCCGACGATTAACGGCTTTAGCCGCCTCCAGGTCGTCTGAGATACAGGTTGGGATCATGTTCCCGATAAAGAAATCATCCCGGGCGCGCGTTTCGTCAGCCAAATAGCCTAAGGAGGTGCTCATATGCGAACGAGCCCCATTGGCAAACACCATGCCATCGCCAATTTCTTCCGCCAGCTGGATCATCTTATGCCGAAGCGTTGCCAGAACAATCGGCGGCATGGGTCCAACCCTCGGGACGGCTTTAAGCGCCTCGACAAACGTCCGCGTATCGGACAAAGGCTTGCCGCTACTTAGACCCCGTGACTTTAAGGCCGGCGCATGGCTCACGCCGATCCCAAAACGAAATCGACCCTGTGAAATTTCGTGGAGGTACCCAGCCGTACTGGCAAAGTCGACAACCTGCCGAAAATAGATCGGCATAATACTGGTTCCAATCTCAATCTCATTGGTCACATGCGCGAGCGACTGACAGAGCGCCAGCGAATCGCCAAGACTCGGCGCATAAATACCGGGATAACCGCGTTTTTCAATTTCCTGGGCAAGTTCTAAGGTTGCTTGTCGGCGACCGGGAACGGCCGCTAGGCTTAAAGCAGGCAAACGGGACATAAGATCCTCCTGGTTTTGATCTAAATTATTTTGGTGCGCAGACGCACATCAATTATTGATTAGGGCGCTAGAAATGGCCGTTGTCATTGCATTCAGGCGCCGTGATACAGCCGCTTCAACGGCTGGGCCCCAGACCCGAGCGGCGCTCAAACGGAGTGTTTGCAACAATACGTCGCTTAAGAGGCGATACATTTCAGGCCGAACAAAATACGAATTGGCATGGGTCTTTGTTTCAAACACCAAGTAGTCGCTATCGCTTGTCGCGACGTCATCAGCTAATAAAAGCCGGTAAATTTCCGCCATCATTTTGCCTCGCACACCTTCGTCAACCTGGCTCATAAGCTGTTGGGCGTCTGGCATGGCGTCATAAAAATTCTTATAAATACGCTCATTCAGCTTGGGGTCATCCTCTGCCGCACATTCGAGCGCCCGTTCAATCAGTTCTTGTTCGACCGACATTGTACTCACCCCAATTTAGATAGGCTAAGCCCACACCAATTGACTATAATCGTAATTCTAATGGAGGTACAAATTAATGGTCCGTAGAAAATCGTTCGTGCATCAACAAAAACTCATGGTCGCCGGCTTCGTTGTCACGATCTTGGCGGTTATCGCCTACCTAACCCTTGAGACGGTTACCGATGAGGGCGCTCAGGGAGATTTCATTGCGGGCATCCACTACGTCGAACTGGATAAACCCCGACGCATTCGAGGCGATGCCATCGAGGTAATGGAGTTCTTTTCCTACGGCTGTATCTTCTGCTATCGATTCGACGCTGATCTGCAAGATTGGGCTTCTGACAAAGGCGATGAAGTTCGGCTAACCCAGACCCCCCTCATCGGATCCGATCAATGGCGATTATTGGGCGCTCATTATTATGCGCTACAAGACCTTGATGCCCCGGTCGCGCTCCATCAAGGCACCTTTAGAGCGATTCACGACTTGGGCAGAAAGCTCAACAATTCCGAGGCGCTCGCGGATTTTGTTGCCAGTAATTCTGATATTGAGCCCAATCGCTATCTGATTCAGATCGAGTCAGACGCGGTTAAAGCGAAAGTCAACTTAGCCGATCGACTGTCTCGGCAAGCACGCATCACCTCCGTGCCGCAATTGGTCGTTCAGGGCCGCTATCGCATCAGCAGTACGGTTGACGTTGGCCCAAGCCGGATGCTGGAAGTTGCGGACTACCTGATCGAAAAAATTGAAGCCGAGCGCCTTGCCAGCCGCGAGGCGTCCCAACCTTAGGAGCCAAACCGATATCTGAGTTTGATCACAAAGGCATCGGTCACCGGCTGCTGATAACTGTCTGAAAAGATGGTTTGAAAATCTCGCTGACGCAATAAACCGGATTGGTTCGACTGGCGTGTATACACCACGAACAGGTCACTCAAGGGCGCAATCTCCCAGCGGTATCGCGCCTGCAGACTGACCTGTGAAACGGCGAAATCAGACACACTCGCATCCAGATCAGCGCGTCGCTGGAGGTCCCCAGGCGCGTCTAGAATGCTGTAAGCATCTCGCGCACGCGCTTTAACCCCAACCCACTGCACAACGAACTTGAGTTGCTGTTTCGCGCTAATAAAATACTCCAGGCCGATGCCCGGCGCCCATTGCTCGGCATCAAACGTACTCATCGTTCGATCACGACTATGGAGCAGCCAACCCGCTCGATCTAAGTAATTAAACATCAAGTCGAGTACCAAGCGATCATCCGGCCGCCACGTTGCATACAGACTATAAACGGCGCTATCGCCGCCCAGTTCCTCGCCTTGATAGCCCAACTTCCCGCCAAAACTCAACGGCTTTGAGCGATTTGATGCCCAGCCGATGCTCGCCATTTGGCGCGCCTCGACCCGATAGGCGCCGTTGCCAAAACTATTCAAATCGTCATAGCTTGCCGCCAAGAGATCTAACCGAAACACGACCTGTGACAAATTATTCAGCACACTTTGGTTCGAGACAAACAGACCGCCCTGGGTAAAAAGATCTTCAGAATTCTTTTGGACGAAACCTCGAATATCGAGCTGGTTGGATCGAGCCCAACTCAGATCGGAGCGCGTTCGTGTGTGCGCCTGGCGAATCCGAAAATTATCATTGCGCTGTAAGAAACCAAGATCACTGACATCAACCGCATCATCAAAGTACTCGATTCCCAACCGCTGGGTCACACCCTGCCGAAAGGCATATTCAAAATCCACAAACCCGCCAAAACCGCGATCGACGCCATCCTTGTCAGACGTAAACACCTGTGCATCGACTTTGAACTTTCCATTTTCACCAAGGTAATGTCCATCAAGACTCTGAACCAGCGCATCGCCTGCTTCGTTCAACACCATCGTCGACAGTGCTCCGAATGATTTGTAAGCGCCGCCGGGCTGATCTTCAAAAAGTATCCGTGCAACGCCATATTCACTACCAGCGCCCACGACCCGACGCGTGCCTTGCGCGCCTTGAACCAGAAATTGAGGGTCGTCCTCGAACGCCGCCAGCACGCCATATCGAATTTGCCCATTTTGACCGGTGACCTTAACCGCCCCGAGCAAATCATTCGGCTGGATTTGATCCTTGGTTCGAGCAGTCTCACCCGCACCCAACACGGGCAAAACCGGCTTGCCGCCGATCCGCCGCGTATTCACCAAGGTGTAAGGCGCGCCCCGGTTACCGACACCGGCCCCCCGCGTGTCGGCTCGAGGGGAGGCCGTAAACACGTCTTGTCCCTCAAGGAAAAACAGGCGTTTCTCTGGAAAGAACGTCTCGGTTGCAGACAAATTGATGACCACGTCATCTGATTCTGCAACGCCAAAGTCTGGATTGATCGTCGCGGTTAATTGTAAATTGGTGGAGGGCCGCCAGAAAAAATCGGCGCCGGCTCGATAGTTTGTCTTGCCGTCAATTTGATCCCGGGTGACGGATGCTGATGGAAAAATACTATATTGCTGCTTTGGCTGGACGTCCTTCACCGAGACCGATTGCAAGGCAGAGATAAACTGCGGCACCGTGTCCGGTAGCGCCGGCCAACTCCAGCGCTCATCTTTATAGGCAACGAAACGCTCCATATACAGTCCAATGCGCCGCGCACCGGCCTGCTTGGGCATAGACACCACGCCCCAAGGGATGAACATCTCCGCCGCCCATCCGGTTTGCGTTTCACTGGTCGCCCCCTCCCAAGCCCCGTCCCAATCACTGGTAAACTGTTTTTCTGGCAACAAGGTGCCATCCATTTGCGCGTCACCCAAATTGATGCCAAACCAATAACCGTAACGCCCCTCTCCAGAGGTATCCAGTACCATGCCCACGCTGTCTCGTTTGATTTGACGATTGTCTCGGCTGGACAGCCGCGCAATACGCGTCTCCGGTGGTTGCTCGACTTGAACGCCCACATACAGACCAAGCTGGTTATAGAACAAACTCACCCACGTTGCATGGGCGGGCTTAACCAGGGTGTCCGGCTCGATCACCACAAATTCATCGTACTGATCGAGGCTCGCCCAAACCGCCTCATCCAACTTGCCGTCGATTTTCACAACCGCCGAGCGTTCGGCAATCTCCAAGGTTTCCGTCGGACTCACCGACACCTGCAGTGCGTGGCTGGGTAGGGTGATCAGCAACGCTAAAACAAAAACAGCTCGGTTCATATTCACCTCTGGTTTCCTTCGAGCCAGCGGATGCATCGACCTGGCCGACTAAAGATAGTACGCCAAGCTGCCTGTAATCAAATCATTAATCTCGTTGCAACAGCGGTTTATTAAGCCATCTTTTTATTGATCGATCTTTTTATTAATCAATCTTTGAATTGCGCGCGAGACCCGCGCGCCAACCGTCAACACCATGACGCATTCGAACCGCCCGCTACTGCGGCGCAGGGCCCGGGTAGGATTCGCGCAATACGCGTTTGAGCACTTTGCCATTCGCATTTCTTGGAATCACATCTGTAAAGGCAACCCCTTTTGGCAATTTAAAGCGCGCGAGCTTTCCATCGCAAAAATCCAAAATGGCCTCGGCCGAAACCGCCTTTGATGTGGGCACCACAATCGCAAAAGGGCTTTCGCCCCACTTTTGACTGGGCTGGCCAATGACCGCCACTTCAACCACATCGGCATGACTTAAAATGACGTTTTCGATTTCGGCGGGATAAACGTTTTCGCCCCCTGAGATGATCATGTCTTTGATACGATCCTGAATATAGACAAAGCCCTCTTCATCAATGGAGGCCACATCGCCTGTTCGCAACCAACCATCTTGGGTAACGGTGTCGGCTGTCGCCTCGGGCCGATGCCAGTACTCAAGCATAATGTGCCCGCCCTTGACCCATACTTCCCCCTGCACGCCCGGGTCGCAGTCAGAGCCTGCATCATCGACCACGCGCACTTCAGTATGAAAAAAAGCTTTCCCAGTTGAACCGATTTTTTGCAGCGCATTCTCGGCACTGATCACGCAAGCAGGCCCGCAGGTTTCCGTGAGACCGTAAATCTGGTGGATTTCGATCCCTAATTTTGAATACTGTTCAATCAAGCTGACAGGAAGGGGCGATGCGCCACTTTGGATCCACCTCAGGTGATCGAATCTAAATTGGTCACGCGGGATCTGAATCATAAAATTAAGCATCGCAGGCACCAACAGTGACACACCGATCGCCTCGTCTTGAATCAACTTCCAGGCAGACAATGGATCGAACTCACGCATCACAACACTGGTCACACCCCGATAAATATTCAAAGCAACCGGCGTTAACGCACCAACATGGAATAAGGGTAGCGCCACCAAATACCGATCGCCATCGCGCAAGTCGCAGCTGGCCTCGAAGGTCAAAAGCGCCCAAAATGACGTCGTATGCGAGTGCACCACTCCTTTGGGCAATCCCGTCGTGCCGGAGGTGTACATGATATACAAAAGGTCATCGCCACTGGCGGTCACCTCAGGTTCAGACGCATCCCCCTGGGCGCACAAAGCAGCATAGTCGGTTGCAAAGTTCAAACACGGCTCGGCACTGGCAACTTCCAGCCAATGCCGGACATCGGTCTTTTCACCGCGCCCCTGCAAGTCCCCTATAATGGTTTGAAATTCCTGTCCATAAATCAGGGTCTCTGCCCCGCTGTCCTTGATAATGAACTCAAGCTCATCCGCCACGAGACGCCAATTCAACGGCACAACAACTCCGCCGATCTTTGCGACAGCGATAAACGCCTCGATAAACTCAACACTATTCATCAAACACAGTGCGACCCGATCACCGTGACCGACACCCAAAAGGCGAAGCTGATGGCTGAGCCGATTCGATCGTGCATTAAGTTCCGAGAAGGTGAATCTAGCACCGCTCGCAGCATCGACATAGGCCTCCCGATCCGGGCTAATGTCCGCTCGACGAGTGAGGAAGGATCCGATATTGACATTCATGCACCGCGCTCCTAGTTTTTGAATTCAGCTCAACCGAGCCTTTTTTCAACATTTTTCATATCGTGACCTTTGCCGCAAACCTTTCGGTCAACTCACAATGCTTCTGGATATTAACTCTTTCATAATTTCGCTGGTGCCGCCATAGATTCTCTGAATTCTGGCATCCAAATAGGCCCGAGATATCGGATATTCTGTCATGTAGCCATACCCGCCAAACAGTTGGACGCACTGGTCTGCAACGCGTCCCTGCATTTCACTTGCCGCCAGTTTCAGCATCGAGGCTTCAGCGCTGGTGAGTTCGCCTGCAATAAATTGTGCCGTGTACTTTTCAGCCATGGCTCGACAGAGCTCGATATCCGTTTTCATTTCAGCCAACTTATAGCGAGAATTTTGAAAACCCGAGACAGCTTGTCCGAATGCCTGACGCTCGGTAATGTACGCGACTGTCAAGTCAAAAGCCCCTTGGGCCGCGCCGACGCAGCCAACCCCGAGAATCAATCGTTCCCGAGGCAGCTCTTTCATCATATTGACAAAACCTTGGCCTTCACCACCCAGAATATCCGCCGTGGTTACAATCAAATCATCAAAAAACAGCTCTGAGGTATCCCCGCTGTGGAGCCCCATCTTGTCTAGATTTCGACCACGATTGAATCCCGTTGACGCACAGTCGACCGTGAACAAGGTCATGCCTTTCGCGCCTTGGTTTGGATCTGTTTTCGTTGCCAACACGATGAGATCGCAATGTTGGCCATTGGTAATGAACGTTTTTTGACCATTAATCTTGAATTGATCTCCGTCGCGAGCAGCATGCGTTTTGATCCGCTGCAGATCACTGCCTGCGCTGGGTTCGGTCATGCCGATCGCACCAACAATTTCGCCCGAGACCATGCCCGGCAAATATTTTTCTTTCTGAGCCTCGCTACCAAGGTTCAAAATGTAGGGCGCAACAATATCTGAGTGCACCGACAGGCCGCTCGCGAGCGCGCCAAACCCAAATTTCGAAACCTCATCAACCACCAAGCAGCTGAGTTCAAACGATACGCCATAACCCCCATAGGCCTCGGGCACATCCACACACAAAAAGCCCTGCTCGCCGAAACGGCGCCAAAGCGCCCTAGGCCAAATGCCTGCTTTTTCCCAGTCATCGTAATGCGGCGCGACCTCATCCTTTAAGAAGCGCTGAAGATTATCAACGAACAAGCGCTTTTCTTGCGGATCTAAACTAACAGGCTGATTCATAACGTCGCTCGATCAAATTATTGATCCGCATTATAAGCTGGTCCACACAGCATCGTCGAATCCTTCAAAGATGAGGTGTTATAAATCAAAACTGCACAGGCTTATAGGTTGTCTATCTCGACTCGGGCGGGCAAAATGTCATTACGAGAGTGGAATCCGTCTTCAAGCATCATCGGACCACACCCAACAAAGAGGCCGACTATGCCCCGTATTGATATCATCAAACCCACCAGCGGGAGTCGACTCGTTCAGGCTGCAGGGCATTCACTTTTGGTCGGACAGCCGCCGGAAGTACTCAAGGGTTTGAAACTTTCCAGCTGTGAACATTATGATGGTGTGCTGCTGATCGATACCCGAGAGCGCGACGGCTCGCTCATGAATCATGTTGAATTTTTGCTCTATCATTTCTTGTTCAATCTTGGCGGTTACGCAAGTGGTAAGAAGCTCCTGCTCATCGGCGATGTCCAGGCGATTAAACAAGCCAAACGGCTCATGAAAATCACCTTGCTTGGCCCTGACCCAGATCAATTCGAGCAGTGGGGTTGCGATCCGATCTTGGCACAAGAGTGGCTTGGTATCTCTGCAGATGCGGCGTTACGCGGCCCAGATCAAACCATCTTAACGGTCGATGATTTCTTCACGACTTATACTTTTGCTGACGATCAAGTCCAAATTGGGGATCTTTTGATCGAGCACACTGGGTTTGATCAATATCGTTTCTCGGATGGTCGCGACAGCCAAGATCTAGATCTCGGCGAAGACACCTTGATTCGACCCAGCTATCCAACCCAAAAAGACTATCATTCCGCGGGCCTGGCTAAATTCTCGCTGGAAGTTTTGGGCGGCGCCTCGGGCTTTTCCCCGAACGAACCGTGTACCGGACTTGCGCTTTGCCACAACGGTGACTACCTCTTGATCGACGCCATTCCTTTTTTGGATGAGCATTTACTGGCAAGGGGGATCTCAAAAAATCAAATTTCAGCCTGCTTTTTAACCCACATTCATGACGATCACTGCGCCCTCTTCCCGCTGATGCAAGCCGCACGCGTTATAGACATCATTACATCAACCGAAATTTTTGAAATGGCGATCGAGAAGCTTGCCCTCGGCTTAGGCTGGCAAGACACCGTCATTCGAGAGCACTTTCGCCATATTCCGATTGATCCCGAGCATGCCATTAATCACTTCGGCTTGATCATCAAAGCCCATCACACCGTTCACAGTATCCCGACCATTGGCGCGACCTTCACCGTTCGCAACGGTCAAGAGACAAACCAGATTTGTGTCGTGGGCGATAATCATGCCCTGCAAAAGGTTCAATCTTTGCACCAAGCCGGCATAGTCCGTTCAGAGACGCTCGAGCCGCTAAAAGCGCTGTATCAAACCCGGTTTAACCTACTGGTTGCCGATGGCGGCGCAGGCCCCCTCCATGGCGATCCCGCAGAGTTCACGGCATCACCGGCTGAGCGCATTGTCTTTGTGCACATTGATGAACTGCCAGCTGAGTTTGCAGCGACTTTTTCGGTCGCAAGCGCGGGCAAGCGCTACACTTTAATCGATGGCGATCTATCCTTATACGCCGCGCTCATTCATCACTATTTAAAAATTTGGATTGGGGATGCCGGCCCAAACCGCTGGCTTCGAAGCTTGGTCACGAATGCCGCCATTAAAAATTACAATCAAGACGATGTTGTTCTCGTTCAGGGCCAAGAATCTAAAGGGTATGTGTATCTGGTTATGACGGGTTACTGCTCGGTGGTTCATCACGACGGTCATGACACCAAGACCGTCGCCACCCTTCAGGCGGGAGATTTGTTGGGCGAAATGGCGGCCCTCACCAATCTCGGCGCACGAAACGCCTCGATTGTTGCTTTAACGCCCGTAACGGTGTGTCAATTCTCTGAAGACGCCTTTACCGCGTTATCGAATGACCCAAAGCTGCGAGCACAATTGACCAAACGATGGCAGCTGCGTCCCATCATCAAGAATCTCGCTTTCTTCAAAACGTTAAACGCCACTGTCAACGAGCAAGTCACCGCAATTTCTGAACTCGTTGAATACCCATCAGGGGCAAGGATCACCTTTGACAAAGATCATCTTTACTTTAAAGTTGGAGGCGCCTTGTCTGGGGACAACCCTCTGATTGCGTCCAGTGAAAGGCTAGGCTGGCAGCCCTTTCGGGAAGCCATCCTGGGCGAGGCGGTCGCTGAAACCTTGGTCAAACTATTGGTCATCCGCCGAGATGATTTCGAAACAACAAGGCTCGCGACGCCCCTGCTCAACTATCAGTTACGCAAGCAGCTTCAGCTGCAATCGACAGTGCCTGTTCCCTGGACCCTTTCGATATAAGCCCCTTAATGGACCAGCAGATTCAAGGGTGACCTTGGCACCTTACTGGACTCAGGTGTTGTCCGAAAAACGCTGATCTGCTGCTAAGAGCCTGCGCGTCTGGTCAAGTTGGTGCAATCGTTCAAACTCATCCCACCCCAGCATCTCCGCCATCAGCTCACTGATTCGCTCGAGCCCACGCGCGCTCAAACTAGGCTCGTAGAGTGGCGTTCGCAACCGGCGGTACACAACGTCTTCCAAGGTTTGAGCATATTCCCGCGTGACCGCCCAATGGACCTGACCCAGGATCATTTTTGCACCCGGGGCGATCAATTCGCGAC
>Ga0233432_10004250_pt1 | contig 12780 bp, 15 predicted proteins | sample SI_122_August201_6_FD_179870 | JGI IMG/M metagenome (GOLD analysis project Ga0233432, IMG submission 179870) | Seawater microbial communities from Saanich Inlet, British Columbia, Canada - SI_122_August2016_10_MG | ecosystem: Environmental > Aquatic > Marine > Inlet | place: Canada: British...
ACCGTTTTTATTTAACAATGTTTTCAGGGGCGAGCGTATCAAGGCGTGGTCCAGCGATAACCCATACCATAGACCGTATCGATACAGTCAAAGTCCGCATCATTCACAATGAATTTCTTGCGCATGCGTTTTACATGGGAAGTGATCGTGCTGTTATCAACAAAAATTTTGGATTCCTTCATCAGCGCATCCCGGCTCTTGACATGCCCAGGGAATTTAACCAGAGCATGCAACATCCAGAATTCAGTGACCGTGAGCAGCACGACTTCCTGCTTCCAGTTTACTGTCAGTCTGCTTAGATCCATCACCAGATCTCCACGTTCCAGCAAACTCTCCGGGGAGGTGGGCTGATCCATAGCATCCTGGCGTCTAAACAGGGCTGCTATTCTCGCGGTCAGATGCGGCAGGCTGATATCCTTGGTCAGATAATCATCTGCACCCATGCGCAGGCCGCTGACAGTATCAATATCATTATCCCTGGCAGTCAGAAAAATAATCGGCAAGGTTAGCGACATCTTTCGCAATGACTGGCACAGGGTAAAGCCACCATCGATTTCTTCTTCCAGACCGATATCTATTATAGCCAGATCAGGGAGGCGCATTGAAAAGGCCTCCTCAGCTTTTTTCCTGTTCGGATACGTTGAGACTTCATAACCCTGCTTGCGCAATACATCAGCATAATTTTCCCTGATGGCGGCCTCATCCTCAACTATCGCAATACGTCTACTCATGGAATTTTCCGTGCTCTTTCCGGCTCTTGTCTAAAATTAGGTTAAAACAGCTAAGGTATTGATTTTGAGGGACTATACCTGAATTACTTGACTACTTGCATGGCAAAAGACGGCAAAAATCGAATTGCCATAATCCTGCCATAATTTATCAGCCCTGCGCCTTTTTTCACTCCCTGAAAAGCTACATATTGATCTTTAAATAGCCTTCAAGCACCGAAACACTGAATTCAACAGAAACGAATGCTTATTAGATTTTGCAACCAAACATTACTTATCATTTATCAGGAGAACTAAATGAAGCATAGCAGATACATACTCAAGCTTATTGGCGGTGTGGCATTCATCACCATTAGCACTTTATCCCAGGCAGCAGAACAGCCTGCTCTCAGCCTCAGTGAAGAACAACGCATAAAACATGAAAGCACCGGTGTGATTGGCGGTGCCCTTATTGGTGGCTTGCTGGGCGGTCCTATAGGAGCTGTTGCGACAGCAGCATTTGGCGGCTGGGTCAGTGACAAGACAATTGCCAAAAAAGAAAATGAATTACTTAATACAGCGCTCAACCGGCAGCAGCAGGATTTAATCGCCCTGCAAGCCCAATACCGTGCTCTGGAAGCACGTTATCAGGTCGCTAGCCGTGAATCGCAAGCGGCACGTTTACGCAACGCCAGTTTCTCAGGACAAGATCGGTCCATTAATAACAATCCTTCGGTGACCGCCTGTTGCAATGACGCAGAGCTTTCCCTGCATTTTAAAACCGGTTCAATCAGCATCGAACCCTTGTATGAGGAAAAACTTACTCAGTTCATTGCCTTCGTAAATACCCTGCCTGAAGCTGTTATTGGTATTACAGGGCACGCTGACCGTCGTGGTGATTCTGCCGCGAACCTTGGGCTTTCGCAGCAACGTGTTCAGGCAGTGGAGAAAAAGCTGAAGAGCCTTGGACTTTCCAGCCGCGCACTACAGACCAACGCTTTTGGAGAAAGTCGACCAGCAAGCAGAATCGATTCCCTTGAAGATAATTTTTTTGACCGTCGGGTTGTATTGAAAATTGTATCAGCGGGCAATGGCCTGCTCACCCGTAACAATGATTGATCAAAACAATAAGCCAGATCACCAATAATTTAGAGACAGGACAACGCCATGAACGAATTGCAATTGATTACCGGGAACAAAAATTTCTCGCCCAGTTCACTCAGACCCTGGTTGATGTTGCAGGAGTTTGAAGTGCCTTATACCGAAATAGCGATTGATCTCTTCAAGGCCGATAGTGCTGAAAAAATTGGCCTCTTCTCACCTTCTCTCAAGGTGCCTGTGCTCATCCATAACGAGATAAAGGTTTGGGATTCATTACCTATTTGTGAATATATCTCAGAGACATTTCTTGAGAATCGCGGCTGGCCCAGCCATTTAAAAAAGAAAGCTGCTGCCCGCTCTGTTTGTGCCGAGTTACACAGCGATTTCCAGCATTTTAAACGCGAATGGCCGATGAATTGTCTGTTGTCAGTGAAAATGAAACTGGATGAAATTTTGGAGCGGGAAATAGCCAGGCTTGATGCCATCATGTATTGCTGCCGCCGCAAATATGGCGATGGCGGCGATTACCTGTTCGGCCAGTTTTCAATAGTTGACTGCTTTCTCGCGCCGGTTGCTGTTTCTCTGAGGTCTTACGGTGCTGAATTAAGCTGGAAAACCAATCTGTATATGGACTTTTTACTGGCAAACCCTCACATGCAATGGTGGCTGGAACAGGCCCAGCAGGAGATTGCAGCCCTGCCTCTGGACAAGACCGGCTAAGCAAGTCATTTGAATTTGACGGGTGGGTGGGATGGAAGGATTGGCAACATGGATAGACTTAAAGAGCACGTTAATAAGGGAGGTCAATAAGAGTAAAAGCGATTTAACCTTGAGCTGCAACAGCTTTGGCCGGGACTTAAAATCCCGGCCTTTTTTTGTCTTCGACTTCTATATAATCATCTGGCTGAAAGCGTGAAACTGTCTCCCTTTTCATTCCATAAACTGGGCTTTTCAATGGGCGTCAGAATCTGATTGACCCGCAATGCAGGCTGCATGAGCTCACTAAAAGCCTCGACCCGATGAAAAGAAGGAGCAAGCCATTGATTGATTATTGCCTCATCATTCAAAGGGAGCATCAGGGGCATGGATTTAGGATGTATTGCCTCCCATTCCGGCAAGGCTGGCAAAGTAATAATTGAGGCACTGTGGATGACTTCACCGGTAACTTTATGAATGGTCTCTCTGTGCAATCCCCCAAAAGCGATAGCCTCATTTTCCAGCTCAATCTTGTGATAGGTAAGTTTGTCCCCTTTTCCTTCAATGAAAGCAGTTGCCGGGATAATACAGCGTGATTCCCGGAAAGGTTCATAGGCAATGGCACGTGGACTGTTTAACTTGTCTGAACGGGAATTAAAAGAAGCATATTTGTAATTGGGCTTACCAGTAACAGGATCAATCAACAGCCACCAGATCGCCTGAGTCACTACATTCCTGTCTTTTACTCGCTGGATTATCGAAATCCTGCTGCCTGGCGCCTTATCTCTGGAAAACAGAATCTCAGACTCATCTACGTCCAGCTTGTTCAGGAGTTTTTTGGATTTCTTGTTTTTCAGTATCTGGAATCGGCCACACATATGACAAGTGTAGTTATATTTGCCGGGACACACCATAGATCATGTCAGGCACAGAGTTTTATGGCTGTGAAATAAATGTGCAAACAGTAGCCAATTGATATGGGTGCTTTTATACTCAAGGACTGTTTTTTAAAGGGACTGTTTGAGCTGTGTCTACAAATAATCCACTTTAATCGACAATCATCATCCAAGCTTTCCATTAGGGAAAGCAAAAGGGGGAACGAAATTGCTATCCATGCGCATGAACACTCTTATTAAAATTGCAGGTTTTACCTGTTTGTTGCCACTAGCCGGATATTCACAGGCAGCTTCAGACGATATTCCTGACCTTGATGGCTTGTGGAGTTTTGGGCAGTGTCCTGGTGGCCGTTTTCTGGGTTGTATGACCCTGCAGGAAGATGACCCCAAACTCACCGACAGGGCCCTGGCTTATCAGGCAGCCTTCGATGAAATGGCGCAACCCAAATATGATTGCGCCCCCATGCCTATCCCGCACATGTATACCGACCCCTATAACTATCGACTGGAACAACTGGAGGATCGCGTTCGCATCTACTACGGAAAAGATGATGTTGTTCGCACAGTCTGGCTGGAGGGTCACGAACATCCAGTACCAGCCATCAACGAATTTCTCTACTTTGGCCATGCCATTGGAAAATATGAAGACGGTGCGCTTGTCATTACTACTAACAAGTTCACCTTCGATCCCCAGGGTTTGAATGCAGACTTTCGCATTCCCTCCTCCACCCAGAAAGAACTGACAGAACGCTTTTCCCGTGATGGCGATGACATTGTCCTGGAAGTGAGTACCGTCGATACTTTTTTCCTGAAAGAGCCCTGGACCTTTACCGTACGCTCCACGCCAGCAACCTCAATGGGTGATGAATGGACCTGTGAGCTGGATGGTGCCAGACGCAGCCTTATGTTTGAAATTTCCAAATACCCGGAAGATCCTGAAGCACAGCGGATCAAGTATTGAAAACCAGGAGTAAATTAATATGACTTTTTCAAAACGACTCTTTATTGCCCTGGCAGGTTTTGCGATATGCCTGACAAGCCAGGTATTTGCACATCACAGCACGCGCGGTATTTACCATGAAGACCAGATGCTTGAGCTGACCGGAACAGTCAAGGAATGGGCATTTATCAATCCTCATCCATATCTCACTCTTGAGGCGGAGGACGAAAACGGCGTCGTTCGCAACTGGGATATCAGTTATGGTGGCGCCGCTGTTGTTCATCTGCAACGCCAGGGTTACAGCTCAGACACCTTCAAGCCAGGCGAAACCATCACTGTCCATGGTAATCCTGCACGCAAGGCTGGTGTTTTCGGTTTGCTCATGGAGGGTGGAGGCAACCATCCTACACGGGAAGATGGCACTCCCGTGGTTGAAGGCGGTTCGATGTTTTAACGGAATTTTTCAAGAAAAAAAAACCCGGTTATTAACCGGGCTTTTTTTTGATTTGATAAATGGCGGTGAGGGAGGGATTCGAACCCTCGAACGGTTTAACCCGTTACACGCTTTCCAAGCGTGCTCCATCGGCCTCTCGGACACCTCACCTAGTTCTATAAATTTCGAAAAATTGAAAGTGCCGCACTCTATAGGAAGCACCTTCCAAACTCAAGGGTCAATTCAGGGATTGTGCTAACTCCAGACTTTCACATAGTCCTCAACATTGTTTTCAGGAACCGTCCTTTGCGCCAGAGTCGGTGTTCCTACATATAAAAAGCCTACTATTTCATCTGATGCTTTAAAGCCAAGGGCTTCCTTTATACCTGCATTAAAAGCCGCCTTACCGGTACGCCAGATTGAGGAATATCCCAAGGCATGAATAGCAACTGACATATTCTGGACAGCTGCCGCTGTGGCACATACCTGCTCGACAGCAGGGACTTTGGGGTGCTCCCTGAACTCAGTCACTGCAACGATGATCAGTGGCGCGCGTAGCGGCGAATTGAGCATCTTGGCTTTTTCTTCCTCACTTCCCGGATTAAGGTTGTCCGCAAAAATCTGCCCAAGCTTTGTTCGCGCCTCACCTCTGACAACCAGGAATTGCCATGGCCTGAGCATGCCATGATCAGGAGCACGCAAACCGGCTTTATAAATTTCCTGCAAATCCTGCTCTGACGGAGCTGGCTCTGTTAAGCGTGGAGATGCTGTTCTGTTTTGTAGTGCGTCTAAAGCGTCCAATGAATATACCTGATCTCTGTAATTATTGACGTAAGTAGCGTGGGAAAGCCTGGTAATTCAAGCCGCTTTCTGTGGTCCTGACAGGGTTGATATCCAGACCGCCGCGCCTTAAAAAATTGGCTTCAACTGTTAATGACAATGGCTTGAAAGCATCAACAAGATCGCAAAAAATACGTTCAACACAGTTTTCATGATAATCATTGTGCTGACGATAAGAAACCAGGTATTTCAACAAGGACTGATGGGGGATTTTTTTCCCATGATAACAAACAGTGATTATTGCCCAGTCTGGCTGATTGGTTATGGGACAATTGGAGCGAAACAAATTAGTAAACAAAACCTCATCTGTAATTTCATCAAACAACGATTCATCCGCTGTTCTGAGCAATTCAGGGTTCACTATAAAATCATTGATTTCAACATCCAGGTCATCCAGACAAATACCAGCCGGTAATTCTGGTATCGCAAGCTCTTCCGGGGCTTGCACGATTACAAGAACCGGTCCACCAGCCACTTGCGACAGATCTGCCTGAATTGTATGTATCAGTTTCTCCCGCGCATCAAATTTCTCTTGATTCAGGGAGTTTAAATACAACTTCAGTGATTTGGATTCAATTAAATTGGGAGAGTCAGCGGGAAACACAAAGCGACCAAGAAAAACCTGAGGTTTTCCCTGTTTATCCAGACAGGACAATTCATATGCATTCCAGATATCCGCACCAGTGAATGGCAAGTTTTTATCTGTAATTCCCAGTGTAGTTCTATTATCCAAACGGGGAATCCTGTGCAACAGTTCGGGCTGATAATTTTGCGGATACGCTGTTGAACTTCCCAGTGGATTAACCGTCATAGCATGCACCCTTGAAAATCAGTGTCTCAGGCCCTTGCCTCTGCGCAATAGAAACAAGGCAAAGAAAAACAAGGTAACCGTAAAAAGCACCAGCATCAGAAAAGCGAAAACCACATTAACATCAGAAACACCGAGAATGCCGTACCTGAAGGCATTTACCATGTAAAAAATAGGATTCAGCTGAGAGATCAGGCGCCAAAAGTCAGGCAGTAAATCTACAGAATAAAAAACACCGCCAAGATAAATAAGGGGTGTTAATACAAAGGTAGGAATGATCGTGATGTCATCAAATTTATTGGCAAAGATCGCATTGATAAAACCACCCAAGGAAAAAACAATCGAGGACATTAGTACAACCAGGATGGTGATAAAAATATTGTGCATATGCAAGCCGCTAAAAAACAACGACATGATTGTGGCAACAGCACCTACGGCCAGCCCTCTCGTTACACCACCAATCACAAAGCCTGACAGAATCACATAATTGGGCATTGGAGAAACCAGTAATTCTTCAATGCTGCGTTGATATTTTTGACTGAAAAACGAAGACACGACATTGGCATATGAATTATTTATCACCGCCATCATAATTAATCCGGGAACGATGAATTCCATATAACTATAGCCATTCATCTCCCCTATTCTTCTGCCAATCAAATTGCCAAAAATTACAAAATACAGCGAAATGGTAATGACCGGGGGTACCAGTGTTTGTACCCATATGCGCAGGAATCTTCTTATCTCTTTCCAGACCAGGGTTTTGAACGCTGTCACTTTGTAATTGAGCGGTAAGCTATGCATCAGGTTTCCTGCCCGGGTTTATTCAACAGCGATATGAAAAGCTGTTCCAGTCTGTTTGATTTATTACGCATACTTTTAACCTGAATATTCAATGCCTGTAGTTCCTTGAAAACATCATTAAGATCCTGATGACTATCAACAGATACTTCAAGAATTGCCGGATCAACTAACTGGCATGAAAATCCGTTTAATGTCGGAGCTGTATTAATTTCCTCACGCAAGTCAAAAAGGAAGTTCTCCTGATGCAGCTTTCTAAGCAAGGACTTCATGCTGGTATTTTCAATAATTTCCCCGTTATCAATCATGGCAATATTTCTGCAAAGAGTTTCTGCCTCTTCCAGATAATGGGTAGTCAGAATGATGGTCGTCCCTGCTCTGTTAATTTCCTGGAGGAATTCCCAGGTTGAACGTCTTAATTCAATATCGACACCAGCAGTTGGCTCATCAAGGAGCAATAAGCGAGGTTCATGTACAAGCGCCCTGGCGATTAACAGGCGGCGCTTCATACCGCCAGACAGATTTCTGGCCTGCTGGTCATGTTTGTCCCACAAACCAAGTTGAACCAGGTACTTTTCAGCCCTTTCCTTGGCAAGTTTAACAGGGAGACCGTAATAGCCCCCCTGGGTCACGACAATGTCAAAAACCTTTTCAAAATGATTGAAATTGACTTCCTGGGGAACAACACCCAGATCCAGTTTGGTTTCATAACTGTTGCTATCGACGTTTTTACCAAAAACCTGCACGCTGCCAGCCGTTTTCCTGACCAAGGTAGAAAGCACGCCAATAGTAGTGGATTTCCCCGCGCCATTGGCGCCAAGCAAGGCGAAAAAATCACCTTCAGCAACATCCAGGCTGATACCCTTCAGTGCTTCGAAACCATTATCATAGGTCTTGTAGAGGTCTTTAATTGATATTGCAGGTGTCATGAAAGAACTACAGTAGAAAAGGGGAAAACAGCTGGCCATTATACAAAAAAAAAGGCGCCTCGTGCTGCCTCTTTTTCAAATTAGCCAATATATATAAGCGCACTGAAAGAGCCATTGTACTGCTTCCGGAAGCAGACACATCCCTGTGTCCAGCTTCAAAGTAGGTCAGGATAGCGGTTTCCGCCAATAATCAATGAAAAGCCATCCCCAGCTCGACCATGCCGTCGCCCCCTGATAGAATTTCTGAACTTTTTCCTTGATACCCACAGCATGGTTTCTTTCATACTGATACTGTTAACTGTTGCATTTACTGCTCTGGTGATTTTTTATCTCCATGAATATCATGTGAGAAAAACACTGGAAATAGCAGAAAACACCCACACGCTGGCCCCACTTGAAAGTGACATGGTGGCTGCCCCACCCCCAGGCAGAATAAAGGTCATTGATGAAATCGGACAATCACCGCAAAAAAAACTGACCTGGTCCGAAGAAATTAAGGCACTAAGAGATTCAGGCTGCTTCCCCGAGGCTTTAGCCCTGAGTAAAAGACAATATCCCAAGCTGCTTGCATACCGACAAAGCCTCATCACAATGAGAGCACGACCCAAGCAAGAGTCTACTTTTTCTGAAGAATCACTTGACGATTTATATCAAACAGCCATATCTGGCGACCTGGTTAAAATCAAACCCTATAATGTGAAAAGCCCAAGTGATATCAACAAAGAATTGCTCAAACTAGGCAGGCCCCGGGAATACTGGAATACTCTGGGTTACAAAAACCTGGCTTTATTAACCAAAACCGATCGCAAATTACTTGTAAAACACTGGGGTGAACCGGAAGACCATTGCGCCATTGATAGTCTAATTAGCGTCCAGCCCAGCCGGTAAAGGCTCGCTAGTCAAAAAAGCGATAGAACAATAAGGATTACCAAAATGTTGAAAGAGTCTCACGCTCAAGTCATGCTCGATTTACAAGCCAATATGAATGCCAAAGTGAACCCTCAATGGATAGACGCCGCCTACCCCTATCTCAGGGCTGTTGTTGTGGAAGGTGCCGAAGCCATTGAACATCATGGCTGGAAGTGGTGGAAAAAGCAGGAGTGCGATCTCGAACAATTACAGATGGAACTGGTGGATATTTGGCATTTCATGCTTTCACATCTGCTTTTAGAAAGAAAAGGAGATCAGGAAGCTGCCTTAGCGGACTTGTTGGCGTTAACCAAAAAAGAAAATATCATCTCTTTTGACAATAAAAACTTTAATATCAATGAGATGGATGCACTTCAGAAAATAGAGCTATGCATCGGCCTGGCCTGTGCTGAAAGAATCAGCGTAGTTCTTTTTGAAGCCTTGCTGACTGACTGCAAAATGGACTGGAATGAGCTGTTTTGCCAGTATGTAGGCAAAAATGTACTTAACTTTTTTCGCCAGGATAATGGTTACAAGGAAGGTACTTACAGCAAACTCTGGCATGGCAGAGAAGATAACGAGCATCTGGTTGAGGTAATGTCTGCGCTGGATACAGAACATAAGGACTTCCAGCATCTTTTGTACGAATCTCTCAAGGACAGGTATCAGCGTAATTCCTGATTACCCTTGTTCACTGGCTTGTCTTCAATCGCTTGAGCAGTCGCTCAAGAACCAAACAAATCAGATTCAATAAGTGACAATTCCCCTTCATGAATTGAAAAATCTGACAATAAATCATCAGAAGCAACAAAGTTTGTGGGAATATTGTTCTTCATCAGGCACAAATGTGCCATCAGCTCTTCCAAATTTGTTTCCTGGTTAATTTCCAGTGTCACTTTTACTGAAGATGTATTACTTATCATACTTTTTTACTATCCCTGCAATTCCATTTGTGGATACATTTCTGTATTTGTGAGCGTGCTAAAACTTTAACAACCAATAAAAGCAACTCTTTCTACACTCAAGCTCTCCACAGATATCAACACTGCAAGAAAGCGTCAAATGATTATTCCAATAAAAGAGAATTTCTTTTTTGCAAGATCAAAAAAGGCTACTATAGCCCTCATTGCAAAAATGAAATTTTATAATAATCATTATTTATCAGTGATTTAAAAAAGCACCACGGGAAGGGAGCCAGTAATAATGGTCATCAATGGAAAATCCAAAATTTCTGGCGTTGGAATTTCATTACCCCCCCCAAATTGTCACCTCGAAAAGTTTGATGGAAGAAATCCAGGCTGATACTCGATTTGGTTTACCAATTAACTGGGTTGATACACGAATAGGTGTTGAAGAAAGAAGAGTCGCAGCTGATGGCACAATGCCATCGGATTTGGCCACTGAAGCGTCAATAAATGCTCTGGAAGAAGCTGGCATAAATCCTGAGCATATATCCATGGTCATTTATTGTGGGATTGAGAAGGACTTTATGGAGCCTGGAACCGCTCATGTAGTACAAAATAATCTTGGTTCGCGAGGTGTCTGCATGGATGTAAGCAACGCATGCCAGGGATTAATCTCTGGCATCTCTGTTGCTGACTCAATGATTGCATCTGGAGCAATAGAAAGCGCTCTAGTTTGCTCTGGGGAGCTTGCCAGCAAATCGGTGAAGCTTTTTTTACAGAAGATTAAAGAAATGCCTGTGGATTATTTAAGGGATCGACTTGGCATAATGACTGTTGGTGATGCTGGTAGCGCAGTGGTACTTACCAGAAAAGATGGTAATTCCGGCATAAAAAATTTACTTTTTGATTCCAGAGGGGAATACGCGGAGTATTGTTATTATCGATATTCGGAAAGTGGCAACATTGAAGGGCAAATGTTGATGAAGGGCATCACCGAAGCCATAGATCAAATTCATCTTGGCATGATATCAAATTGCTATCACTACCTTGACTGGACTCCTGCAGATGTCGACCTTTTAGTCTGCCATCAAGTCGGGAAAAAGTCCGTCTCATCTTTGTGTAAAATAGCTGATATTCCGGAATCGAAGGTTCCAATTACATATAAAAAATATGGAAACACAGCAACTTGCACAATCCCGCTAGGCTTACATGTTGCAAAGCCTGTTAATGGTGATAGAATTTTGCTTATGGGGGGTGGTAGTGGACTTTCCAGCTTCCAGGGTGGTATCCAGTGGTAGCAGAAAATAAAGGGAATTAATCATCGTGACACACAATATCTGGTTTGCTCTGCTTTCATTAACTGCATTTTTAATTCTAGCCTGGATAATTTTCAGAGCTGATAAAATTTCAATCGTAAAAGAAAGTAAGCCCCTAGCATTACTGTTTTTTAGTTTAGTTGGAATTAGCTTTATAGAGTTTGGCACTTATACCAAACTTTTAACCCCCAGTTTATTGTTAATGAAACTGTTCTACATATCATGTTTTATAGGCATGTCCGGTATTTTTTCACAAGCTCTGAAAGTTTCCGGGTTAAGTGTCATTTTTATTAAACGTACTTACAAAGGCTTAGGCGCTTTTTGTATTTTTCTCATCATTCTGATGCTTGGTTCAAACCTTCTTGTTTCCGGATTTGAATTTATTTCATATTCATACACTAGAGAACCTGGTCAATTTTATTGGTTAGTACAGCTTTTTCTAATTTCAACAATATTATCAACGATACTTTTACTCACTATAGGAACAAAAAATAAAAATAAAATTGATGCCAGAAGATCTAAATTTCTCCTCCTTTCAATATCTCCCCTGTTACTGATTGCCTTAGTACTTATTATACTTATGCAATCAGGGATAAAGATAAATGCATCAATTATTTTCCCGGTATTTATTTCTTATTACTTAATGATGATATTGCAGACAGAAAAAGATGAATCACTTTTTTCTTTATTAATGAAGGTACCATTTTCCAGGGAAAGAGAGTCTTTTAAAGAAATCAGTAAGGAAGTTCAGCAATTTTTAATAAGCACCGAATTATCTTTTTCTGAAAAAACTAAGATGGATTCCTTATCTTTAAAGGATTTAACAGCATCTATTGAGGGTTTGATTGTGGAGCATGCCGTCAAATTAAACCAGGGCAGCCAAGTGAGAGCTGCATCACTGCTGGGAGTTTCTTCCAGTAGTATTTGCAGGAAAAAGAATAAAAGCTGAGTATTGTGTCTGTCTGGTAGTATTTTTACATTTGATTACAACAAAAAAAGCCCCGCAATGCGGGGCTTTTTTTTGTTCTGGAGATACACCAGATAAATGGGGTGGCCGATGGGGCTCGAACCCACGACAACCTGAGTCACAGTCAGGGGCTCTACCAACTGAGCTACGGCCACCATTTAACTATATCTCTGGGTAAAACAGGTTTTACCCGGATTTTGACTTACATACTGCCTTTTCAATCTATGAAATGGCACGCCCGGCAGGACTCGAACCTGCTACCCTCGGCTTAGAAGGCCGATGCTCTATCCAAATGAGCTACGGGCGCTCTCATCTGGTTTTACACATTACTGGAAAAGCCCAGTACAGGCAAAAAAATGGTCGGGGTAGAGAGATTCGAACTCCCGACATCCTGCTCCCAAAGCAGGCGCGCTACCAGACTGCGCTATACCCCGGTTTTCGTACTTTACGAAAGGTCGGCATAATACTCATGCTTACTTGCCGCGTCAATATAATCCGCGCAAAAGCCTGTTCTAATCTCGCTCTATACGCC
>Ga0233432_10004261_pt1 | contig 12754 bp, 5 predicted proteins | sample SI_122_August201_6_FD_179870 | JGI IMG/M metagenome (GOLD analysis project Ga0233432, IMG submission 179870) | Seawater microbial communities from Saanich Inlet, British Columbia, Canada - SI_122_August2016_10_MG | ecosystem: Environmental > Aquatic > Marine > Inlet | place: Canada: British...
AACTTAATAGCGTGTTTACCCATATCGGCGGTTGGATCTGGTGCTTTAGATGAACGTAATAAAGATAAACCCATCACACCATTTTTTACTGAGAACCCATATTTAGCTTCGGTTATAATGGCTAAGCCATTACCTTTACCATCAACAGCTGAAGCCCATCGACTGGCAGGTACTTCCCACATAGCCTCATCACTAGGCAAGCCCTCTTTTTGTGAACGGTCCACAGATCCAAATGGTGCTCCGTAACGTGCAATCTCACCGCGGTAACCGGTATTGAGTTGGTAGCGTAAAAGTTTTTCTTTTTCATTCCAATCAACATTTGCTTTTATTTGAAGATAGGGTGAATTGGCTTCAAGAGTATATTCAACTTCTAAAGTGCTTTTCTCTCCTATGGCTGAACTTCCTTTAAGAACAGCACGAACAGCTCCACATTCGATTACTTTTAAACCCATTCCCTTGGTGGCTATAGAACTCAACCAAGTGGCCTGATGATCAATATCCCAAGCTGCATAATTCGCTGGGGAGTCGGTGTGAATCATAAAATGTGCACTATGGTCTAGCAGGATATCTACACCATCAATATTAAGTTTTTCAAGCTCTCCATTTTTTGTGAAACTTGCATTCACAGAGCCATTACTCAAGTATGTTGAACTCGCTTCAAGGTCACCAGATTCATTCTTCATGAGTGTATCGGAAGATGATACCCAATTCAGCTCTTGGCTTTCAAGTGCTTCTAAAGCAACCTGAGCTATAACTTTTTTATGAACCCCACTACCTGTTATTTGAGTCGGAATTAACTGACCCGAATCGTTAGTGAGGATACTGTTTTTGTTTTTTGCGAAACCACATTCTATTACAGCTAACTTTGGAATTGCCAAAGGATTGATCACACACAGTTGAGGTTTACGAGAAGTGCCCCAATCTTTAACGGTTGCCAAACCCTGATCTACGGCTATATTTTTAAGTTCTTCGTTTAATTCTTTGTAAACAGTATTGATAGAGGTACCTGGTATCGCATCGTGAAACTGGGCAAAAATATAACGTAGCCAGGCTTCTTCGCCAACAGCTTTTTTACCTGTGATAACCCTTATGGCTTCTCTACACTGTAAGGCTCGTTCAGATGCTCTGAAATAGTATTTAAGATCACTTTGTGTTGTTTGTACACCGCGGTGATACTCAAGATATAACTCACCACGATACTGTGGTAAATCTTCTTTAACTTTTTCAAGTCCATCAAAAAAGCCTTCAACGGTATTCCAACCAGATTTTGGAACGCCTGCTAAATCACTCAATCGTCTAGCACGTTCACAATGAGCTTCTGTTAAGCCACCACCACCATCACCATAACCAGCAGCTAATAATCCCTCATCGTGCACATCACTCTGTTTGTATTCTTCTGCCATGTCAATACACTCCCCTACTTTCACTTCACAGTTATATCCACTCAAGGCTAAGTGAGTGAGTATTTCTGAACCATCAGGGCTTTTCCATATAAATGAATTATGTGGGAATTGAGTTAGGGAAGACCACAATATTTTAGTGGTGTAAAAATTTTTAATCTCACCGAGTTTAAAAATTTGCGGCAAACACTGACTATACCCAAATACATCTGGAATCCAAACCGTATTTGACTTAGAACCTCTTACCGCTTCAATGCGTTGCTGACCATACATAAGAGCTCTTGCTAAACCTTCACCTACGGGTAATTGAGTATCGGATTCTACTTCTAAACCACCTGTAAATTCCCAACGACCTTCTTTTATTCTTTTTTGAATTTGTTTAGCTTGTTTTGGTTCGTGTTCTGCGATATGATAATAAAGTGGCGGCTGACTCATTGTGAATGTTACTTCTGGATACTTATCCATTAAACGCAACATGGTAGAAAAAGTATGGATGCCTTTTTTGTAAGTAGCTTTCTCTGGCCACAACCAAACTAAATCAATATGAGCATGACCAACAAAACTCGATTTTATTATATTTGAATCTGCGGGGAGTTCGCGATATATTTTTTTTAATTCTAAACCAAGTTCTTTTAAACCCTTTGATTCATATGCATCACTAGCATCACCCAAACGTTTGACCATGCGTCTGAAAGAAGCGGGAACTTTACCTAAAGGCTGATTGTAACCCGGACCATTTGAATGAATTATATCAAATTTTTTATAAAAATACTCAACCCAATCAATCAGTACACTCAAGTCGTGAAAAACCTCCCAAGCCTCACTATTACGCACGGCTAGTTTAGCATAATTAAAGGCAAATCCATCCACAGGCCTTTGCCAATCACCGAGTGGCGACCAAATACCTGTTTGCCATAATCCGCAATCGATCATGAGCGTACAAGCTTTGTTAGGTAGCACGACTTCGTTGTGTGCTACATCAAGACCGGCCCAAGGAACGCCGTCGATATAAACATTGTATTCACCTGCAGCACTCCAGCGCATATAGCGTTTGCCCTGTTCACCTTTTAAAGGAGCTGGAATTTTCACTTTAAACCAGCGTTGCCCCCACGGAAACTCATTATGTTCACCTTTACTTTTTGGAGAAAAGATCGTTCCGCTTTTAATTTTTTTATACTTTTCTTTAAGTGCTTGTTTATGTGATACCGATTCCTCATGCAGTGGGCCCATTTCAACATCTAGATCTTTATTACTTTGCCAAAGTTGAGCTTTGACTCCATTACATATTTTCTTTATGCGAGGAAGAATAAGTTGATTAAGTGGAACTGCTGTATGAGCCATAAAATACTTCTTATAATATATATTAGTGCTGCTAGTTTAAATTAACATTGGATTCAACAACACAAAATAAATACTAAGAACCATAAACCTGCACTAACTTCATTGGCAATAATTTTAGAGATGACCCCTTAATTATAATTTTCATTAAACGACTTCTTATTCCTAACACATCGATCCCCGCATGGAAATGTGTGATTGGAATTATTTGTTTTTGTTTAATTTCTTTTGTTTCCAAAATTTTACTATAAGTTTTATCAATATTGGCTATAAAAATTTGCATCGTATCGTATGCCTCACTATCGATATCCGTTTCTATTGATAAAGCTTTGATAAAACGCATTCTTTTAAGTGGGATTTCAAGCTCAAACTCTTCCTCATTAATACTCGTAAACTCTGGTGCTATTTGTTCAGACAATAGCTCTCCGTATTCCGAAATATTGTCTTCTGTGATTTTTGTGCATCCGACTAGAGTCCCTGGTGTCAATTCACTATCAAGGGTTAGTTCTACGACGGTGATAGGAGAATCTAAATGTTCTTTTGTAATATTGATTTTAAGTTCATTGACTGACTGCATATAGTCAACCTTAGTGCCACCGAGGGTTTTTGCCGATAAGACCTTACACGGCAAAGCATCAAATGCAATAAAATCATCTATCGTTTTATACAAATGCAGATATAGCTTATTACCTTTAAAACAACTACCTCCCCATAGGCCATTGGCATAAGGCCCTCCACGCGTTTCATAAATCGCTTCGCCATATTTATCTAGCCATTCCCCTACAACTTTTGCTACCGCTACCTCGCCAGCAGCAAAAGTTCCATTTGGTCTGGGTCCAAAGTTTAGTAATAAATTGCCACCTCCGGTAGTACAACTCACTAACATTTTAATGCAATCTTCGGCACCTTTAAAGCCATCTTCTCCTCGATATGACCAACCTTTGCCCACATGAATACACGATTCCCAATCCTGCTCTATATCCATTGAACCAATACGGCCTTCAGGTGTATAAAAATCGCCAGCAACTATTTTTTCAAGTTCAACTGATTGAGGCCCCAAATCATCGGGTGATGTTGGACCACAAAATTTTGCTGCACGGTTGTTAACTAATATTTGAGGTTGATTTTTATAAATCGTTTGAAAAAGTTTATCAAAACGCCACTTGCCCCAATCCCTTCCACCAACATGATCAAACCAGAGCATATCAATTTTACCATAATTTGAAAGAAGTTCATCAATTTGTGCTCTATACCATTCATCGTAGCGCTTATTGTTACCTACCAGATAATCCTCATGATACCAATCTCTGGTTGAATAATATAGCCCAGCCTTTATTCCATTTGCATGACAAGCTTCTACAAATTTTCCCACGATATCTTTTGCGTATGGCGTGGCCATAATATTGTAATCACTTAACTTTGTATCGAACATAGAAAAGCCATCGTGATGTTTTGTAATTAAAACGATATATTTCATTCCCGACTGTTTAGCAAATTTAACCCATTCATCCGCATTAAATGATTGAGGGTTGAATTCCTTATAATAATTGTCATAGATAGAATCTTCTGATCGGGGTCCATTTTTATGGATATCCCAGGGGCAATTCGCATCTCTATCCCATCCTATTTCTTTTTGACCCACTGAACATGGTCCCCAGTGAATAAACATTCCATATTTAGCATCTCGAAACCACTGCATCCTTTCATCCGATTCATTTTCAGACTCGCAAATCTGGGGCATCTTGCTTAGATCAATTGACTGCTTTGATTTTTCTTCCATTATTTTTATCTCGACGACTGGCCCATAACACTTTTACTTTTAATTTATGAGGACTTAAATGTTTTATTAAGCTCAATAAGATAATCGATTTTAGTAATAAAACAAAACTTACAATTTTCAGTGATTATTCAAAAACATATGAATCTACGCATATAAATATTTGACCTTTAGTGGGGATTCTAAATAGATCTCTAGAATGAATATATCCTGGTCTTCAAACCACATTTTAGTCCTATAGTTTAAATAAAAATGTATTTAAAGGGAAAGTTATTATGCAATAAACTTCTGAAAAAATCGATATTGTTAAATAAATAATCTTTTATGCTATTTTTATTGATATTTAATAGCATATAATAACAATATTGATTACGAATATTTAGTTTATATAAAAATATGAAACAGGTTGGAATTGCATTAATTGGTTGCGGTGGACGTTTACGTAGTATTTCACGAAGAACTTGTCTACAAAATGAGAACTTAAAAATAATTGGATTATTTGATGTTGACTCGCAAGCCATTGAAGATACTAAAAAGTTTTTTGCTAAAAGTGAAAAATATAAACATGGTGTAGAAGATGTAAAAGAATACAAAACGCTTGAAGAGTGTGTTTCAGACCCACAAATCGAATGGGTTATGATTGGTTCGTGGAATAGTAAACATAGTGAACAAACCGTCGCCGCATTTAATGCAGGCAAACATGTGTTTTGTGAAAAACCTTTGGCTACGACAATAGAAGACTGTTTGAAAATGCGCGATGCTTGGATTACGAGTCGCAAAAATTTTGCTATTGGGTTCACTCTACGTTATTCACCTCATTATCGTAAAATAAAAGAGCTAGTTGAAAGCGGTACCATTGGAGATATCATCAGTATGGAGTTTAATGAAACCCTTGGTTTTAATCACGGTGGCTATATTCACTCAGACTGGCGTAGACATACTAAAAATGCTGGCACACATTTACTCGAAAAATGTAGTCACGATGTAGATCTTGTAAATTGGATTGTTGACTCTCGTGTAAAACGCACGGCATCATTTTCTGGACTTAATTTCTTTATTCCTGAGAATGAGCATCACGTAGACAGAATTGGAAAAAACAAAGATGGCATTGAAGCGTATAAAGTAATGGCTAATAAGCCCGATAGACCTTCACCCTTTTCACTAGATAAAGATATTAATGATAATCAGGTCATCATTATGGAATATGAAAACAAAGTACGTGCAACCTTTCATTTAAGTTGTAATGCTGGTATTCCTGAGCGAAGAATGTATATCTTAGGGTCAGAAGGTTCGCTACGTGCAGATGTTCTAACAGGAGTCATTGAAACTAAACGCATTGGATTTGATACGGAACTCATCAGTCACGACTCCGGTGTTAGTGGTGGACATGGAGGGGGAGATGAAATTTTAACTAAGGAGATTTCAGACTGTATGATTAAAGGTGATATTCCTCCAGCGAGTTTAGAAGATGGAATGAATTCTGCAGTTGCCTGTTTCGGAATGGATAAAGCAGATCAAACAGGACGGGTTGTCGACCTTTCTTCACTTTGGGAACAAATTGATGCTTAAAATAAATTCGACATGCTAAAGTTTATAATCTACTCATTACAGCTTTACCAGTTTTGCTTAAAAGATTAATGTGGGTAAGCAATGATTTGCAATAAAATGTATCGTATGATACATTTTATTGCAAATTTAAAGGAATTTATTTACTAACCTTAGCCATAAATGGACTGATTTCTGATCTTAAATAAAAGACAATACCTAAGTCTTAGAGAATAGCTTAGGAACTTTACCTATCTAAAAATATTCCCTCAAGTACCCACACTGTAACTAAGTGGTTAATTATAAAGTATCTACTCCGTCAACAGCTTCACCTTATTGTGGACCCCTCTGAAATAAATCATAACCTTTCTCCAAGTTCGTCTTTAATTATCTGATTATTAGTTAGGGTAACACACTCCATAAGACTTAGTCTGTGGGCAAGCAACATACGTTTCGTCCTTTGCTCTTTTGTCACTCATTGATTCAAAAGCTTCAGCGCCAAAACGAATCAAGGAAATTATAGAATGAATCTTGGAGCCATAGAAGTCATGGACCTAATACCACTACTCATGGCATTCGTTATGGGGTTAGGTGCAAGGTTAGTTGGGCTACCTCCTTTACTTGGGTTTTTAGCATCGGGTTTTTTTCTGGGGTACCTCGGATTTGAAAGCAGTGAGAATTTAGAGAAAATTGCCGATATCGGAGTCACACTGCTGCTTTTTACCATCGGTCTTAAACTCAATTTAAAGCAACTCTTTAAACCTTATATCTGGGCTACTTCTAGCCTTCACATCGTTATCATCACAGTCATTGGTTCTATGCTAGTTATGGCATTTATGGCCATGGGCATCCCTCCTTTTGATAAACTCACACCTAGTACGGCCCTCATGATTGGATTTGGACTTAGCTTTTCAAGCACTGTTTTTGCTGTCAAAGTTTTTGATGCCAATGGTGAGATGGGATCCATGCATGGTCAGGTGGCTATTGGTGTACTCATCATGCAAGACCTTTTTGCCGTTACCATGATGACCATCAGTGCCGGGAAGGTTCCCTCTCCATGGGCATTCTCACTACTGCTCTTGATCCCAGCAAGACCAGTAATTCTGTGGGTCCTCAAAAAAGCAGGTCACGGTGAAATGCTCGTCCTCATCGGCTGGCTTTTACCTTTAGGTGGAGCTGCCCTCTTTGAAAAACTTGGCATTAAAGCAGATTTGGGAGCTTTACTACTGGGAGCTTTGCTTTCGGGCACTTATAAATCAGATGAATTATCAAAAGTTTTATATAGCTTTAAAGACCTTTTTCTTGTTGGATTTTTTCTGAGCATTGGTCTGACCGGATCTATCCATTCAGAAGCTTTGATCGCTTCAAGCTTGTTACTCCTCTTACTCCCAATCAAAGGCTTTCTCTTTTACTTTTTATTCTGCGCATTTCGATTGAGAGCCCGAAGCGCAACCTTGTCTTCATTAAGCCTACTCAACTTTAGCGAGTTTGGCCTTATTGTTATCGCAGGGGGAGAAGCGTCAGGTATGTTACCACCTGGATGGTTGGTCCCCATGGCCTTAAGCTTATCTCTCAGCTTTCTCATCTCTGTACCCTTGAATCGCTTCGGGAAAAATATCTATTCCCGCTGGCACGATGCCTCTCTTAAATTTGAACGCAAAAGGAGATTAATTGGCGATGAAGTCGTCGATACGGGTAATGCTAAAATTATTGTCTTTGGCATGGGACGCGTGGGCTCTGCCGTTTTTGCCGATCTTTATCAACACGAAGGAAATATTGTAGTTGGCATCGATCGTGACCACAAAGTCGTGCAGGGACATCGAGATAAAAACCACCTAGTTTTCCAAGGCGATTCGACGGATCTTGATTATTGGTCTAGGAAAAAAACTGGAGAACAATTAGAAATGGTTCTACTCACTTTTCCTGATCACCAGGCCAATCTTGTTACTGCAAGGTTAATTCGACAACATGGCATTAAAGCAAAATTAGCCTCTATTGCAACCTACGAAGACCAAGAACAGGACCTATTGGATGCTGGGGTCGACGAGGTTTTCAATCTCTATAGTGAAGCTGGTATTGGTTTTGCCGAACACGTTTGCGGTAGTCTAGAAAAATTAGACACAACTCCTCCCATCTGAAACATTTGGAATTCTAGCAACCCATATTTAAAATAACAGTTGCACTTCATCCGCGGGCACCTCATTTCCACGCAAACTTCGACCCTTAGGACTACTCACAGCTAAAGCACAACTGTCATTTTAGACTTGCGGCTCATTTGGGTTAAGGGTTTTTATTCTGAAGTCTGGTATGATTGTAAATAAAGAAAGGGTTTGGCTTCAACTGCTGTATTTTGGTTCATTTATGATTTTTTATATTTTGAAATAACACCTACTAGTCTTATTCAATTAAAACTCGTTTTTTTTCCCAATAGGCATATTCATTTTTACCCTTAGGTGTTATTCCATAGACACCTTTTCCTTTCATCTCAAACCAGCCATAGACATTACGGTAAAGAATATCTCTACATTTTGATTCGTTAAGTGAATCCTTTATCGTGCTAGCTTTTGTTGGACCGTTGTTAGTAAGGTATTCAGCAACGGCTAAAGCTTTTTGTCTATAGGCTGTCATTCTGCCTGAGACTGTTTGACTCCCCCCAATATTTGGATCACCAACTAATTCAGAAAATTCCTTTAGTAACCTTTCTTTATTCTTCGTTTTTTTTCTAGGTTTGTATTCAGATGGATCAAGAACAGGGTCAACTACCATTTTATTAGGCTCTATTAACAACAAACCTAGTCCAAGAAGTTTAAGCAAATTGATTACCAACCTATACTGTTTCTTCAAAAGAGTTCCAGAGTTCGGAACTGCAATATAGACATTCTCTGTCAAAGTTTTTCTATCGACAGCTTGCAATAAAAGTGATAGATTTATAGAAACTTTGAGCTCAACAATAACGGTAATATCACCCTTGATCGCGACAACATCACAATCCTTAACTTCTCCTTTTACTGTGAAACCTTGTTTTTCAAGATAGCTTTTCACAGGAGGATATAAAGCTATTTCCTTCACTACTTAACTATTTTGATAGCAAGCGGACACCCTAGAAAATTCGTATTTAAAGGCCCATACTAGATAGTCGGGCACAAAATGCATTGACCGTCGATATCAATTTTGGATGAGAACCCTCAAATTCTTCAATACTCGTGTTTAGACCCAAGAGTGAGTGATCCAATAATGGGGTGTTTACAGGAATGCTAAGGGCCTCGTGAGTGTAAACTCCAGCATAACCCGTGATACTCTCGGCCTTATTGCGGTTGGTTTCAGATAGTTCTTCAACCTCAGCTTTAAGATCTGCTAGTAAGTCCAAAACTTGCTCTTTGCTCTTTTGGTCCAGAGCTGAGTTTGTCTGAACTTTATTCTGTAATTGCTTTAAAGTTTGTTCTATCATATCACTGGCTCATCACACGAATAGGTTGGGAAGTAAGAGTCTATTATAGTCTAAAATTAATAAAACAAAGTGTTTATTTGAGAAGTTGTACAAATAAACAATTGCTCCGGGTGAGTCACAACCGATTCCATGGCGCTTGGCTAATCACATCGACTATGATGATAAACCAAGTAAATTGATTTTACTTGAAAAAACTATAAATTAAAAAACCTCGTTTAAATTTAACCCTTACAAGTATCTCAGAAAATTATTCTGATCCTTGAATCAGTAATCTTTTCCCCATTCGAAATCAATACCAATTGGAGTTTTTAGTTCTTTGACTAATTTAAGCTTAAGGTATTTCATTATTAAATACTCAAAGCTTACTTCTCTCCCTTCTTCGTCTCCTACTATTTTACTAGCCGAAAAATATAATTTTGGGTGTAAATACCTACCTATACTAATTTTACCTCCACGGCTATTCATACTATCAATATTAACACCAAAACGATCTAGTCCCATTTTCTGACTCAACATTTGAGTTCCCTGTGATACAGCGATATCCATAGCTTTAGTATCACTTTTTTCACTTGTGCCAGAATGAATTGGCTTACCAAACATGAGAACGGACATTATATCAGAGTTTTCTAACCAGGGATTACTACTTAACCTGGGTTGAAGCTTTTCCACTGATCCCTGTAATGCAATATCAATTTCGTAAGGTTTTATTTTTGTTGAGAAAATCATGTCTATATCAGGTACCAAAGCACCTCTCCAAAAGGCCAAACCCTTTTCCATTTTAAAAGTTTTTCCCTGAAACTTCAGTTGTGACCTCAGCAGTCTTATTTCCCCTTGAGGATGGAAGCCTTTTTGTTTATATTTTTTCTTTACTACAAGCTCTCCTTCTATTTCACTTTTAAACATTTCTTTGTATATCACTCGGTTATTGTTTAATAGCTTTAAATTAAGATCTACAGAAGTATTTTCTAAATACGTTGGTTCTTTTTCATCAGCCACTTTATTATCCTTATCAAGTTCATCCCAACTTTGAAGTGAATCAACCATGGTCAGGTTTGGATCTCTTCCTTTAATACTCTCGATATTTGATAAATCTAATACTGGTTTGAGTATCATGTTTGAGATAATAACATTCCCTTGAGTATTATGAGAGTGAAGATTACCGGAAGATATCAAATGTGCATTCAGCTTTGCCTCTAACTCTGGGGGCAACATGAGTTGCCAATCATGAATATTGATAAACATATTCCAAGACGGGTTATCCCATTCATCATATTTTTCAGTTTCAACTATGCCATGCATCTTTATAGAGTTATCATTGTTAACTAAATTTAAATTTTCTATTTTCATAAACGTGGGTTCAAACTTCATATCAAATTCAAATTTATGAATCTCTAAAGGTGGATTTAATAACTCAGCTGTTACACCTCGGACTTGTAATTCCCCTCTAAGATTGGGTTTAATAGGGTTATTAAGGTCTACTTCACCTGTTAAATTTATTAACCAGTTCCCTTGGATATTTTTAATAACTTTATTCACTAAAGGCTGAACCCAATGAATGTTCATACCTTTTTCATTTAGAGTTTGAATCTTATATGAAATATTATTGCCCATAGAGAATTCACTGCGTTCAATATTTAGTTTTACAGGACAAATCAATTGAGCACCTAAGCCTACCTCTCCTGTTGGTATAATACGAGTATATACTTCGACTTGCTTATCAGTTGAGAAATCAACTTTGGTATTTAACGAAATCTCATCAAAGGTTATGGTTGGTAATTCACTTGATAATACTTTTAGCTTATGGGCATCTAGCAGGAAGGAAAAATTGGGGTTTTTCCAATCCCCACTTAGGTTTATTTTGTTAGTTAATATACCATTAAAACTAACAGGAAGGTCTTTAGTCCATTGTGAAGGCAATTGCTTTAGGTCGGGGTAAGCCAGACTGATATCTAAACCTAAAGGCTTTGAGAAGCCTAGTTGGCCAACTATTGCTAATAATTGATTATTTAATTCAAAATCACCGATATCTAATTCAAGTTTGTTCCAATCCCAGCGCCAGTGAGAGGTAGCTATTAAACTTATCTTATCTGAAAATAATGATTTTAAATCTGAAAAGTAATTGCTTATTGCAAAGTCAATTTTATTAAAACTCAATTGAATTGAGTCCTTATCTATATTGGAAGATAAATATAGACAATCAATGTTGTTCTCATTATTCTTAGTCTCAAAATTTATTTTATAGTCATTTTTTTCTGTGCTTTCTAAAACACTAAACCGAATCTCATCTATATTGTTTAATAAACCACTCCCAAGAGATTTACCCTTTAAGTATGTAAGCTTCCCCATTGTTATTATTTCTGGCCAATCTTTAGCGAGGCTTTTAAGGAATTCAGGTAACTCTTTTTCTGTATATGCTGAGATGTTATGACTGCTTTTTAATATCTGATCAAAATTAAACTGTAAGCCTAACTCTAACTCTAACGCTTTAGGCATTGGTTTATCTATCACTAAATCACTTGCTTTTGTGAGAAAGCTTAAATCGAATCGTTGACTATTACCGGAGCCTTTGATATCGATTGAATGACTCCCCTTCAGCACGGGCATCTTAATAATATATGCATAACGGCTACGGGCTTTCTCTAAATCTTTGACTGCCAATACTGCATCGAATGATAATTGAATATCTGAGGGCTTATAACCAGACGGAATCTTTCCTAAACCATATGCCTGAGCATTTATCGAACATTCGATAACATTACTTTGACTGCTTATGTTAACCTTTACCACCCCACTCTCTAGCTCTATTTTTGCGTTCAATGGAATGAGCTCTTTTTTATTAAGCTTTGGGTTAATCACTTTGAGCTGCAAGTCTGCCAACAGTAAATTTGTATCAAAAATATTGTTACTCTTTGCATTAAATTTTAACTCAAGCCTGCCATCTAATTCTTTCTTCCAATCATTCGGAATGACGACTGAGCCACCATTTATTTCAAGTTGATTATCTTTATCAATAGCCCATGCTCGAGACGCAAATGCTTTAAACCAAACTTTATTCTCACCTGTTTTTAGATTTAAGTTCAGCTCTGGTTTACCTTCTTTTATTTCAAATCCAAACCCTCCTGAGAGATCATCCTTAAATATAATGCCATTACTGTATAGATTGATCTCACCTTTTACTAAATTCAAATTTTCACTCTTTACTTTTAACCATAATTTATTAATATTTTTCATTGGCTCCTTAAGCAT
>Ga0233432_10004263_pt1 | contig 12747 bp, 9 predicted proteins | sample SI_122_August201_6_FD_179870 | JGI IMG/M metagenome (GOLD analysis project Ga0233432, IMG submission 179870) | Seawater microbial communities from Saanich Inlet, British Columbia, Canada - SI_122_August2016_10_MG | ecosystem: Environmental > Aquatic > Marine > Inlet | place: Canada: British...
AACTTAATCTACTGTGAAACGCTTTTCTCCAAATTAACCCCATGCCCTCCGCCCATGTAGCTCAGTCGGTAGAGCGCGTCCTTGGTAAGGACGAGGTCGGCGGTTCAAATCCGCTCGTGGGCTCCATATAAAACTCAACCTAGTCAAATCAATGGCCAAAGAACAGTTCCAGCGCACTAAACCTCACGTCAATGTAGGCACCATCGGTCATGTAGACCATGGTAAGACAACCCTCACAACTGCGATCCTCCATGCCCAAGCAAGACTAGGTCTTGCCGAAGTCAAAACTTATGCTGATATAGCAAAAGGCGGAACCGTTCGCGATGACAAGAAGATTGTAACAATTGCTGTTTCGCATGTTGAATACGAAACAGAATCGCGACACTACGCTCATGTAGATTGTCCTGGTCACGCCGATTTCGTCAAAAACATGATCACCGGTGCAGCTCAAATGGATGGTGCTATTCTTGTTGTCGATGCAACCACAGGCCCAATGCCTCAAACCAGAGAGCACATCCTTCTTGCCCGTCAGGTTGATGTTCCTCACTTAGTTGTTTTTCTCAACAAATGTGACTTGATGTCAGGTGATGACGAAGAACTTGTGGAGCTCGTTGACATGGAGATTCGTGATTTGCTCAGCAAATATGAATTTGATGGCGACAACGCCCAAATTATTCGTGGCTCAGCCACTAAAGCACTTGAAGATGACGAAGGTGAGCTTGGCCTCCCATCCATCCAAAAACTTATGGATGCGGTCGACTCTGAAGTAGCTGAGCCTGTTCGTGATGTTGACAAACCATTGCTCATGTCTGTCGAGGATGTATTCACAATAACTGGACGCGGAACGGTAGCAACCGGACGCATCGAAAGAGGAATGGTAAAGGTCGGCGAAGAAATCGAGATTGTAGGTCTCGGTGAATCGCGCACTACCACCTGTACTGGTGTTGAAATGTTTCGTAAGGAACTTGGCCAAGGCCAAGCAGGAGATAATGTTGGGATACTTCTTCGCGGCATTGATAAAGCCGATATACAAAGAGGCCATGTTATAGCCGCACCAGGCAGCATTAAGCCCCACACCAAAGCAAAAGCTCAAATTTATGTTTTGAATAAAGAAGAAGGTGGTCGTCATACCCCATTCTTCAAGGGCTATCGACCTCAGTTTTTCTTCGGAACCGCAGATGTAACTGGTATTGTTGAATTACCTGAGGGTGTTGAAATGGTTATGCCAGGAGATAACTTGGGCGTTACTATTGACTTGCAGAAATCCATTGCGATGGAGTCTGGACAGCGTTTTGCAATTCGCGAAGGCGGTAAGACAATCGGTGCCGGTAACATATCCGAAATCCTATAGTTTCATTATAGTATTACGTTTCGATAAAAACCGAATGCTTGGGAGAATAGCTCAACTGGTAGAGCACCGGTCTCCAAAACCGTAGGCTGGGGGTTCGAGTCCCTCTTCTCCCGCCAATAACTTATCGTTCAACACGTGAATCCTTTCTCCAAAATCCGAACCTTTTACAAGGAAACAATGCAGGAATTATCCAAGGCAAGTTGGCCTGATTTACAGGAGTTACGCGGCTCCACTTTTGTTGTGGTACTTGGTGTAGCAATTTTAGGATTCTTCATTTCAGTCAGTGACTTTTCTTTATCCAATTGGGTAGAATACTTTACTCAACTCTTGCGAGAGGGTTGATTCCAACAGTTCCAATGAGTGCAGAAATTTCAACAGAACTTAAATGGTACGCGATACAGTGCCTATCTAATCATGAGGACAAAGTAAGGCGCTATCTTTGCAAGTATAAAGAGGAGAATGAAGAGTTCGCTAGTTGTCTTAACGAAATATTAGTTCCTATCGAAACGGTATCTGAAGTAAAAAACGGTAAGAAGCGACAAAGAGACCGTAAATTTTATCCTGGTTATGTTTTTGTCGAAATGAAGCTTTTCGATACACAGGGAAATTTATTGAAGAACCCTTGGTATAAGGTAAAGGAAACCGATGGTGTCATTAATTTTATCGGACGCGAGAACCCAACACCACTCGGCGAAGACGAAATTGGAAGAATTTTGCGGCAGGTCGATGACGCTAAGGGCAAAGAAGTACCAAAAGTTAAATTTGGAAAAGGCGAGGTTGTAAAAATCCTTGATGGTCCATTTCTCAATCTTACTGGAGAAATTGAAGACATAGATGCGGAGAAAGGAACTCTCAAGGTTTCGGTTTCAATCTTTGGCAGGTTTACACCCGTTGAGCTAGAATTTTGGCAAGTAGAGAAAGCCGACGAAGAATAAGATATTTATCATGGCAAAGAAAGCAGTAGGTCTAATCAAACTTCAATTACCAGCAGGTGCCGCAAACCCGGCCCCACCAGTTGGTCCCGCACTGGGCGCTCAAGGAGTGAATATCATGGGGTTCTGTAAGGAGTTTAACGCCAAGACTAAAGATCAGTCCGGACTAATTTTACCGGTGGTCATCACCGTTTATTCTGACCGATCCTTCAGCTTTATTTTGAAATCACCACCCGCTGCAGTTCTTCTCAAGAAGGCGGCAGGTTTGGCTAAAGGCTCTGGTGTTCCCAACCGAGAAAAGGTAGGCGTAGTAACAAAAGATCAGGTCAAGGATATCGTTAAAACCAAACAAAACGACTTAAACGCAAATGACGAGGAAGCTGCCTGCAGAATAATCGAAGGAACTGCCCGCAGTATGGGCATAGAGGTAAACTAACCCAGTTTATAAAACAAATGATCGCACGCAGCAAAAGATATAAAAATTCGCTTAAGGAAATTTCACTTGATGATGAATTAAGTTTGAGCGAAGCTTTGGCAAGACTCGCAGGTTTCGAAAAAGCTAAATTTGATGAAACCGTTGAGCTTTCTTTCTCACTTGGAGTGGACCCAAAACAAAGCTCGCTAGCTGTCAGGGGAACCGTCAATTTACCCAATGGTAGTGGCAAAGAAATTCGAGTTCTTGTTTTTACCGAGAAGCCAGATGAAGCGTTAGCTGCAGGTGCTGACATCGCTGGACTAGACGATCTAGTCTCCAAGATTAAAGATGGATGGATGGACTTCGATGTCGCACTTTCCACTACAGGTGCCATGAAATCAGTCCGTTCTGTTGCACGCGTTCTCGGACCAAGAGGGCTCATGCCAACACCTAAAGCTGGTACCGTAACTGACGATGTTGACGAAGCGATAAAGGCCGTGAAAGCAGGGCGTGTTGAGTTTAAAATGGACAAGACTGGTTCGCTTGCTGTAGTCATTGGCAAGCGTTCTTTTACCCCTGAGCAACTACAAGAAAACGCTCAAACTGCTTTAGAATCGGTAATGGCATCTCGCCCCGATGGCCTTAAAGGAAGGTTTGTAAAGACTATCTCTGTTAGTAGCACCATGAGTCCAAGTGTTCGTATAGACGGAACATCAATAGCCCAATCTTAATTTATAATGAGACCAGAAAAAGCATATTTGATAAGGGAAGCGACAGATTACCTCACTCGTTCGGAATATGTCTTCCTCACTGACTACCAAGGTATAAATGTTGAGGAAACTACCGAACTCAGAAATAAATTAGCGGAGCGGGGGGCGGAATTTCATGTAGTGAAGAATTCCTCTCTCAAACTTGCAGCTAAAGAAAAAAACCTTCCAGACCTCTCCGAACACCTCACCGGTCATACTGCTATTGTAGTAGGCGGAGACGATGCCTCCGCAGTGGCTAAAGAACTCGGTTTATATTTTAAAAGCACGAATAAAGTACCTGTTAAATGCGGAACTTTAGGAGACCGAACACTAAGTGCCGAGGAGGTAAGAAAACTAGCTAGACTTCCAGGTTTGGAAAGTATGCGCTCTCAATTGCTATCCTTGTTCAACACTTCCGCAACACAACTTGTTGGCGTTCTAAGTGCTCCATCTCGCGGATTGGTAACTGTCTTGAAGGCTAAATCAGACAAAAAGTAAATTCTAAAATCTTTGGGACAACTCTGTCCGAAAAACAACAAATAACAACCACCAACCTAGAAGAAATTAGGGGTATCACCCTTAAACTCCGATAGGAACTAATCATATTCAGGCAAGGAGGTATATTAAAATGTCAGACATAACAAAAGACCAAGTAGTTGATTGGCTTAGCGGCCAATCAGTCATTGAGATCGCAGATCTCGTAAAGGAACTAGAAGAAAAATGGGGCGTCAGTGCTGCTGCACCAGCAGCCGTAGCCGTAGCCGCACCAGCAGGTGGTGGGGATGGAGATGGAGATTCCGGTTCTGAAGAAAAGACCGAATTCGATGTTATCCTTACCGAATTTGGAGGTAACAAGATTGCCGTCATTAAGGAAGTTCGCGGGATTACCGGTCTTGGACTAAAGGAAGCAAAAGAGCTTGTTGAAGGAGCACCTAAACCCGTTAAGGAAGCTGTCTCCAAGGATGAAGCCGAAGAAGTATCTAAAAAGCTTGAAGCCGCTGGAGCCAAAGCAGAAATCAAGTAATGTTTCCTACTCTGTTCCTTTAAATTTAAACTAAGCCGTATGGTTGTTTGACAGCCTGCGGCTTTTTCAGTTTCTTTTCCAACCCTTCTCAAATCAGATTAAAATCGTTATGGATTCAAAAAAAAGACTAAATTTTGGAAAACTTTCCGAAGTCATTGATCCCCCAAACTTGATTCAAAATCAAGTTGATTCCTTTCATGATTTTTTGCAACGCGATGTTCCATCAACGCATCGCAGGCAAGCTGGTTTGGAAGCTGTATTCAAGGAAGTTTTTCCAATACTTAGCTATGATGAAAAATCTCGGCTTGAGTATGTTAGTTATTCAGTTGGGGAATCAAAGTTGTCGGAGATGGATTGCATAGATCAGAACTGTACCTATGCCGCTCCTCTGCAAGTCAAATTAAGGTTACGTCTTGAAGTCGAGGGACAAAGCAAACCATTTTACAGTGAAGAAGAGATTTTTATGGGAGAATTACCCATCGTCACTGAACGGGGATCTTTTATTATAAATGGTGCCGAACGGGTTGTAGTAAGCCAACTACACCGTTCGCCTGGCGTCAGCTTTGAAGAATCTACCCATACAAGTGGAAAAGCATTGCATGGTTTCAGAATTATTCCAGATCGAGGTACATGGATTGAGGCCCAATTTGACCAACATGATTTGCTTTATGTTTACCTGGATCGCCGCCGTCGTCGTCGCAAGTTTCTTATTACTACATTTCTACGTGCCCTTCTTGATTGGGATCCAGACAAGGACAAGGACTCTGACCAAAAGATAATCGAGTTGTTTTATGATATCGATAGTCTTTCCATTGAGGATTTGTTGAAAAAAGACAATGTATCAAATTATGTACTTGTCGAGCCCATGTTCGATCGTGCCAAAGGTACCGTTTTAGCCAAAGCATTCGAGCCGTTGACCAAAACTTATTTGCGGACATTTCAAACGGCAGGGGAAACAAAACTTCGTGCCATTGATACATCCGTGGATGAGGGTGCGATTATCCGATGCCTAAAGAAAGATAACACAAAAAACAAAGACGAAGCACTAAAGGAAATTTACAAAAAATTACGTCCTGGTGAGCCACCTGACAGGGCGAATGCTGAAGCATTGATTAAGAGGTTGTTTCTTGACTCCAAAAGATACGATTTGGCTAAGGTCGGTCGCCATATGCTTAACCTCAAACTCAACCTTGATACCCCATTGGATGTCAGGATTACCACAGTGGAAGACTTAGTAGCCGCCACTCGGAAGCTTACCGATTTAAAACGTGGTAAGAGTAACGAACAGAAGGCCCGTGAAGATGCAGGATCTATATTTGACATGGGCATTGATGACATCGATCACTTAGGTAACCGACGCGTTCGTACGGTAGGTGAACTTTTGGCGAACGTTTGCCGCAGCGGATTAGCTAGAACAGAACGTGTGGTACGTGAACGGATGACTCTTTACGATCAGGGTGTTGAGTCACTTACACCTGGTAAATTAATCAATCCAAAAGCATTAACTACTGTAGTTAGAGACTTTTTTGCGAGAAGTCAGTTAAGCCAGTTCAAAGATCAAATTAATCCATTGGCAGAGCTTACTCATAAACGTCGATTATCAGCACTCGGACCTGGAGGCTTAAATCGTGAAAGGGCTGGTTTTGAGGTGCGTGATGTACATCCAACTCATTATGGTAGAATTTGTCCGATCGAAACGCCTGAAGGGCCAAACATTGGTCTCATCAATACGCTTGCGACTTACGCAAGAATTGACGAGTTCGGTTTTCTCCAATCTCCTTATCATCCCGTCAAGGATGGACTTGTTGATAAGAAACCAAAGAATGTACAGTACCTTAATGCCTTCGAGGAAGAAAGGTTTCTGATTGCTCAAGCTAATTGCGTGATCGATCCATCGACTGGTAAACTTACCGGTCGAGTCACTTGCCGATACCGAGATCAAGTGGGTGAGTATGACCCAAAAGAAGTCGAGTATATGGATGTTTCTCCAAAGCAAGTCGTTTCAGTGGCCGCAGGACTTATCCCATTTCTCGAACACGATGATGCCAACCGTGCATTAATGGGTGCGAATATGCAACGACAGGCAGTACCCTTATTACAGTCCGAGTCTCCTTTGGTTGGAACGGGTATTGAAAAGAAAGTTGCCGAGGATTCAAGAACAGTTACCGTCTCTGAATCTGAGGGAATTGTTGCGCTAGCAGACGGCATGCGAATCGTAGTTTCCGATGATGGAACTCTTCCCCCCCGTTTCTTAAAAGAGCCAAGGAACGATCATAAGCGGGGTATTTATTGCTATGATTTGCGAAAGTTCCTCCGCTCTAATGCAGGAACTTGTTTTAATCAGAAACCTATCGTCCGCAAAGGTGACAAGGTAAAAGTCGGCGAAGCACTTGCAGATGGTGCATGTACTGACTTCGGCGAACTTGCACTTGGCCGCAACATTCTCGTAGCGTTCATGCCATGGAAAGGTTATAACTTTGAGGATGCGATCCTGATTTCCGAAAAGATGATCAAGGATGATATATACACATCTATTCACATCGAGGAGTTTGAGGTTACCGCTCGAGATACTAAGTTAGGCCCAGAAGAAATAACGCGAGATATCCCGAATGCAGGTGAGGAAGCCCTTAGGAACCTAGATCATCTGGGTGTCGTTCGGATAGGAGCTGAAGTCAGGCCAGGTGACATTCTTGTGGGTAAGATTACTCCGAAGAGCGAGACGGATCTAGCACCAGAAGAAAAACTTCTCAGAGCCATTTTTGGTGAAAAAGCCGCTGATGTGAAAGATAGCTCGTTGAAAGTACCTTCCGGAACGCAAGGGATTGTCATGGACATAAAGGTTTCAAGCCGCACTGATGCTGAGCAGGAAAAACTTTCACCATCTGATTTCCGACGCCAAATGAAGCAGATCAAGGAGGATTTTCGAAACCAAACCGAAGAATTGCGTGCTCAGTTGACCGAATCCTTGTCCAATATTTTGCTTGGGGAAAAAATACCTCTAAATGTAACGAATTTGGAGACTGGAGACATTATCATCCCTTCCAACCGCAAAATAACCAAAACTCTATTGCGCAGGCTTGCTTCGGTGCACAGATACATCGAAATTCCTCCTTCTCCTGTTCGTATTAAGGTTTTCGAAATTATTGAAAGCTATGAATCCAAGTTTAAAGATCTAGAGGACGATCGGGATCGAAAGATAGAAGCCATCGAGCAGGGTGATTCAATTGATCAGGGTGCTATAAAGAATGTGAGAGTCTTCGTCGCCAAAAAACAAAAAATGCGTGTCGGAGACAAAATGGCTGGACGTCATGGAAACAAAGGCGTTGTTGCTAAAATTGTTGCGGAAGAAGACATGCCCTTTCTCCCAGACGGAACTCCGATTGAAATTTGCTTGAACCCACTGGGGGTACCGAGTCGAATGAATGTCGGTCAAGTTTTGGAAACACACATGGGTTGGGCTTGTAAGAAATTGGGACTCAAGGTCGCAACACCAATTTTTGATGGTATACCTGAAAACAGAATCCAAGAATACCTTAAAGAAGCAAACCTACCTGAAACTGGAAAAACCATGTTACACGATGGTTGTACTGGTGAGCCCTTTTACCAAAAAATCGTAGTTGGTTACATGTACATGCTGAAACTTAACCACTTGGTTTCGAGTAAAATACATGCTCGAGCAGTGGGTCCTTACAGCCTGATCACCCAGCAACCTTTGGGAGGCAAAGCTCAATATGGCGGTCAGCGTTTTGGAGAGATGGAGGTTTGGGCACTCGAGGCATATGGTGCTGCCTACACTCTTCAGGAAATCTTAACCGTCAAATCGGACGATGTAGCGGGAAGAACTAAGATATACGAATCCTTGGTAAAGGGAGATAACTCTCTGCAAGCTGGGACACCTCAGTCATTCAATGTACTCATGAAAGAAATGCAGAGTCTGTGTCTGGACATTCGAGTCCTCGGCGCTGACTCACTTTGAGTTTACGGAACAACAATTTTATTAAATTTACCACAAGGCAAAAATATGAGCGCAGAAGCAGTAAGCGAAGCATTAGGAGTTGAAGTTGGCCCCATGGACCGCGTGTCCATCACAGTGGCCTCTCCGGACGTAATCCGTTCATGGTCAAAAGGGGAAGTTAAGAACCCTGAAACCATAAATTATCGTACTTTCAAGCCTGAACCTGGAGGCTTATTTTGCCAAAAGATTTTTGGGCCCGTCAGGGATTACGAATGTGCGTGCGGAAAATACAAACGGATCAAATATAAAGATGTAGTTTGTGATAGGTGTGGGGTCGAGGTGACCGTGTCCCGAGTTCGAAGAGACCGCATGGGTCATATTGAGCTTGCCGTTCCAGTATCTCATATTTGGTTTCTTAAAAGTATGCCAAGCCGGTTGGGTTTATTACTTAACATGACGGCAAAGAGTTTGGAAAGGGTTCTCTACTATGAACAATACATGGTGACGGATCCCGGAAGCACACCCCTTGAGGAAAAACAATTACTTTCCGATAAGGAGTTCCGCGAAGCACAAGATGAATTTGGCGACGATTTCGAGGCTAAAATGGGAGCCGAGGCAGTCCGTGATGTCCTTGCTCGCATTAACCTAGAAGACGAATTGGAGGATCTTTACGATCAAGTACATGATACCAAGTCAAAGCAGATCAAAAAGAAACTCTCCAGCAGGCTGAAGGTCATTCAAGGCTTTATTAATTCGGGTGCTTCTCCTGAGTGGATGGTCCTTGATTCTATACCCGTCATACCACCTGATCTTCGACCTTTGGTTCCCTTGGAGGGTGGCCGTTTCGCCACAAGTGACTTGAATGATCTATACAGACGTGTGATCAACAGGAACAACAGACTCAAGAACCTTTTACAGTTGAAGACCCCTGATGTTATCATCCACAATGAAAAACGTATGCTTCAAGAGGCGGTCGACGCCCTATTTGATAATGGTAGACACGGACGTGCTATAACCGGGTCGGGTAATCGAGCTCTGAAGTCGCTCAGTGACATGCTCAAAGGAAAGCAAGGTCGGTTCAGACAAAATCTTTTAGGAAAACGCGTCGATTACTCAGGCAGATCGGTTATTGTCATTGGCCCCGAGCTTAAATTACACCAATGCGGGCTTCCTAAGAAAATGGCTCTTATTCTTTTTGAGCCATTCATTATCCGTCGCCTCAAAGAACTTGGATTTGTACATACGGTACGAGGAGCACGCAAAATGATCGAAAGTCGATCACCTGAAGTTTGGGACATTCTTGAGGAAGTTACAAAAGGTCACCCAGTACTCCTTAACCGAGCCCCAACTTTGCACCGTCTCTCCATTCAGGCATTCGAACCAGTTTTGATTGAAGGAAACGCGATTCGAGTTCACCCATTGGTTTGCACCGCTTACAATGCGGATTTCGATGGAGATCAAATGGCTGTTCATGTCCCTCTATCTGTCGAGGCGATAATGGAAGCTAAGTTGTTGATGATGGCAACACACAACATCTTTTCACCTTCAAGTGGAAAGCCCATACTAACCCCGTCTCAGGATATCGTACTAGGTTCTTACTTCCTAACAATGAACCCCAAAGCTGGGGAGTCCAAGCCAGAAGACAAGTGCCCGTTAATTGGGTCTCTAGAGGAAGCTCTAGGTGCACTACAAGAAGGTGCACTAAATCTTCACGATTGGATTGATCTTAAAAATCCAGACAAGGGTCAAGAAACCTTGTACGGGATTTCCAAGAGAACTGTGGTTAGAACGACAGTCGGACGTGTCCTTTTCAATACCATTTGGCCAGATGAACTCGGCTTTTTTAATCTACCTGCACTCAAGGGAGATTTGGGCAATCTGATTCTCGAAACCTTTAAATTGAAGGGGAAAGAAGAAACGATCGAGTCTCTCGATCGACTTAAGGAACTTGGTTTTGACATGGCAACCAAGGCAGGAATATCGATAGGTATTTTCGATATGATCATTCCTCCTGAAAAGAAAAAGAGAATCACAGTTGCCCGCAAGGAAATCGATAAAATCGAAGATCAGTTTAGAAAGGGTATCATTACTCGTGGTGAGCGCCATAACAAGATTATCGATGTTTGGACAACTGCTACCGACGATATTGCTAAAGAGGTTTTCAAGTCTTTGGAACACAATATGGGCAAAGATACGATTAACCCAGTTTACTTAATGATGGACTCTGGTGCTCGTGGTAATCGTCAGCAGGTTCGACAGTTATGTGGAATGCGTGGTCTGATGGCCAAACCTTCTGGCGAAATTATCGAGCAACCTATTCTTGCTTCTTTCCGCGAGGGACTATCGGTCCTTGAATACTTCATGTCCACTCACGGAGCTAGAAAAGGCCTAGCGGATACTGCTCTTAAAACTGCAGATGCTGGCTATTTGACAAGAAAACTCTGTGATGTTGCAATGGACTGTATCATTGTTTGCGAGGATGATGGAAGACGGGATGGTGTTGTAAAGAAAGCAATCATGGAAGGTGATAATGAGATTGTGCCCTTACGGGATCGAATCATTGGAAGGTATTCGACCGATGATGTTTATGATCCATCAAATCCAACAGAAAAAGTTGTTGCTTCAGGCTCCTTGGTTACCGAGGAGATTGCTTCAACGATAGATGCTCTTGGCATAACGAGAGTTCGAATGATGTCCCCTTTGTCTAGTCGTATAAAAAACGGGCTTACCGCTCTAGAATATGGGATTGACCCCTCTACCAACAGTTTGGTTAAGGAGGGTTCTTCGGTTGGAATCATTGCTGCTCAATCAATCGGGGAACCAGGCACACAGTTGACAATGCGAACTTTCCACATTGGAGGTATCGCCAGTGCTGGTCGTGAGGATCCGGTAATTAACATACGTAAGGCTGGAAAGCTCAGGTTTAAGGGGCTTAGGCTGGTTACACTCGCAAGCAAACAACAGGTAACGCTTAATAAAACCGGCTCGATACAAGTTTTGGATGCAGACGATCGGATTGTAGACGATTACCCAATACCAGCAGGTGCCCTACTCCACCTTAAAGACGGAGATCAAGCAGAGGAAGAAGCACTACTTGCACAATGGGATCCATACAATATACCTATTTTGTCTGAAAAGAAAGGAACGATCGCATTTGAAGATATGCTTCCGGGTGTTACGACCAAAGTCGAAAGAGATGCTTCCGGGGGGAGATCTATGGTAGTAATCGAGCATAAAGAAGACTTACATCCGCAAGTTATAGTTAAGGATCCCAGCGGCAACGCACTCGCAACTTATTCCGTGCCGACTGGAGCTCAAGTAGCTGTCGATGAAGGCACAAAAATAGACGCTGGTTCGATCATAGCCAAAACTCCTAGACAGGCATCTAAAACCCAAGATATTACTGGTGGTCTACCCCGAGTCGCTGAGCTTTTCGAGGCTCGCAGACCTAAAGAGGGCAATGTTGGTCAAATGGCGAAAATTGACGGTATCGTGTCTGAGGCTGGAACTCTTCGCTCTAAAAAGAGACTACTTGTTACAAACGAAGATTCTGGCCAAGTTGAAGAGCATCTTATTCCCCACGGAAAGCATGTTCTTGTTCAACCGGGAGATTTCGTCCAAAAAGGTCAGTTAATTACAGAAGGTGCTAAAGACCCTCATGAGATTCTTGAAATCCTAGGGCCCTCTGCAGTGCAAGAATACCTCATTGAAGAAATTCAGAAGGTCTACCGCTTGCAGGGTGTTACGATTAGCGACAAACACCTTGAGGTAATTATATCTCGAATGCTATTTAAAGTACGAATCACAGATACGGGGGATACAGATTTCTTTTGGGGCGATCAAATTGACAGATTCGCATTTATGGATGCAAATGATGTGATTGCAGAAAAAGGCGGAAAGCCGGCCGAGGGAGAACCGATCCTTTTGGGAATAACAAAGGCTTCTTTAGAGACGGACAGTTTCATATCCGCAGCCTCTTTCCAAGAAACAACTCGGGTTCTCACTAACGCAGCGACTCTCGGTAAGATTGACGACCTCAAAGGATTCAAGGAAAATGTCATCATGGGACACCTGATTCCTGCTGGTACTGGACTACCTAAGTGGCGAAGACTCAAAATCGACAGCCTAGGCTCTGGCAAATCCGATGTACCACAAGAAGAAGTTGTCTAATATTAACTGACCTTTTTCTGTAAGTTTTCTAAAAAAGTCTTGAGCTAATTCAAATATACGTTACTACTTATCGTTTTTCCTTAAATTCCTACTCCATGCCCACGATTAACCAACTGGTTCGTAAAGGTCGTCGCTTGCAAAAAGCCAAGAA
>Ga0233432_10004264_pt1 | contig 12746 bp, 8 predicted proteins | sample SI_122_August201_6_FD_179870 | JGI IMG/M metagenome (GOLD analysis project Ga0233432, IMG submission 179870) | Seawater microbial communities from Saanich Inlet, British Columbia, Canada - SI_122_August2016_10_MG | ecosystem: Environmental > Aquatic > Marine > Inlet | place: Canada: British...
TGGGCGACGAATATTGGTCTGCTCGCGGCGATCCCGCCAAGAACCAGCAAGATATCCGCCGCAAATACCATATCGAATTCAACCAACCCCGATTCCACAGTCTCTTAGCCAAAGTCGGAACTTATTGGGCCAAAGACGATCACGACTTTCGCACGAACGACAGCGACCCGCACATCGACGACCCCGTATCCACCGAACTTGGGATCTATAGCCTTAAGGAGCAGCTTCCCGTAGCGCCCTTGGACGACCCAGACGCAAAGACCTATCGAACTTACAGGGTATCCAAAGACCTTCAGGTTTGGATGACCGAAGGACGTGACTATAGAAGCCCCAACGCCATGCCCGATGGCCCTGACAAGACACTCTGGGGAGTCGAGCAGCGCGAATGGCTCAAGCGTACCTTGGTCGAGAGCGACGCTACCTACAAAGTTCTCGTCAGCCCTACTCCTATGGTGGGTCCCGAAGATGCCTACAAGAATGACAATCACTGTCTACCCAATGGATTCCTTCATGAAGGCGACGCATTTTTCAATTGGCTTGAAAAAGATAGTGGCATCCCAACCAACCAATTTTTCATCATCTGCGGCGATCGCCATTGGCAGTATCACTCCATCCACAAAACCGGATATCACGAGTTCTCCAGCGGAGCATTGGACGATTCCAGCGGACGCGTTGGACGCGTTCCTGGCGACCCAGAATCAACCGACCCGAACGCTACCGTCACTCAACTCTACGTTCACGACACTCCACAAAAAGTGTCAGGCGGATTCATTAGTCTCGATATCACTCCCAGGCAAAACACCCAAGCATCCGCAAAAATCCGCTTCTCAGACGAAAACGGCACCGAACTTTACGTTTATTCCTTCGGCCCATGAAACGCCCAGAAACTAAACGTAGGGCTAGCGCTCGCGCCATGCCGTGTAGAAATAAAGTATCCCCGGGGTAAGCCCCGAGGTATTTCAAAGGTAGCGACCGATCTCCGAGGGGTCATTATAGTTGAAGTAGCTAAACGACTGCGTCGCTCAGTGCCCGCTCGGAGATCGGTCGCTACCGAAGCAAGCTCGGGCCCTACGCTCGGTTCTTCTTCCGCATCCACCCCGATACCACCGGCGCTAAAAACGCCGCAACCAACAAGATCACCAATACGGCGCAAATCGGTCTTGTAAAAAATGGCGTTATATCCCCTTCCGTCTTTATCAATCCCGTTCGCAAGTTTTCTTCCACCATTGGGCCCAGAATCAGGCCAAGGATCAATGGGGCCAATGGAGCCTTTTGCGATTCGAGGTAAAATCCAACCAAACCGAATCCAGCAACCAAATACACATCAAAAAGACTGTTCCTCAAAGAATACGCCCCCACTACCGAGAAGACCAATACCGCCACCATCACCACGCTTCGCCGCAAGCGCAATATCCAGCCAAAGGTCTTTAGCCCCAAATAGCCACAGGGGAGCAATAGGACTTGCGTTACCAATGCGATCAGGAAAATAGAATGCACTTGCTCCGGATTCTGCTGAAATATAAGCGGGCCGGGTTTAATCTCGTACATCATAAAGGCTCCCAAGACGATAGCCGTGACCGCATCGCCCGGAATGCCAAATACTAAAGCCGGTATCCAAGCTCCCCCTACTGCTGCGTTATTTGCACTCGTCGGAGCTATCACACCCGCAATTGCTCCCTTTCCAAAAGACTCTTTATCCTTAGAAGTACGCTGCTCCATTCCATAAGCCGCCCAGGCCGCGATATCAGCCCCCGCACCCGGCAAGGCTCCAATCACCGTTCCGGAAATCGAGGATTTTACGACCGTTAGCTTCTTCCTCCATATCGCCTTCAATGCAGCTCCCACAGAGTCGTTCGAACGCTTGGTCTTTGTCGTTGAATCTTTCATCGATGGACTCTTCAGAACCGAACGAATCACCTCCGAAACTCCGAAGAGTCCAATCATAACCGGAATAAACCCAAACCCGCTCATCAATTCCGCATTGCCGAACGTAAAACGCTGAGCCCCGCTCACCACATCCAAACCTACAGTCGCCAACAAAACCCCCAACCCAGCGGATATCAGTCCTCTTAATGTATTTCCCGAGCTCACCACCGCACTCATGCTCAATCCGAAAATCGCTAGCCAAAAATATTCGAAATTCGAAAAACGCAGGGCGAACCGAGCCAATTGCGGCGCTATCATAATCAACAAACCCACGCCGACTAGGCCGCCAATACACGAGCAAAAGAGATCAATCAAAAGAGCGAACCCTCCCCTGCCTTGCTTTGCTAACTCATGTCCATCCAAGGTTGCCGCCGCTGACGCAGGAGTTCCCGGTATCCGAAGATAGGTCGCCGGAATGTCACCCGCAAAAATCGCCGTAAAGCTCACCCCGATTATCATAGCCAATCCCGTATTCGGATCGGGCATATAAAAGCTAACGGGCACGATCAGAGCAACGGCCATCGTAGCCGTCAACCCCGGCGTCGCTCCAACGAAAATGCCGAATAGCATCGCTAGCAACCAAGGAACCAATACATGAAACTGAAGCAAATCGGCGATCATATACGCTTCAAAATGGCAGTCCTAGAACACCTCTCGGCAATGGCACGTGAAACAACGCTCCAAACAAAACATTCCCGATTAACGTCAAAACAGCTGTTACCAAAAAGGCCATCTTCCATCGTATCCGTAAAAGCATCATCATTGCTGTCGGAAAAACCAATGTGCTCAGGGTAAATCCCAAATATGGTAATGCTAAAATATAGACTAGAAACACTCCCATGAGCCCCCCGGCGCGCATTCGTCTATCATGCTCGCCATCGTCATTACTGAGATTCTCAACCCTCAAGGTAGATTTATCGTCGACCGAGCACACAGCTTCCAGCGATCCTAGCCGTGCACGCCAATCCTTCCAAATCTCGATCGCCCCACCGAGTGCCAGCAAAATTGAAAGCCCTATCGGAAACAGTTTAGGTCCTGGATCGGAATTACCGCCAAAGCCAAGTTCTCGAATATCCTTCGAAAGATAAAGTACGACCAGAGCGAATACGATTAATACGTATCCAAGCGAACGATTTCGCTTTGTCTCTATATTCGAAACGCTCATTGCCTAGCATAACCCGTCGCTTCGATTACGTCTTTCCACTGAGCATCCTGCTCCTCCAAAAATACGGCGAAAGCCTCATTCGATTTCCACTCCGTTGCAAAACCGTTCTTTCGCATGAATTCCTCAAACTCCGCCGATGCGACAATCTTCGAACAAACATCGCTGATCTTCTTCACGATATCGGGAGGAGTTCCTTTAGGAGCGACGATTCCCCGCCAGCCTACAGCCGACCAATCCACGCCTTCGTCGATCGCCGTCGGCAAATCTGGATGACCGCTCAATTTTTCTGGAGACATCACTACCAACGCCCGCAACTGGCCCGCTTCAATCTGCGAAATCGCTTCCGGAATACTGCAGCAAACCGCATCGATATGCCCACCCAACAACTCGACGATCGACGGAGCAGATCCCTTGCTCGGAATCCATCGAACCGCGTCAACTGGGATTCCCGCTTCCAATTGAAAACCAGCTCTGGCTAAATCCCAAGCCCCACCGGTCGCAGTGCCCGACATGGTCAGCTTCCCAGGATTCGCTTCGATGTATCCGATTAAATCTTTCAGAGAATTCCATGGAGAATCGCTTCGCACCATAATGGCTGCTGCATCAGCATTCAATTCCGCAACCGGCGCGTAATCCTTCCAGGTCAAATCGGAAATGCCCATCCAATGCATCGTACTCAGCTCGAATGTCGCCATCGTCAACGTATGCCCGTCCGGTTTTGCCAAAGCACCGGCTGAATGGCCCACTGCCCCACTACCGCCCGTTTGATTGACAACGACGAATGGTTTTCCCAGTTCCTTCTGCAGTTGATCTGCCATAAAGCGAGCCATACGATCGGTTCCTCCACCTGGAGCCCAGGGACAAATAATCGAACCGCTTTTGCTCGGAAAATCTGCAGCGGTACCCGTCGACGGCCCAGATGCGGGCTGGCATGCTCCCAATAGCGCAATCCCAGCTATCGAAATAGCCGCTGAAATTTTCGTATTCAATTTTTCGATCTTCATATTGGCACATCCCCGAAACATAAAACAAGGCACTCATAAGGTAGCGGCCGATCTCCGAGCGGCCACTACCCAAGCAAGCAACGAATCACTTCATCGAAGAAAGTAAAATTCAAAAAGCATCATTCAAATAATCCCTCGATCCCGTCTGCCAGTAATGCTGCAGCTTAAGCATCCACTTCTCGTACCCGACGATCGCATCCGTTCGCGTTGCCCATCGATGCCATTCTCGAGCGAGCTCGATAACTTTGTTGTAATCCTGCGACGCGATATCGTTTTGCTCGAGAGGATCCTTCTCGATATCGTAAAGTTCCCAATCGTGATGCGTTTGGCCATCCGTCGAAGTGAAATTCTTCGATACCAATTTATATCGTCCGCTAAAGAGAGCTCGATTCGCTTCATGCTCGAAAAAGAGGGCTCGATCCTCAATCGCTTCACCTTCAAAGGCTGGAATCAAACTGGTTCCTTCCATAGGCAAGAGCGTATTTGAACCGTATTTTTTCGGATACTCGATATCCATCAAGTCCGCTATCGTAGCCATGAAATCGATCACATGCCCCCGCTGAGATTCGGTTTCCCCCTTTCGCTCGATTCCATTTGGCCAATGCGCAATCAGTGGCGTATGAATTCCACCTTCGTGATTGAAATGCTTGTACAACCTGAAAGGCGTATTTCCCACAGCTGCCCAAGGAGAGCCCTCGTGGTGCTTCGTTCCAGGCTGACCCATATTGGCAAGCGCCTTCCCTTTAAGCGGGCCATCCCTTCCATTCGGTCCTCCCTCGTAATTCGCTCCATTGTCCGAGAGGAAGAATACCAAGGTATTCTCCAACTCGCCCATCGACTCTAACTGAGCAATCGTTCTACCAATTCCTTGATCCATTTGATCAACCATCGCTGCAAATGTAGCCATACGTCGGGCCTGATCCGCCTTCTCCACCTTGCTCAAAGAGGTCCATTTTCGAATTTCAGTAGGCACTGCGTGTTCGTCGTGCCAAGCTGGAGAGTCCGAAAACGGAGGAACGGAATCGTAATTCGCGAATAACCCCCGCTCCTTCATCGCGTTCCAGCGAGCCTCGCGAATCTTGTCCCACCCCTGTTCATACCGCGATACGTATTTGTCGATCAAATGTAGGGGAGCCTGAATCGGTGCATGCGGCGCTTGATAAGCCAAATAGAGAAAAAAAGGACTATCACCTTCTTGACTCTCGTGGTGCTGCAAAAATCTGACCGCATAATCCGATGTGGCATCGGTAGCGTGAAACTCACCGTCCGCGTAAGTGATGGGGTTAATTTCTGGAGATTCTAAAATGTATAACGGAGGTTCCCAATAATCGCCACAACAACCCTCATAAGCATATGAATGATCGAAGCCTCGCGCATGTGGCAGCCGTTCTGGCGTATTGCCCAAATGCCATTTCCCCGACATGTAAGTAGCGTATCCATTTTTCGACAGCAGCTCGGAGAGGAAGATATTGTTCCCGGGCTCAACTGGCTCCAACTCGTAAACCCCCACCTGATGACTATAGAGCCCCGTCATGATACTTGCTCTGGTCGGCCCACAACGTGCACAATTATAGAATTGAGTGAATGTCAAACCACCATCGGCGAGGCGGTCGATGTTTGGAGTCTCGATTTCACCTCCCTGAAAACCAAGATCCGAATAACCTAAATCATCAGCTAGTATGATTAGAATGTTCGGTCGGTCGCCAGAATACGCTACGTTTGCGATAGAGAGAGTAAAAAAACAGAGAATGGAGGAACGAATAAACATCGGGGCAGAAACGAGGGTAAGGTTGAAACCATACCTCCCCCTGCGCCAACATCAACCCTAACGTTTCCAAAATGGGAACGAATTATCTCAATATTCGTTTCGCGAAGACTTTAAGCGCTCACCGTCGAAGATCTAAGAATTCCATCAATCCGGGCCAACTCTTCGTCCGAGAAAACCGTATTCTTGACCGCTCCCAAATTATCGGCTATCTGCTGAGTAGAACTCGCACCGATAATGACCGATGTTACCGTCTTGCGACGCAATACCCAAGCCAACGCCATTTGAGCCAGAGTCTGCCCGCGATCCTTAGCGACTTCGTTCAATGCCAGCGCCAACTCGCGCTTCGCATTAACCTCATCCGCATCCAAAAAAGGACTGTTCGCGGATCCTGCCCGCGAATTAGCAGGCACATCCTTGAAATAACGATCGGTTAGGATGCCTTGCTCGAGCGGGCTGAATGCCACGCTTCCCATCCCCAGTTCATCTAGCGTATCCAGAAGTTCATTTTCCACCCATCGATCGAGCATATTGTAGCGCGGTTGATGCACTAAACAGCGAATACCCCGTTTAGCCAGTTCAGCATAGGCCGCTCGTGTCTGTGTGGCCGAATAGTTCGAAATCCCCACGTAAAGCGCCTTGCCTGAGCGGACCGCATACTCCAACGCATCCATCGTCTCTTCGATCGGCGTATCCGGATCGGGGCGATGCGAATAGAAAATATCCACATACTCGAGTCCCATCCGTTTCAAGCTTTGGTCCAAACTCGCCACGGCATACTTCTTCGAGCCCCACTCACCGTAAGGACCATCCCACATATCATAGCCCGCCTTTGACGTGATAATCATCTCATCGCGATGACTCGCGAAATCCTCATTTAGGATCTTGCCGAAATTCGTTTCTGCCGAACCCGGGATTGGTCCATAATTATTGGCCAAGTCAAAGTGCGTAATGCCTTCGTCAAACGAATACCGGACCAAGTCGCGAGCATTCTCATAACTATCAACGCTACCGAAATTGTGCCACAATCCCAATGAAACCGGAGGTAGTTTAAGCCCGCTATTTCCACAGCGATTGTATTCGATTTTCGTATATCGTTCTTTCGATGGTTCGTATGTCATGAATTTGATATTACTGATTCTTGGCCCGATAAGCCGAAGGGCTCTCGCCTAACGCCTGCCGGAATTGACGCGAAAAGAAAGAGCTGCTTCCGAAACCACAATGGTAAGCAATATGCGTCATACTATTACTCTCATCCTTGAGCATTTCGCAAGCATCGTGAATCCGCAGTTTGTTAATGTAGGAGATGGGTGTGGTATCGTAAATTTTGCGGAATTTCCTCTGCAAGTGGCTGACCGATAGATTTGCGATTTCCGCCAGATCTTCAACCCGAATGGGATCTCTGAAATTCTTCTGAATAAAGGATGTGACTTTCGCCATCTGCGTCAGCGGGACAATGGTATCCTTCTTTTCGCGGCCGTACAAGCGGCACACGTATGCGACCAATAAATGAAATCCGCTCGTAATCACCAGCCTACGCCCCTCCACTTGATTCCCGTATTCAAGTTTTAAGTTCGTGATTAGGTTCGTCGCATAAGCCAAATCCTCGGGCGAAAGATGCAAGCGCTCCTGAAACCGATCGACGCTTCGCGTACGCGGCTGCAGCTCGAAGAGCGCCTGATACCCCATCATTTCCTTCAACTCCTTCCGTCCGCGAAGAAACTGATCCGGATCGAACATGATATTGCAAAGACTCAACCCCTGCGCCTTTTTGAAACCGTGTTTTCGGTCGCCGCTTATTACAAAGACATCCCCATTCTCCAACTCATGCTCCTCGATCTCCGTCACATGGGTGGCGCGTCCGCTCATAACGAAGACCAATTCCGAATATTCGTGAGCGTGCATCTTGAAATCTCCCTCGTGCTGCACGAAAGCAATTCGAAACCGAAAATCCTGTTCCGGCATATCCTCAGCATACGAACCGTAGCATTTTCGCTCGTAGTGACGCCCCTCGGTAAACTCGAGAGCCGTGCCCACAACCTCGTTGAACTTCAGCGACGCCTCATTCATCGCAAACAAAGAACAAAGCGAAACACGGCAGGTCAATCCTCATGATCATATAATTAAAAATCATATGTCCACATAGGCTACGATCGTTTTGAAACAAAGAAAACAAGGCGCTGTTATTCTTAAAAATGGTGCAGCTATCTTGGTAGATTCTTGCAATTTAAATCTCTATAATCCATACTTTCGCTTTATCATTTTCATCCTTATGCGTTATTAAGGTCCACTGCTCTTAACCCATTTTAGATATCCGAACTCCGACTGACTCAATGACGATTCGTTCGATAGCCCTGCCAATCCTTTTGGTCCTGCTCCATTGCATTTACGTCTCCGCTGAAGAGGAATTCAGCGAAGGAGAAAAGCTCTTCGCGTTGGAGGTTATGCCCATTTTGGCCGACAAGTGCTTTTCCTGCCACGGAGACGATCCCGATGAGATCGAGGGCGAGCTCGATCTGACGACCCGAGCAAAGATGCTCAAAGGAGGTGAATTCTTCGACGATGTGGTCATCCCAGGCGACGCGGAATTCAGCTTCATCATGGAAGCCGTCCGGTGGGAAGATCCGGACTTTGAAATGCCTCCCAAGGAAAACGATCGCCTGAGCGAAGAACAGACTTGGATGCTGCGCGATTGGATCAACGCCGGCGCTCCTTGGATTGAAGCGGATCGCATTGCCGCCATTCGCGAAGAACACGCCGAAGGCATCATCGTCCAAACCAGCGGGGCGCTTTCCGAGGAATGGGCCAATCGACGCTACAAGCAAGAAGACCTATGGGCTTACCAGCCAATCGGAAATCCCACTATTCCCGAAGCCAAAAACGAAAACGAGAATCCTATCGACGCTTTCATCAACCACCGTCTCGAAGAAAAGGGTATCCCCGCAGCGCGATTAGCTAACCGCTCCACCCTCATCCGTCGGGCCACGTTCGACCTTGTTGGGCTCCCACCGACTCCTCAGGAAATCGAAACGTTCAATGCCGATAAACGTTCGGACCTCGAGGCATTTCAATCCGTCGTCGATCGCCTGCTCGCCGATTCGCGCTATGGCGAACAATGGGGACGTCACTGGCTCGACGTCGTACGCTACGCCGATACCTCCGGTTATTCCAACGACTTTGAAAGAACCAGCGCGTGGCGGTATCGCGACTACGTCATTCGATCGTTCAACGATGACAAACCTTACGATCAATTCATCAAAGAACAGATAGCAGGCGACGAAAATAATCCCGATGACCCCGAATCGCTGATCGCAACCGGATTCCTCCGCATGGGACCTTGGGAGCACACGTCCATGTCTGTCGCCAAATTGACACGACAGCAATATCTCGACGACGTCACCGATACCGTCGGACAAGCAATTCTTTCCCACCCGCTGCAGTGCGCTCGCTGCCACGACCACAAATTCGATCCCATCCCAACCAAAGATTACTACCGTCTCCAAGCAGTCTTCGCCACGACGCAATTCGTCGACCGCGAAACGCCTTTCCTCGAAGCTGAGAATACAAACGGATTCGAAGAGGAGCAATTATACGAGAAACGAATCGATTACTGGAAATCGATTAAGACCGAGATCCAGATCAGTCAAGACGCCGCGATCACTCAATGGTGCGAGGAAAGAGGCATTCCATTGGCATCTTATACTGAACTCCGAGCGGTAGGCCGTCCAGAAGCGATCAAGCTCCCCCGAAACTACGGTCTCTCAAATGAAGATATCGGGAAGCGCAAAGTCGTCACCAAGAACCTAGCGCGAATCGCAGGTGAACGCAGGCGTTATTCTCCCGACGTTCTCTCCGTCTACAGTGGCGTTTCGCCTAAGATTTTGAGAAATTCCGGCGTCCATCTAAGCATGCCATCCGATCCCATGAAAGGCGGCGTCATCGAAGCTTCGCACATACTCACAGGAGGCGATCCATTCGCCAATGGCAGTGCCGTAACCCCAGGAGTATTAAGCGCGCTTCCCGGCTCGAACGACACCGTCGAAGCCACTGATTTCAACACGATCCCCGAAGATCCGATCGGCCGACGATCTGCCCTATCCAATTGGCTAACCAGTCCCCAGAATCCCCTTACGCCGCGATCGATTGTCAATCGGATCTGGAGCTACCACTTTGGCGAAGGCATAGCCGCCAATCCCAACAACTTCGGAGCTATGGGCAAGAAGCCGACCCATCCAAAGCTACTGGATCACCTATCTGCTCGCTTCATCGAAAATGGCTGGTCCCTAAAGGCTCTCCACCGCTCCATAATGCTTTCCGACACTTATCGACGAAGTTCGAGCTATTATAATCACGCCCTGCTCGACGAGCTCGATCCGCTTGGCCAAAGCTACGCAACCTTCAAACCAAGACGCTTGGCTGCCGAAGAAATCCGCGACAGCATGCTCTTCGTTTCCGGCGAACTGAATTCCCAGATGGGCGGAATTCCCATTCGTCCGGAAATCAACCTGGAAGTCGCCCTTCAACCGCGGCAAGTCATGGGCTCTTTTGCCGCCTCCTACGAGGCTTCGAAAACTCCCGAGCAGCGCAACCGGCGGTCCGTCTACGCCCACAAAATCCGCGGACTGCGGAATCCGTTCTTCGAAGTATTCAACCAGCCCTCGCCCGACCTCTCTTGTGAAGCGCGCGATTCCTCAACCGTTACGCCCCAAGCATTTGCCCTTTTTAATAGCGAAGACACTCTCAAGCGTTCAATAGCGCTCGCCGTGGACCTCATCGAAAAAACGGCTACACGCAAAGACGCGATCAAAGAAATCTTCAATCGTGCCTATGGACGCGCCCCGAGCACCTCCGAATCCCGTCTGTGCATCAAGCACTGGAACGCGATGAAGAAACGGCACGAAGGCCTCAGCTTCGAACCGACAACCTATCCGCAATCCGTCAAACGAGAAGCGGTCGAGGAAATGACCGGCGAGTCTTTCACCTTTGTGGAAAAACTCGTCGCCTACAAGGATTACACTCCCGATATCGAATTCGCCGACATCGATCCCAACACGCGGGCCTTAGCGGAAGTTTGCCTCGTCGTATTCAACAGCAACGAATTCCTTTACGTATACTAAGATGAGCAACCAACACCAACACGACTTTCTTCGCAACACCCTTGCCGCCCAAACCCTCAATCGCCGCGATTTCATCTACGGACTTGGCGCTAGCCTAGGAAGCGTCGCCCTAGCAGGTCTATCCGCTCAAGGCGCCCCTCCATCTTTAAACTCCGGCCCGCTATCTCCCAACGCACCCCACCTTCTCCCCAAGGCTAAGAACTGTATTTTTCTAATGATGGAAGGCGGTCCCAGCCATATCGATACATTCGATCCGAAACCAGATCTGGCCAAACTTCACTTGAAGCGATTCCAGCGTAGCGGCGCCACGAAATCGAAAATGGAAAGCGGCGAACGCTATTACGTGCAAAGCCCCTGGGAGTTCAACCAAATCGGCCAATCCGGGGCCTGGATGTCCTCCCAATGGCGCCATTTGCCAGGAGTCGCCGACGACATTTGCTTCTACCGAGGTGCCCAAGCCGAATCAGTTAATCATCCGACTGCCCTATTCCAAATGAACACTGGCAATCGTTTCGTAGGCGACCCCGCCATTGGTTCATGGGTCACTTACGGGCTAGGGTCCGAAAACCAAGATTTACCCGGATACATCGTTCTTCCCGAGGTTTCCTACCCTCAAGGCGGTTCTCCAAACTGGGGCAACGGCTACTTACCCGCTCATTACCAGGGCACGCCTCTGCGTCCCACCGGTACGCCCATCCTTGACCTAAAACCGCCAGAAGGAATTGTCCCCGAACACCAGCGCAAGAACCTCGACCTGCTGAGCTCGCTAAATCACAAACACCTCGAAAAACACCCCGAACAAGACGAGCTCGCCGCCCGTATGGAAAGCTACGAACTTGCATTCCGCATGCAGATGTCCGTTCCGGGAATTCTTGACATCGATCAAGAAAACCAAAAAACGCAGGAACTGTATGGTATTGGCGACGATACTACCGACGCTTTCGGTCGGAAATGTCTGCTTGCTCGACGCCTCGTTGAAAACGGCGTCCGATTCATCCAGCTTTATTCCGGCGGCTGGGATTCCCACGACTTTATTAAGAAAGCCCACGGGTCGCGTATCCAAAGTGTCGATAAGCCAATCGCAGGACTCATCGCCGATCTAAAAGCGCGCGGCATGCTAGACGATACGCTCATCGTCTGGTGCGGGGAATTCGGCCGCAGTCCCGACAATGGAAAACGCGAAGGACAAGATTCCTACGGCCGAGATCACAACGCCAAAGCCATGACCATGTGGTTCGCCGGTGGAGGCGTAAATGCAGGCCACACAATCGGCGCTACCGATGAACTCGGAGCCGAAGCAGTCGACGTCATCCACCCAATTCGCGACGTACACGTAACGCTACTCAATTTGCTAGGACTCGACGACAACAAGCTCACCTACTTCCACGGCGGCCGCTACAAACAGCTCTCCCAGTTCGGCGGCAAAGTAATTTCCGAATTAATAGCGTAAAGGTAGAGCTGAGCGGCCCGCTTAGTCGCAGAAGCCCCCACGAAAAGAATAAAAATTCGACGACGGATTTCACCAATAACACGGATCTTATAAACTCGTTTACACTGGAAACTCCACTCGAGTAGCTACGAAGCGAGGATGGTTGGGCCACTGGCCGTGGATAAACGTTTTGAAGGCAAAGCGAGGGAGGCATATTTCGTTGTTTCCGACATCTCCTATACTGGAGTACCGGCTAAATCATTCGAACCCTAAAGGAGCACAAGCTGGATAAGAACACAGTCGTGTTGTACATCTCAGACGATGGTGGATGTAATAAAGC
>Ga0233432_10004267_pt1 | contig 12741 bp, 9 predicted proteins | sample SI_122_August201_6_FD_179870 | JGI IMG/M metagenome (GOLD analysis project Ga0233432, IMG submission 179870) | Seawater microbial communities from Saanich Inlet, British Columbia, Canada - SI_122_August2016_10_MG | ecosystem: Environmental > Aquatic > Marine > Inlet | place: Canada: British...
AAAAACTCAGACCGCAGCAGACAAGGTAAGGCGCTGGGGTGATGTGGTTGAACTGGAGCCTATGAATGCCTATGAGAGACGCATCGTGCACCACACATTGAAAGATGATCCAGCTATTGAGACACATAGCGTAGAGGTGGAAGGCACACGTAAAAAAGCCATCCTGCTTCGCCCCAAACATTAACGATTCTGGCAAGAATCCCCCTCCCAATAGGAGGGGGATTCTTTTTGTACCGACATCCATCGAGGATGCATGCAAGTTGTGTTTTACATCAAAGATCTACCTGGAAAATCCCAGCCTTGATCATTGCTCCATTTTAAAATTATTTTCACCAGAAACACATGCAACAATGGGGACAAGCTACACTCCATAAAAATGACGACTCTTTGTCATTCAGTAGCCAATATCTCAACGAAAATGCTTTGATTTGCAGAGGGAACTTTCATAATGAAAGGCCCTCGCTTCAAGAGCGATTGAGAAAGTTTTTAATATGTCAGCATTGCAAATCAAATCAGCAGACTCGTGTAAGTATGATCTGGTGTCCCTTGGGGAAATCATGCTTCGACTGGATCCAGGTGAAGGGCGTGTTCGTAACTCTCGACAATTTGCCGCCTGGGAAGGTGGCGGTGAATACAACGTAGCACGAGGATTAAGACGCTGCTTCGGACTGAACACCGGTGTGGTCACCGCTTTTGCGGATAACGATATTGGTCGACTCCTTGAAGATTTCATATTGCAAGGTGGAGTAGATACCTCATGGATTCAATGGGTTCCCTACGACGGCATCGGAAGAACTGTTCGCAACGGGCTGAACTTTACGGAACGAGGGTTTGGCATTCGCGGCGCAGTTGGCACGCCTGACCGCGGTCTCACGGCCGCTTCTCAAATGAAGGCGGGTGATATCGACTGGGAAGAACTATTCGGCAAGCAAGGCGTGCGCTGGTTTCATACCGGTGGGATCTTTGCTGCACTGTCCGAATCCAGTGCAGGTGTGGTAGAAGAAGCCGTCAAAATCGCTCAAAAGCATGGGACAATTGTTTCCTATGACCTTAATTACCGTCCTTCGCTCTGGAAAGCCATTGGCGGACACGCCAAAGCTCAGGAAGTGAATCGCAATATCGCAAAATATGTCGATGTCATGATTGGCAACGAAGAAGATTTTACAGCCTGCCTGGGATTCGAAGTTGAAGGTGTGGATGAAAATATCTCAACCATCGAAATCGATAGCTTCAAGAACATGATTGAGCGGGCAGTGAAAGATTTTCCAAATTTCAAGGTGACCGCAACAACATTGAGGGCCGTTCAAACAGCAACCATCAACGACTGGAGCGCCATCTGCTGGGCTGATGGAGATTTCCATGAATCCAGAAAATACCCTGACCTGGAAATCCTTGATCGCGTGGGTGGAGGCGACAGTTTCGCGTCAGGATTGATCTACGGCTTTCTGGCAACCGGAGACGCGGCAAAGGCAGTAGATTACGGAGCTGCCCATGGAGCACTTGCCATGACGACTCCCGGGGATACCTCCATGGCCACGACTCAGGAAGTCGAAAAAGTCATGGGTGGTGGCGGTGCACGTGTCGTGCGTTAAACGGGTTTAGGCTTTTTTATCACATTTACCGATTGAAGGCGTTCGGTCTTCAATCGGTTTTTTTAATTTTACGATCATTGACCTTTGAAGATTTAGAATCGTCAAAAAGGAATACCAGGAATGAAAATCGATTGCCATATGCACACGCCGCTTTGCGGTCACGCGGTAGGTGAACCGGTGGAATACGTAAGGTCTGCTGCTGCCCAGGGGCTGGATCTGATCACCTTTACATGCCATGTCCCAATGTTCGATGAATCCTTTGGCGGACAGCGCATCCGCATGGATGCAAGCCAGCTCGATGATTATTATGCAAAAGTAGATTTCGCCAGGAAGGAAGGCGAGCGACTGGGTGTGGAGGTGTTGTGCGGCATCGAAGGAGAAGTTTTTCCAGTTGCATCCTCTCTGGAAAAAATGAAGGAACTGATCCACAGCCAACCCTTTGATTTTGTTCTGGGCTCTCTCCATCACCAGCTCAAGGCATACAAACAATGGATCACTGAGCAAAACCTCACAACCGACGAAGCCATCATCCGTGATTATTTCAAACATTTGACAGATGCTGCACGAACCGGTTTTTACCACAGCATGTCGCACCCGGATGTCATCCGTATCTATGGCACCATTGATTCGGACTCCTTTATCCCTGAAAATTTCGAACCGGAAATCCGCAAACTCCTCAAAGCATGTGCCGAAGCAGGCACTTGCCTCGAAGTAAATACCAGTGGTTTATCGAAAGGGGTCTTTGAAGTTCACCCGGATCCTCTCATTTTGGATTGGGCTAAAGAAGAAGGCGTCAAGTTGACAATCGGATCGGATGCACACGCCCCATCAAACGTTGGGCAACACTTTGATAAAGTGCTGCCCTTGCTTAAATCGAAAGGCTTTGATCGCCTGCACTACTTCAAGAAAGGCAGCGAAAATATAGTTACTCTTTAGAGGCTTTTCACTGCAAATGCGTGCCTCAATGCATCCATCTTTGTCGATGGCCAAGGGTTATCGGATCTCGGCACTGAGTGAGGTTTGAAGATGCGCGATTAACTTATCATGAGCTTTGTTGACTTCTGAATCAGTCAGCGTTTTTGAAGCATCGCGGTAAACGAAAGAGTAAGCCACGCTCTTCTTCCCTTCGGGAACATGCTTACCCCGGAACACGTCAAAGACTTCGACTGAATCCAATTGCTGAACCTTGGCCTTTTTCACTGCTCGCTGAACCTCCATATGCGTCGTTGATTCTGCAACTAACATGGCAATATCACGTCGAACTGAAGGATATGCAGGAATAGGTTTGAATGATCGGCTGTGCACCCGCATGGCAACAAGTCGATCCAGATCCAACTCTGCCATGAAGACTGAATCCTTGATATCAAACTCGCGCGCGACCAAGGGCATCAATTGCCCCATTTCACCGAGTGTATTCCTGCCGAGACACAAGGATGCTTTTTCAATAAAGAATTCCCCCTGCTCGCAAGACTCAGTTCGCCAGGAAAATCCGCGAATACCAAACCCATCAAGAAACCCGTCCAGTAATCCCTTGAGATCAAAAATGTCGACTTTCTCAGCCTTGGCACCACCTTTCCAGAATCCCAATTGACGATTGCCTATCCATGCTATCGCCAGTTTGCGAGACTCGGTTACTGTAGATTCACCGGGGAGAAACACCCTTCCAATCTCAAATACAGCGACATCCGTGTTACGATGGCTGACGTTGTGCTGCAATACGTCCAGAAGGCCGGGAAGCAGGCTTGGACGCAGAACGTTCATATCGGAACTCAATGGGTACTCCAGCGCAACAAAACCTGGATGGACTCGTCGAGCCGCTGAATCAGCAATCAAAGTCTGCCCCTGAGTTTCGCTTAAGCCCAAAGAAGTCAGAAGGAGCCTGGCGTCCATCAACTGATCGTGAAGGGTGTCAAATTCATTGGCCCCGTGGGCACCTCGCGGAGGTGTGGATGGAATGCGATCCACACCATAGAGTCGAGTCACTTCCTCGATTAAATCAATCTCGCCTTTGAGATCCACCCGGAAGGCAGGGATCTGAACGCAGCAAGAGCCGACGTTGCTTTCAATGCAATTCAGCTCAATAGATTCCAAAAGTTTCTTTTGATCATCACCTGGAATCTCAATTCCCAGTAATCGGTTTGTCTTTTCGTAGCTCAAGGTGATAGTGAGGGGATCTTTCAGGCCCGGGTAGGCGTCAATCGATCCCTGACATAATTGCCCACCCGCCGTCTCCATGATCAATTGGGCTGCCCGTCGGCTGGCCCAATCACAAATGGAAACATCGGCTCCCCGCTCAAAGCGATAGGATGCGTCGGTGCGAAGATCCAGCAGCTTTGAAGTGCGCCGAATATTGCCGGGATGAAAGCAAGCACTCTCGAGCAGGACATCCACGGTTTGATCATTGATCTCCGTATTCAATCCTCCCATCACGCCCGCAAGAGCGATTCCTTGTGTTTCATCAGCGATCAGTAGCATTTTCGGATCCAGCTCATGAGATTGGTCATCCAGGGTCACAAAAGGTTCCTTATCCTGAGCCGTTCGAACGACAACTGTGGGAAGGTGGTCACCCTTCCGTTTCACCAGTTTCAGATCAAAGGCATGCAGAGGTTGCCCGACCTCCAACATAACAAAATTGGTCACGTCCACCACATTGTTAATGCTCCTCACTCCGACTTTCTCAAGCGACTGCTGGAGCCATGTCGGACTGGGCCCGATTTTCACTCCCTTGATGACTCTGGCCTGATAACGAGGACAGCGCTCTGGATCTTCAATACGAACGTCAAGCACTTTGCTTAAGGGACCACCCGTCTCCTCAGAGGTGACTTCAGGCCATCTCAATGGATTGCCGGTAAGGGCTGCAATTTCGCGCGCTATGCCAATGACACTATTGTAATCCGGCCTGTTGGGGGTCACTTCCATGTCGAGAAGCACATCCTTTTCGGCACACCCAAGGTATTCGGCAATGGGTTGCCCAACCTTGGCATCGGCACCAAGAATCATCAAACCTGCGGAATCCTGCGTGATACCAATTTCCGCACCGGAACACATCATGCCGCAGGATTCCACGCCCCGAAGCTTTCCAACCTTGATCGTGAAAGGTTTTTCACCTTCCTTGATAGGGAGTGAATGTCCGGGGAGAATCAATGGAACTTTGTCACCTACTTTGAAATTTTTTGCGCCGCAAACAATCTGACGATGGCCGGTGCTGTCGGCTACCTGACAGACAGATAATTTATCTGCGTCCGGATGGGGCACAAATTCAAGGATCTCCGCTACCTCAATGCCTTCATACCCTCCGCCTACTTGCTCAACACTCTCGACCTCAAGGCCGAGCATGGTCAGTCGTTCGGTAAGCTCTTCAACCGACCAATCAAAATCCACGTATTGTTTTAATGCGTTAACCGTGACTTTCATGAAAATTCAAATCTACCTTAAAACTGATTTAGAAAACGTAGGTCGTTTTCATAGAACAAACGAATGTCGCTGATGCCGTAGCGAATCATGGCAATCCGCTCAATACCAAAGCCAAAGGCCCAACCGGACCACACTTCCGGATCGTATCCCACATTTCCAAACACCTTGGGATGCACCATCCCACAGCCCGCGATCTCCAGCCACTCCTTGCCCATTTTGCGTGTCAAAGCGCTTGAAAAATCAATTTCGAGGCTTGGCTCCGTGTAAGAAAAGTAATGAGGCCGGAACCTGAGTTTGACATCCTTGCCTAGTAATTCACGAAATACAAATTCGACCGTCCCTTTCATGTCTCCCAGAGTGACGTTCTTATCCACATATAAACCTTCAATCTGATGGAAGGTTGGGTTGTGTGTGGCATCAGCCGTGTCTCGACGATAAACCCGTCCAGGAACGATGATCCGGATTGGGGGCGCCTGAGTTTCCATGACTCGAATCTGAACCGAAGAAGTATGGGTCCTGAGCAATGGTCGATCTGGGGTTTTGACGTAGAAGGTATCCTGACTGTCACGGGCCGGATGATCAGCAGGTGTGTTCAATGCGTCAAAGCAATGGTATTCATCCTCGACCTCAGGTCCATCAGCCACCACAAATCCGATTTTACGAAAGCTCCGAATGATATCCTCGGTCACCTGAGTCAGTGGGTGCAATTTACCCAGTCGCTGCTCTCGTCCAGGTAAACTGAAATCAGTTGGTTCGGATGGCAGGCAAGCTTCTAGTTCCAGATCCTCTTTTCTGGATATAAGCACGCCTTCGAGTTTCTTTTTGGAGAGATTGATCTGTTTTCCGGCTGCAGGCCGCTGCTCCTTGGGGAGAGACCCCATTTGCTTGAGCAACGCAGTGAACTGCCCGTTAACTCCCAGGTATTTGACTCGTGCCTTGTCGAGATCTGTCAAGCTACCTGCACTTTCAAGCGCCTGAAGGGCCTCTTGCGTCAATGGCTCAATCTGTTCAAGAATTCCTGACATAAAGTGGATTAGGTGAAATTTGCACTAGTAAAAATGGCTTAGCGAAAAATAAATCAACCGGACGCCCAAGAAGTGGTCGCCCGGTTGATGAAAGATCGAAGCTATCCGAAACGATAACTGTCAGTAATCCTAAGGAATCAAGCAGCTTTCGCCTTCAGACCGTTCTGGGCAAGTTTGACCAGTTCAGCGAAAGCTATAGAATCGGTGGCAGCAATGTCAGCCAGAGCCTTGCGATTCAAGTCGACTTTAGCGACTTTCAGCCCTTCGATGAAACGACTGTAGGTAATTCCAGCGGCGCGTGCGGCTGCGTTGATACGGATCTGCCAAAGGCGGCGGAACTCACGCTTCTTGTTACGACGGTCACGGTAGGCATAGACTCGGCCGTGATCCAGAGCATCTGCCGCATAGCGGTATAGCTTGGACCGACGCAAGCGAAAGCCTTTGGTGGCCTGCAACACGCGTTTACGACGTTTGCGGGAAGCGACTGCGTTTGTAACTCTCATGGTGTGCTACTAATAGGGTGTTAATGGATTAAAATTGGGCGTTAGTGGCTGAACGGCAAGTTGGTAATAACGCGCTTGTAATCGGACTTATCCAATTCAACAGACTTGCCGAGCTTCCGGCGACGCTTTGGACTCTTGCATGAAAGCAAGTGGCGCTTGCCAGAGTGATTGCGCATTACTTTGCCGGTACCGGTTATCTTGAACCGCTTGGCCACTGCTTTTCTAGTTTTTGCTCCTCGTGCTCGACGCATAATTCAATACTTCTAATTCAAAAGAGCGGCAACTATAAGGACCGTGGAAATGACATGCAAGGGAGAATTTGATAAATGTGGGTAATTAATGCCCCAACATCCTCAATCCTCGTGTAAATCAATGCCAATGAAGGTCCGAATGCCAGCTCGATATTAATACAGAAGAGCAAACTATCGTGCCGTTTTCCTAAAAACAAGTAGGATTAGTGATTTATTTATCGAGCGCATGGTGTTGGAGCAAATCCTAATGACAAAGAACCGAGCTCAAATTACTGTCCGCGATTTCTTAGCTGTAGCAGGTATCGTTGAAGAAGCGCTAAGCCAAATGGCCAAGCCAGAGCCAGCGAACAGGCTTCAATTACTGGCAGAACAATCTGCATCGTGGAGGGATCACCAGCATATCAGGCCTGATGGCACCGAAAAAAATGCTCCCTCCGCAAAGGAGAAAAGAAGCCGTAAACAAGTCATTAGACGTTTATTTGAAATATGACTGCTTCTGGTAAGCTACAAGATAGATAGATAAAAGGTAACCCCCAATGAACCGGGCAGCCCGCCGAAAAGGGCTGGGGCTCCTCATGACAGCATCACGCATGAAAAATAAAAGGGGCATTACAAATCCCGCGCTCCATGTAGTGATTCCTTTTTCTTAGTCATTGAACGAATGCAAAGAGCAATAATGTTTATCGTCTCATCAAAAGGGGCACGATACCACATCACTCACGCAACATCGCCCGCCAATTCTCGGTCGGGCAAACTCAAGACAACTTAAAATGCATTTTGAGGCTTGCAATTCATCATGCGGTGAATACTCTCGCCCTTCGCCTGATCCCCGCGAGTGCGGTGGTTCGTTAGAGGCTGAAATGAGTGTTAACCATCAACCTAACCCTCATTATACTTCTCCGATGCTCCGGTGAAAGTGTGTTAGGCCGATGCGTTTGCTATCAATGACTCCAATAAAGGAGTTCATTGCGAGCCAAGCACACAGGTCGGAGCCTCCAAAAGTTAGTTCAAAACGCCCTCGTGCGTTGGTTGTAGTATCAATAAGTTATGCTTACCATGGAAGAAGCCATGCAGCAAAGTCCAGTAAACTTTACTGCAGGTGACATTGTTAAAGGAACCATCATCGAAGTCCGCCATAAAGAAGTCCTGGTGGACATTGGTTATAAAAGTGAAGGATCCATCCCCGGAAATGAATTTGACGATATCAAAACCGTCAATGAAGGCGATGTGATCGACGTCCTGATCGAAAGACTGGAAGACCGCGAAGGCATGGTCGTCCTGTCCAAGGAAAAGGCAGAATTCAAACAGAACTGGGAAAAAATTCTCAGCATCTGTAACGAAGGCGGAACCATTACCGGACGCGTTAAAGGCGCCGTCAAAGGTGGCCTTCTTGTCAACATCGGCGTGGAGGCATTCTTGCCTGCTTCCCAGATTGACGTCATTCCTCCGAAAAATTTGGCCTCTTACGTAGGTAACACCTACGAATACAAGGTCGTTAAGATCAATCAGGAACGACAGAACATTGTTTTGTCCCGCCGCGAATTGATCGAGCAAGAGCGCGCCGAACGACGCGCCAACTTGCTCTCCGAGATGACTCCTGGCGATATCCGCAAGGGCACCGTCAAGAACATCACCGACTTCGGTGCGTTTATCGATCTCAATGGCCTCGACGGACTGCTGCATATCACTGATATGAGCTGGGGTCGCATCAACCATCCTTCAGAACTCCTCACCATCGGGCAGGAAATCGATGTGGTTGTGTTGGACATCAATTACGAGAAAGAGCGTGTCAGCCTTGGATTGAAGCAAAAACTCACCAACCCTTGGGACGATATCGAGTCGAAATACCCGGTCAGCGAAAAAGTCAAAGGCCGCGTTGTCAATTTGGTTCCTTACGGAGCATTTGTTGAACTCGAGCCCGGTGTCGAAGGCCTTGTGCACGTCACCGAACTTTCCTGGACCAAGCGCATCGCAAAACCTTCCGACGTTCTCACACAAGATCAGGAAATCGAAGCAGTGGTGCTTGGCATCAACAGGGAAGAACAGAAAATCTCCCTCGGTATCCGCCAATTGGAAACCAACCCTTGGGATGAAGCACTGGAGAAATATCCTCCGGGCACCAAGGTCAAGGGCAAGATTCGCAATTTGACGAGTTATGGTGCCTTCATCGAGCTGGAAGAAGGTCTCGACGGAATGATCCACGTGTCCGACATCTCCTGGACCCGCAAGATCAACCATCCTTCTGAAGTTCTCAAGAAGGGCGATGAAGTCGAAGCAGTGGTATTGGAAATCGACAAAGCCAATCAACGCATTTCCGTGGGTGTCAAGCAGCTTAGCCAGGACCCATGGGAAAACATCGACCAGTTCTACAAGGTGGGTGACTTGGTTACGGGCAGCGTGACCAAACTCGCAAGCTTTGGTGCGTTCATCGGATTGGAGCATGATATCGATGGTCTGGTGCATATCTCTCAGGTCAGCGAAGAACGAGTTGAGAAAATCAAGAACGTTCTTGATGTAGGCCAGGAGGTCACTGCTCGAGTCATCAAGATTGACAAGGCCGATCGTCGAATCGGACTTTCCATCAAAGCAGCCAACTACTCAAGTGAGGAGCTGGAAGCTGAACAGCACGCGCTGGATCAGTTGAAACCAGGCGAAGACTTGGTGGCTTTGCAGCATGCATTTGATGCCGTCAATACCGACTCCGAAGAAAGTGCGGAAGCAGAAGCAAAAGAATAATCTCAAGCTTCAATATGTATTCTCAGAAAGGCTCACCGGTTTCCGGTGGGCCTTTTTTTTTGAAGCAAAAGCTACTCAAGCTCTGATCATGCGAAATGATTCCTTCAACTCGATCTCTTGTCGCTCCAAGAACATGGACCAAGGAAAGTCCAACAAGAATTGACAGGCAGGTTTTACCCCCATCCCTCCCCACCCGACTACCAGGAGCGAACACAGGGTTCCTGAGGGCAAATGATGTGATTGACTCCTCCGATTGCCTTGCATCAAAAAGACTACCCGCACCTTTTCCTTTTAAATTGTGCTCTAAAGCCTTGTCACATAGACAATGATTCGGAAAGATTGACACCTGTTTATGGATATTCTGGAGACATTAAAATGGCGAGGCTTGTTCGCTGATTGCACGGATTTGGAAGGACTCAGCGAACGCCTTTCAAAAGCCCCCCTCACGTTATATTGCGGATTCGATCCAACAGCAGACAGCCTTCACGTGGGCCATCTGGTTCCACTGATTGCGCTTCGACGTTTTCAAGATTTGGGACACCACCCCATTGCTCTGGCAGGAGGGGCGACTGGTTCCATAGGAGATCCAAGTGGCAAGAGCGCCGAACGACAACTGCTTACCAGAGAACAACTCAACCATAATATCACGCAAGTGAACGAGCAGTTGAAGCGCCTCCTGGACTTTGAAGCTTCCGAAAACCCCGCGCGCTTGTTTGATAATGCGGAATGGGTAGGTGGGATTTCCTACCTCGATTTCCTGCGTGATATTGGAAAACATTTCACGGTCAACGTCATGATTGCCAAAGAGTCCGTTCGCGCACGCATGGAGGACCGCGATGTCGGCATCAGCTACACTGAGTTCAGTTACATGCTACTGCAGGCTTTTGATTTTTATCACTTGAATCAAAATGCCAACTGCGAACTCCAGATAGGAGGAAGTGACCAGTGGGGCAATATCACCATGGGGATGGAATTGACCCGCAAAAAAGCGGGGAAACATACCTTCGGACTCACCCTGCCCCTGATCACAAAGGCGGACGGCACCAAATTCGGCAAAACAGAAGCAGGCGCAATCTGGCTCGACCCCAAACGAACCAGTGTCTACCGATTCTACCAATTCTGGATTCGCACGGATGATCGTGACGCAATCAAGTATTTGAAATACTTCACTTTTTTAACAAAGGAAGAAATCGAGAGCCTCGAATCCATCCACCAGGAGAGGCCTGAAAAACGTGAGGCCCAGAAGGCACTGGCTCGTGCCATGACAGATTTAATTCATGGAGAATCCGCAACACAGGAAGCGGAGCGCGCCAGTGAGATCTTGTTTGGTGGAAATCTCGATGGCATTACGGAACAGACCTTCAACGATGTCCTTGGTGAAGTTCCGACGGTAACAGCAGAAAAAAGCGAAATGGGATCAGAAGGGTTCCCGCTCGTCAATGCACTCGCACTCGCAGGCCTGGCACCATCCAAGGGACAGGCTCGAAAAGATATCAAGGGAGGCGGTGCCAACTTGAACAATCAACGAGAGCAGGATCCTCAAAGAATCATCACTGAAGACGACCTTTTATTCGATAAGCATATCCTCCTGAGAAAAGGAAAGAAACATTACGCAGTGATCACGTTCCGATAAATGAGTCACCCCTGAAATCACGGCGAGAAAGAGGAAGCTGACTACATCTGGCAATTTTCGCTCCATTCAAGGCTCCAATAAAACAAGAACCATGGTTATAGCATCGATAGACACCTGTTGATTACTGAAGCTATTATTAAATGCGATTCATACCAATCTTTCCCCGATGACGTTTTTGCAAGGTAAAGCGGGCTTGAGGCGCGTTGCAGAATTCATAACGGCTCAGACTCTTAAAAAAACACAACTGGTATATGCTTAGGCCACGAGCAAATTCCTGTGCTGCTGCAATGAGCACTTGGATCGTATTGCCGTCGCTAGCTGGGTCTAAGCATACTTTGAACCGAGTCCCGCCATCAAACATCAGCAAAGGCGAACTGGATGAATCAGAATGAAAATTCTCCAAAGATTCATCCTTGATTGAACGGAGCAGCGACAATACGAAGAGGATTTAGTCAGAAGAAGTCACCCATTGTCCTTAGCTTCTAAGGCGAAGTGCTTGCACCCTGAAAGTCTCCTTTGTTAAACCCTGTGATACGTTCACACAGCCATGGTATTCCCATAAATGGCCCTGTGGTAAGGAGGCTCGGCTTTTACTTCTTTCACGTCATTTTGAAAATGGGATAGGAGTATCTAATCTGTGACATAAACTCTATAAAACCGTCGTTCACTGATAAGCGCCTCATTGTCAATGTAATTAAAATTACCATCGACTGAACTCGTTGAAATAAGTTCAACCCAGTTTTCAAAATCTTCGGTACCCTCAATGACAAAGGTAATATCAGGCACCGTCTGTATTTCAAATTGCATACCTAAATCAGCAATCGTGACGCTTTGAACAGTAAGACCGACTTCCAATTCATAAGCTAGATTCACTGTCCCTGTCGCGGCCTCAACACCATCAATAGCTACATAATAAATAGTATCCTTCGATGCATTAAATGTCACTGAGCTGTCCAGTCCGTCAGCACCACTATCATTATCACATGTAATTTCAATGAGATCTCCAAAACTACTACCAGTGGATGTATAAACACCCATGACAGTATCAAAATCGCTACCATCGGTTGAAATGGTTAATTCTCCATCAGTCGGCGACTGGTAGGCAAACCACTGGGATGCACCTCCAGCAATGCCACAGTGATCTGGTTCGCCTGCTTCCTTGACAGCTCCAAAGGTGTTGAAAATTTGCGCGCCCGTGAATCCGGTAGCTAGAGAAGCTGCTCGCGACTGGAAGATAGAACCGAAGAGCTGTGGCTGAAATTGAGGTTGTGGATTGAGATCCAAAACATTGAAAAACAAGTCAGCAAATTTTTGTTCTAGAACTAGTTCGCGAATAATTTTGCCTCGTCTGGGAACATTGACAGTCATGTGTGCGTATTTAGTACGATCAGTCGTATCACCAACGGTGACAGAGATCCAATAGACCCCGGCATCTCCTGCCTGAGCAGTAGCGATATCCAGTGTCGTGCCAGTTGCACCAGGAATAGGAATATTATTGTGAATCCACTGAAGCTGAACGTCCTCAATATTGCCAGAAATGGATGTGGTCAACTGATAAGGCTCACCTATGCTGACTGTATTATATTC
>Ga0233432_10004269_pt1 | contig 12740 bp, 14 predicted proteins | sample SI_122_August201_6_FD_179870 | JGI IMG/M metagenome (GOLD analysis project Ga0233432, IMG submission 179870) | Seawater microbial communities from Saanich Inlet, British Columbia, Canada - SI_122_August2016_10_MG | ecosystem: Environmental > Aquatic > Marine > Inlet | place: Canada: British...
AATTGGAATCATCAAAATAGCAAGTGGGTTACTCCTAGTAAAATTCAAAGCCCATACACCCTTCACGCATGCTGGGAAAATCAATGGAATTGGCTATCGGGTAAGAAAGAATTACTTTCACCTAAAACCAATCATTTCGAGGTTCCTGCTATCGAATTGTCAGAAGATAAACTAAACAAATTCATAAAAAATATTGAAGGCAATCCAGAAGCTATTGAATTTTTATTATCAAAACTCAACACCTCAAGTCATTCAGTGCGCAATAATGCTATATATGCCCTCGTTCAAATAGGGGAACCTGCTATTTCTCCTGTTGTTAATTATATTGAAAACTTGTCCCTACCTGCAAACCTAGATCTTAGAATGCCAACCAATACAATCAGTTTTGATGACGCTACTCAAGTTTTAATTTCAATGGGTGCTCCAGTTCTTTCACACATTTCAGTCTTATTTAAAAGTACCGACGAATGGGTTTTATTAAACACTTTGCATTTATTAAACGTCATTGGTGTAGGAAATCAAAACATATGCACTCAAGTAAAAGGATTACTCAACAATGAATCTAATAATATTGTTGCATGGGCAACCACAGCTCTTGGATCAATAGGCTCAAAAGAACAAGTAGAAGTACTCCTTGATATTCTAAGTCAACAATACGATCGGGAAAACCACGACTCCAATGTTGATGACAGTAGCGTACTAACTTGGCCTGCTGAATGGATAATTCATTTTAACGCTTCACTTGGCCTGGTTCGACTTTCAAACTATGCCGAAACTTACGAAGATAGAATTTCAAGCTTTTTAGGGCATCCTTTCGCTCAGGTTGATATGATGTTATGCCAATGTTTACGACGTATAGGCACAGTCAGTGCTCTAGAAAAAGTCTGCGATTATTTACAACCACACATGTGGGACCACTCTTTAAAAAAGGGACGAAACTTTTAATACAACACTAAGGCATAAAACTTAATATTTTATCCCACAAATTCATTAAACGTGTATAACCCAATGGGTCTAAAACAAGAGTAATCAATACTCCTCCAACACCTCCCCAAAGGTGAGCATCGTGATTGACGTTATCTTTGCTAAACATAGACTGAAACAAACAATACACTACGTATATCACTACATATATCATTGCTGGTACAGGTACTGGAATATAAGGAGCAATCAACACCCTATCGGGTTCATACAAAATGTAACTAAACATAACTCCTGTTATCGCACCAGAAGCTCCTAAAGAACCATAACTCGAATCATTTCTATGCCGGATAATAGTCCAAATTAAGCTAAAAACCATTGAAAAAATATAGAGTATTAAAAAACGCATAGACCCCAAAATCCCTTCAAGATGAAATGCAAAAAAGAAAAAGGTTAATAGATTAAAAAATAGATGACCAAAATCCCCATGAATAAAACCACTGGTAACCAGAGTGTAATATCCACCATTTCGGGTAAGCTCATAAGGTTTTAACATAAGTTTATGACTCACACTTTTACTACAAAAAGCGATGAAACTTAAAAATATAGTTAATGCTATAATATAAACACTTGCACTGAGTCCTAAAAAATCATCAATATTAAATTGCAAATAACTTATCTACCACGAAATTAATGAAACCGTCTAGTCTTGAAAGAAATTAACAATGTCGACTAGTTCTTCAAGATCATAAGGTTTATGAATATAATTACTTGCACCAGCCAAAATCGCATCGACTAAATCACTAGAATCTTCAGAAAGGGCAGAAATAACAACCACAGGAACATTATATTCTGGTAAGATTTTTTTAATTGCTTCTAAACCACTCATCACAGGCATATTTATATCCATTATAATGAGGTCAAAAGATTCATCAGCTACTTTTTCACAAGCTTCTTTACCATTAACCGCTTCTACCAATTCATGCCCTAAGTTCTTAAGGTGATTCACTATTTGATTTCTAACAATGATCGAATCATCAGTTACGAGAATTTTCATACTTGATTTTCGCTTATTTTCCTAAAATCTTTAAAATTTTAAATAATTATAGTAATGCATCTTAAAATTCATGTATTACCTTGCAATTAAATCATTTATTTTTTATTTTAATTATCTTTCTGAAAGCTATTTAATCAAATCAAAAGGCAATTATAACTACTTGAGAGTTGAAAATCTCAATACAATGAGATGTAAATCTTTTAAATTTTAAATAAAAAATGTTCGTACCAACTGGCCAACCTCTTCTAACACTAACTGATATTGTAAAAACATTTGGAGTTCGCACACTCATTAGTGGACTCAACTTAACAATTAATTCCGGGGATAGAATTGGAGTTTTGGGTGTTAATGGCTGTGGAAAAAGTACTCTAATGAAAATCATTGCTGGCTTAGATACAGCATTTGAAGGGAAACGCATATTAAGAAATAATGTTTCAATGGGTTATGTCGCTCAAGAACCACCTCTCGATGAAGATAAAACAGTTCGCGAAAATGTAATGTTAGGCGCTAAAGCAATTTATGATTTACTCGATCGCTACGACGAACTCAACCTTAAATTAGGTGAAACTGAAGGTGCTGAACTAGAAAAAGTGATGGCTGAACTCGAAGATGCTCAACATGAAATAGATTTTAAAAATGGCTGGGAAATAGAACGTCAAATAGAGGTAGCAATTTCATCACTCTGTTTGCCGCCTGATGATAGTGCTGTTGGCCATTTATCAGGAGGAGAAAGGCGACGTGTTGCTCTATGTCGTTTTCTAATGAGTCATCCTGATTTATTAGTTTTGGATGAACCAACCAACCACTTGGACGCCGAAACAATTACTTGGTTAGAAGGATTCATCAAAGATTACCAAGGTACTATTTTATTAGTAACCCACGACAGATACTTTCTCGATAACGTCGCCAACAGAATGGTTGAAATCACAGAAGGGGTCTTACAAAATTTTGAAGGCAATTACACAAATTTTCTTGAGAAAAAAGCAGCCATTGAAGCTGTAGAAATTAAAAATGAAGCTTCCCGCAAAAAACTATTTCAAAAAGAATTGGATTGGGTGAATACAACACCTAAGGGACGCAACACTAAAAATAGAGCACGCCTTAAAAATTTTAAAATGCTGCAAGAAGAACCTCCACGAGATGTAATTCATTCAGCTAGTTTTACTATCCCAGAAGGCCCACGTTTGGGTTCAAAAGTATTGGAATTAAAACATTTAAATAAAGGCTTCGACGGTGTTACTCTTATTAACGATTTAGACCTTATCATCGAACCCGGTGCAATCATCGGTGTCATTGGTGCCAATGGGATTGGTAAATCAACATTAGTAAAAATGATACTCGGCAATGAACACCCCGATTCCGGAGAAGTTGTCAAAGGTCAAAACACTGTTTATGCCTATATTGATCAACAACGAAATGTTTTAGATGAAAACCAGACGGTTTATGAGAATATAAGCGAAGGTAATGCTTTTATCCAGTATGGAAAACAAGAACTTGCTGTACGTCATTATTTAGCCCGTTTTTTATTCTCTGGTCCAATTCAACAGACACCTGTGTGTGATTTATCTGGTGGTGAACGCAACCGTGTAACTCTAGCAAAAATGTTAAAAAAACCTGGTAATTTTTTGATTTTAGATGAACCAACCAATGATCTCGACTTGATGACCCTGCGCGTTTTAGAAGAAGCAATCGAAAATTACGTGGGCTGTGCACTTGTCGTAACCCACGACCGCTATTTTTTAGACCGCATAGCCACCGGAATTCTAGCTTTTGAAGGCGATGGCAATGTTTATTATTGCGATGGCTCTTACGAAATATACAGAGAAAATAAAGCGCGGCGCATTTCTGAAGCTCAACAAAAAGGCGTTAAACACAGCAGTGAAAAAAGCCAAAGACAGTATGGAAAGTTAAAGAAAATTTAATGGATTTTCACCTTTCTCCAAGTGAAAAAAAAATCTGTATCGTCGATGATGTCGTAGATAATACAATTATATTAGAGATATATCTTAAAAAAATAGGCTTTAGGGATATAACTACCTTCAATAACCCAGAAGAATTCTTAGAATCACTAGGGGAAGAAAGTTTCAATCCTGATATGTTCATATTGGATATTATGATGCCTAAAATAGATGGCATCACATTAGCAAAAAAAATAAAATCTAATAAAAAATTTGAATATAGTATAATTGTTTTCGCAACGGCCAAAAGCCCAGAAGAATCCCTTGAAGAATGCTTTAAAGCTGGTGGTCAGGATTTTATCACAAAACCCATTACTCCTGTTATTCTCAAATGTCGTTTACTAAACCTATTTACCATGCAAAACCTGCTTTTTGACTTGATAATAGCAAATGAAAGTTTAACCCATAGTTCTCTAACCGATGGTTTAACTCAACTATATAATCGTAATTTTTTGGATACACGTCTCACTCAAGAATTTTCAAAATCGAAACGCTACAATAATGAATTATGTGTTATGATGCTCGATATAGACTACTTCAAAAAAGTAAACGATACATACGGACACCCAATAGGTGATGAAGTCCTTAAAAAAGTCTCGAATATCCTCAAAGATTCTTTGCGTTCATCCGATTTAGTTGCAAGATATGGAGGAGAAGAATTCTGTGTACTCATGCCACACTCTCACACAAAAGAAGCAAAAAAATTAGCTGAAAGACTGCGTGAGAAAATCCAGACAACGCAGGTTTCTGAATCACATCAAGAATTAAGAGTCACGATTAGTATCGGTTTAGCAGATTTCAATAAAGATTTGGAATCTGAAAAGAATTTACTTACTAACGCTGATAAAGCTCTCTATAGAGCTAAAGAAAATGGTCGTAACCGAGTTGAGGTTTTTGACCTTTAATCGTTAATTGATTTTTCTATTCCCTACTTTTGGAAGGCCATAGACAGAATTCTCTTCAGGATTCCATTTTCCTTCTTTTTCAAGTTTTTCCAATCTAACTTTACGTCCTAACACATTTTTATGACGACCACCAGCGCGACCAGATAAAAAACTTCTATGTAATGACATCTTATTATTGTTCCTTTAAAAGGGATGTTGGTATTCTGTTAAAAAATGAATCTTTAAAATTGATTCCCTTCCAATTAAATCGGGCAATCCTTTTTTGCAAGGCTTTCGATGCACTATTTCTCTTTTGGAAACGACCTGCATATACCACGCCATTTTTGTAATCACCAAATGCATCAATACCGGAGTTAGATAAGTATTCAACTAATTCTTTAGCACTTTTAGATTGATTTCGACCAAATGTCTGAATTTGAATCGTGTAACGATTAATTTGTGCTGGTGGAGCAATGACTTTCTTTTGTTCTTCAGATAATTTATCAACAATAACTGGTAAATTTGTAATGCTTGTACCACTCATACCTACTGATTTAATATGATTAGCCTTTTTATTAGTTTCTTTTCCAATATATTCGCGCGGATAAATTGTGTTTTGCTTTTTTGAACGCAAATTAACACCATACTCAGCACCTTTTTCAAAGCCTTTGTCTTTACCTAGTTTATAGCCGAAAAGTCCAGTAGCTATTGAAAAACATGCAAATACGCAAATAACAATATAAAACTGTCCATTCGATGAAGTTCCTATAGGCGCTTCAGTTCTATCAAAACTTGACCGACTGACTCTTTGAGGGCTTTTCGGTTCGTCAGGAATGGCTTCGCGTTTAGCTTCAGTTGCCCTTGTAGAAGGCCTATCTTTTACAGCAGACACTGGTGTATCATCTACTTTTTTATATTCTTTTACCTTTTCAACAATCCTTTCCTTATAACTACCGGATGGTTTCGATTCTTGACTAGCAGAAGTTGCTGGAAGAACTTCAAATAAACTTGTTGTTTTTCTCTTACTAAGCATCAATCTGTAAAGATATTTAAAAACATATTATGGATTTTAGAAAGAATAAATTTTTCTGGGGTTACGTCATCATCAAAATCTGATGCATCCCCTAAATATTTAATTTTAATAGTGAATCTTGTACCTGCCTCAAGTCCTAAACTCATTAAATCGAATACACTTTTTATTTCTCGAGTGTCATCCGCATTTAAAATAAAAGATAAGTCAATTTCATTGCCATAAGGCATTAAGATTTTTTCATAAAAATGAGCACTTGGACGAGCATGTAATCCGTTCTTATTCATAACCAAAACGTCTTGAGTCCAATATTCATCAACCTTCTGTGGGTCTAGAGTGGGCATTTGTTCTGGTGTTATATCTTTCATACTAGGTAAGGTACTGTATTTAAAATTTAGATAGTTCCAGTTGTTTTGTAGATAAAAAATTCATTTGATTACGATATCTTGAAACATAGTTTATATCAATGCCTCAAGAACAACCCGGACAAGAAAATTCTGACATGTGGATCAGCCTCGACGAAGCTGAAAAACGTTCAGGTATGTCTAAGAGAAATTTACTCGACTGGACTAAAGAAGGTAAAGTTAAACGAGAAAAAAAGAAGGGGGTCATCTACCTTTGGGTTGCCGATTTAATAAAACTGGCTCCACTCACTCAAACAGAAATTTCTCCCGTTGAGACAGAAATTTTATCACCTGTGCCAGAACCCTCGACCTCTATCGGAAACTTTGGTCCCCTTAGAAATATTTCCGATCAAATTGAAACAAGTTTGGACAATCAAAATTCAATCATTCAAAACTTTGAAGCACTACAAAAACACATTCAAAAAATTAGTAAGGCATCAAACAAACCCGTCTTAGATGAAAAAACTGTAAAAGAACTTTCATTACTTGGCAATGTTTTTAAATCACTTTACCAACAAAACGAAAAGCTTAATCAAACTTTAAGCGAACACGGTAAAACACTCACACAAATATCCGGTTCTGAACAAAGCATGGATATTTTAAATGAAAAAATTGCTACAAGTGAAAAAAGTCGCTTGGTTGCTCACTTGTGTTGGGCTGCTTTCAGTATTTTTGCAGTAGCTATTTTAATGATTTTCATTGTATATTTCAAAAATAATGTCGATACACTCAACCTTTCCCTAAATGATGTTAAATCTCAATCAGCGGAACAACTCAAAGACTCAAAAAGCCAGCTTGAAATAACTAAAGCGGATCGCGATCGGAAATTAGAACAATTGCGTACTGAAAGTTCTAATAATATGGAAAAATTAAGACTCGCTCACAAAAATAATGTCGAAAAAACTTCACTGCGTTTAACAGAGGAGAAAAAAGAAATTAAACACGAATACGAAAAAATGACAACTAAGATTGACCAAAACCATCAACTCGAGCTAGGACGCATAGAGTTAGCCAAAAAAGAAGAAATTGGAAAATTGACTCAACAATATTTAAAAGAACTTGAAAAACTGAAAAAAGCAAATCAAGAGCAAGCTAAAGAGCACGCCAAAGAGAAAGAGGCTCTCAATGTTAATTTATTGCAGAACACAAAAATATTACGCGAAATTCAAGTTAAAATAAATTATACCACACCTTCACTTTAAAATCACCTTTATTATTTAATAAAGGTCATCACCTGTGGTTATTTCACTACCTTTCTCTAGTTTTTTTTGCAACAGTTCTATTTTGTGATTAAAAACTTCATTTCTATTGTCCTTCGAAGCCAAATTTAAAGCCGCAAGAGCGTAGGAATCTAGTTGGTTTTTTTGATAAACATCTGCAATTTTTAAAAGAATTTTGTTTTCTGTCTCCTCTGAGGGACTCCAATAATTCTTTTTACTGATTTCATAAATAGCTACAATATTATGCAAAGTATTAACTGAACAATTATCTTTAATAATCAATTGTGGAGGCATTTGCGGTTTAAACACTAATCTTTTTGGATTAGAATCATAGATTTCAATTAACTCTCTATACCTCTTATAGTATAGGTCATATTCTCCTAAGCCCATAAGAAGTGGGGCACTAAATTCCTTTTCAGCATTTAAGTCATCTAATCTCTTTTTTATCTCAGAAAGTTTTTTTAAAGGCCATTTTTTTTCTACAGCATATTTCCCTTGGAGATACAAAACTTTTTTAAATTGTAATTTAAAATCTTGTAAATCCCCAAAAAAACGTTTGTTTTTCTTAATGCTTTGTGCCGATATTCCTTCTAAATGTTGTGAAATAACAGAAAATTTGGAATGAATTTCCTCAAGTTTTTCTTTTTTTTCAAGACATAATAAAAATTCAGTTTTGGCCCATTTAACGAATTTTTCAGTGGCAGAATTGTTTTTTTCTATTGCAGGTGGATTATTTTTATCACTAGCACTAAATACAATAAAGCTGTGATAAATAACGATTATAACTGTAGTAATAGCCTTCATTTATCAGACAGATTAGCACATTTATATAAAGGTAAAGCAAATAAAGATATATCGCATATTTAAAAATGATAATTCAAAATTTTAACTTTAGATTACTTGTTTAGTTCAATTAGACCATTATAATGACACCCCGTTTCGTATTTAAAATCACAATTTATGTTCATATTTAGGTTTATTTTTTCAGATAATTACCTGAAAACCAAATAGAATTATGAATAAAATTTGGACAATATCACGAGAAACATCTGAATTAGCTGTGATTCGTGAAAATATTGAGTCCATATTAAGTGAACTGAAGATGGACCCAATATACAAATCCAGAATGATATTGTGTATTGATGAAGCTGCTGCGAATATCATTGAGCACACACCAATAACCGGAAAACACGTTGAAGGCTTTACTATAGAAACAACTATCGATAATTCATCCGTTACCGTTACAATTATCGATAATGGCTCCAAATACGACCCCACCAAAGAAAAAGATGTCGATATAAAAAAACACATTCGATCTGGAAAAAAAGGTGGTTTAGGGATATTTATCATGAAAAGTCAATTGGATATCTTTGAATATAAATATGAGAACCAATGCAATGTGCTCACTTTAGGCATGAATTTAAAACAGGATAAATTAAATTGAAAAAGCTTGAAACACAACATGATTGGGACGATGTAAAAGGGAGTATCAAAACCCCTCTACTCTTAATTAAGCTAAGTCCTATTTGCCCAACAAGTTTTTCAGCAGAGAGAATTTTCAATAGCTGGGCTGAAAATGTTGATGAAAGCAAAATAAGTCTTTTTTCCATCAATGTAATAGCAGCAAGACCTCTTTCTCGTTCAATCGCTTCAGAATTGAATATTACGCACCAATCACCCCAAGCTATTTTCTTAAATTCTGATATGAAAGTCATCTCAGAAGCCAGTCATTATTCAATCGATGAGTCCTGGTTAAACAATTGCCTCAAAGGTCTTTAAAATAAATTTTACTTAATCTCAGCTTTAAAGAGTCATTTGAGTTGGCAAAAAGCAGTGCTATTTATTATGATCTATCCAATTTAATCAGCAAAAAACGAAAGGATTGATGTTTTGAAAAAGGCAATTACAAAAGGTTACGATATCAAAATTAAAGGAAAAGCAGACGAAGATATTGCTATATTAAATTGTGATAAGGCTGCTTATACTCTAAGTGACTTCAATTACCTAAAACCAAAAGTTTTAATTAAGGAGGGTGATCAAGTCAGAAAAGGAACACCCCTTATCTGTGATAAAAAAAATCCGGATGTCATTTTAGTTTCTCCGATTAGCGGAAAAATTGAAAAGATCAATCGCGGTGATCGCAATCTATTATTGCATGTCATTATAAGTAAAGAAGGCGAAGAGAGTAAAAGCTTTGATAGAATAAGCACAACTGATCTTGCAACTATGGACACTAATAGTGTAAAAGAAGCACTCCTCAAAAGAGGACTTTGGCCATACATCAAAAGAAGACCATACAATAAAATCGCTCTCACAAATGAAGAGCCCAAATGTATTTTCATTAATGCTGTCGATTCTTCTCCACTAAGTGCGGATCCTGAATTTCACCTCAAAAATAGAACTGAAGATTTTAAAACAGGTGTTGCGGCACTTTCTAAACTTTGCCCAACTATTCATATTTGCACTGATGGTGACAAAGGCTCAAGCATTTTTAGCGCACCAGGAACACAAGAGCACCAATTTAGTGGAAAACATCCTAAAGGTAATTTATCTGTTCATATCAATAATATTGAACCCATCGTCAATAATGAAAAAATAATTTGGTCACTACGCGCACAAGATGTCGTCGCCATGGGTAAATCATTAAGTTCTGGAGAATTCGATGCTGAACGTGTATTTGCTTGGACAGGTCCCGCTGCAAAAGAAAGAAAATATTATAAAACTTGCCTTGGTGCTTCCACGAGAAACTTACCAAAAGAAGAAGGCGAAGTTCGATTAGTTAGCGGTAGTATTCTTTCTGGTACTCAACTTGATGAGAATGCATTTTTAGGTTTTTACGACAATACCATTGTGGCTCTAAAAGAAGGTCGCGAAAGAAAACTACTTGGCTGGTTAACTCCAGGCATAAATTCTGAAAGTTTAACCCGTTGCTATGCTACTAGTATTAAACCTCAAAAAGAATACGAACATACAACCTCAAATAATGGAGAATTCAGAGCCATCGTTGATTCTGAAATGTACGATCGCGTACAACCCCTCGATATTAATACAATATTTTTATACAAAGCTCTACTAGCAGAAGATATTGAAGAAGCAGAAAGACAAGGGCTTTGGTGTGTTATGCCAGAAGATTTTGCACTCGCTTCGTATATGGACCCATCTAAAAATAATTTTGGATCAGCTGTACAATCTATTCTGGATATGCTGCATAAAGAAGAAAACTAAAAATGAGTGAAATCGAATGGATTCGCGATGCTCAAAAAGCGTGTGTTAGCAAAGATTCATTCGAAACAAATTATCATAGTATTCCTGGAAAAATCAAACAGCTTCTTAAGCACATGGATCCACGCGCGAAATCACAGCGCAATATTGAAAAAGATCTTGATAAATTAACTGAAGATGAGAAAAAAACGATTAATCAATTGTTAAAATATCATTGTGCTTTGCCACTTAAACACAAGTACCCTAAACCTCGTCATCAAAATAAATTTCAAACTAAATACAAAAGTGCTAACCATCTGATCTCAAAAAATGAGATGAAAGGATTTAATAAAAGAGATCAGTAACACATTAATGGTTACTGACATGATTTACCCCGCAAGACAAGGAATGGACTTCTCAATTCCTGCCAACAGTTTGAAAGAGGGAAAAATTAACTTAATCGGTTTTCCTTTTGATGGAACGGCCTGTTTTAAAAAAGGTGCACGCCTAGCCCCCGATACAATTAGAGAGCACCTTCAACATATTGAATCTTATTCACCATATTTAAACAAAGATTTATTAGAAATTGAACCAATCGCCGATGTAGGAAACATTGCTTTTCTTAAAGAACCCATCGATTATACAAATAAAGAATTGATTGATCTGACTTGGTTGAATTCGCAGTCTACTTTCGCAAAACTAACTGAAAACTTCAACTTAAAGTCACCCAAAACTAGAATGCTTTGTTTAGGGGGAGAGCATTCTATTTCCATCAATCCTATAAGTTTATATTTGAAAAATTATGATAATTTAGTTTTATTACATCTAGATGCTCATGCCGATTTACGAGATTCTTGGAATGACTTTGCATACTCTCATGCTTCAATTATAAAAAATTGTATTAATCTTTTTGGAAAAAATCATCAATTAATTCAATATGGAATAAGAAGTGGCACTAAAGAAGAATTCGAATGGATGAAAAAAAATAACACGCGCATTTTACATATAGACGCATTAATAGAAAAAATAATATCATTACCTCAACATACTCCCGTTTACATGACTTTAGATTTAGATTTTTTAGACCCAGGGATTTTCCCAGGAACAGGAACACCTGAAGCAGGAGGAGAATCCTTTCACAATCTTATACGCATATTCAAAGCACTCAATAATAAAAACCTCTTAGCCGCTGATATAGTTGAATTGTCTCCCAATATTGACGAAACTGGGATCAGTAATATTGTAGCTACAACAGTTTTTAGAGAGCTACTTTTATTATTATCATGATTTATACATAATGTCCTGTGTTTTGATTATTGGAGCCGGAGGTGTCGGCAAAGTTGTTTGTCATAAGTGTGCTCAAGTACCTGAAGTATTTACCGAAATCTATCTCGCATCCCGAACACTCAGCAAATGCAAAAGCATTGCAGCTGAAATAGAGCGTGAAATAAAAACTGAGCAAATTAATGCTGATGACACCAAAGCTTTGGTTGAGTTAATTAAAAAGGTCAAACCAGATTTAGTTATCAATGTTGCATTACCATACCAAGACCTTAGTATTATGCAGGCCTGTTTACAAACCGGCGTACATTACTTGGATACAGCTAATTATGAATCACCCGAACTAGCTAAATTTGAATACAAAGAGCAATGGGCTCTGCACAATGAATTCAAAAAAGCAAACTTGATGGCTCTTTTAGGCAGTGGCTTTGACCCCGGAGTTACCAACGTCTTCACTGCTTGGATAAAAAAGAAACACTTAGATGAAATTCACGAACTCGATATCATCGATTGTAATGCCGGAGACCACGGCCTTCCTTTTGCTACGAATTTTAATCCAGAAATAAATATTCGTGAAGTAACAGCAAAGGGGCGTTATTATGATAACGGCAGATGGATTGAAACCGAACCACTCAGCCTTAACAAAAGTCATAATTTTCCTGATGGAATTGGACCTAAAAATATTTATTTGATGTATCACGAAGAATTAGAATCCCTCACAAAGTTTTTTCCTGAAATTAGACAAGCTCGTTTTTGGATGACATTTTCGGACAATTACTTAAAA
>Ga0233432_10004274_pt1 | contig 12721 bp, 12 predicted proteins | sample SI_122_August201_6_FD_179870 | JGI IMG/M metagenome (GOLD analysis project Ga0233432, IMG submission 179870) | Seawater microbial communities from Saanich Inlet, British Columbia, Canada - SI_122_August2016_10_MG | ecosystem: Environmental > Aquatic > Marine > Inlet | place: Canada: British...
ACCCTTAGATAGGCCAGCCCCCTTTCTTTTTGGCCTGGCCGACAGGAGATGCAAGCTCTGCCAAACTTCGATGCAGCAGGATTTAGCCATGTTTCTTATGGGGATGTCGCGCAGGAATTGGCATATATTTCCGGCATCGGTGCTTCGATCATTTCATTTGAGAAGAAGTATGGTCGTGAGCGTCTGACTCGCGGCAAGGTATTTGAGAACCGTAAGCTGATGTTTGAGTTGGAAACGGAGGAAGAACTCCTGGAAGGGTTAGTTCATCTTCAATACGCCTCAGATGAGGAACGTCAGCAATTTCAGCATGCCTTGGCCAGTTCGAATATTAGTGGTTTGGATCAAGGCATGCTTTGCTCGCTGATATGCGAGAACATTTATTGGTGGTCCAGCGCTCGAGACATCAAAGACGACCCGCCTTCTGCGGTTGAAGTCAATGAGAAGTTGCGGATGTGGATGCATATAGCGGACAGGTTCGATTGGCTGGCGCAGCACGGCGATGCGCTGCCACGGCGTCCGGCAGGAAGTTGAATATCTGAAGCCGGTTTGTTGAATGGTCTGACACGGTATTCAAAGGCGACATTAATGAGACATGGCCCTATTTCCCGCGCTGCATTTTGCAAGGAAATTGCAGAAGAGACATTTGACTTGTCGCCGAATGCGGTGGGCTCGAAATATTGGGGCGATCGGTTTTGTCAGCATGCCACGCGGTATTTGTCGTCCATGATGCATTTTCACCTGAAGGCGATTGAGCAAGGCGCAGACGATGCGCCGTTGAAATATTCAGCTGTAGCGCAAGCGCTTGCGGACATTGTCTTTGCGGCGGACGGCATAGACCGCTTGGAAAAGAAACATGGCCGGGATGGTGTCGCGAAAGGCCTAGCTAAAGTGTATCGGGACCAATATCACGCCAGAGTATCGTTCGAAGATCGGGTAAAGCTTGCGGAAGACGGGAAGCTGCCGCTCAATTCTATGCTTGAAATTCAGGCTATGGCATTAGACGTGGCGGTCGTGCGTGCATACGACGTTGATTTCCAGGTGGGGCGGATATGCGAGGACATTCGCCATTGGCGAGATGTTCGAGAAGCGCATGACAGACCGCCCTCAGCCGCTGAAGTCGCGGACCGGGTGCGTTTGTGGCTAACGGTCGTCGATAAGCTGGCGTGGATTGAGCAGCACGGCGATGCGCTGCCACGGCGTTCGGCAGGAAGTTGAATATCTGAAGCCGGTTTGTTGAATGGTCTGACGCGGCCTTCGAAGGCGACATTAATGAGGCATGACCCTTTCTCCCGCGCTGCGTTTTGTAAGGACATTGCTGAACAGACATTTGACTTGTCGCCGATCGCGGTTGGGCCGAAAAAATAGGACAGCCGGTTTTGCCTGATTGGCTGGGCGCTCTATATATGAGGGAAGAGTTTTTCGGCTAACTGGAGAAAATTCATGGCTGGCTTTTTCCTTAATCGTCGAACGCTATTGGCTGGGGGTGCTGCGGCCTTGGCCAGTGGCGTCTCTGGGCTGTTATCGCCCGCGCGCGCGAACACTTTGGCCCCGACGCGTTCAATGCGGGGCGGGTCTAACAATTACCGGCCTGACGCACCCATTGTGGAGCGTATTGGCGGCGGCGGATTCTGGATGACGGGCACTGTGCGCCAGGCGGGTGACGGCAAGCCGCTTGCAGGTCAACGTATCCAAATCTGGGCACATACGACCGAAGGATATGAGAGCGACTGGGCGAGCCACGGGGCGACGCTGACGGACGCTAACGGCGTTTTCCGGCTCGAGATGCCACAGATCGTTCCGGCCTTCGGCCAGCCGCATGGTCATCTAGCGTATGACAGCGGCGAGTTTGAGACGGTCTTCCTGCGCCCGGTTATGAACAGCGCCCGCGATAAGAGCCTTGAGGCGCATTTCGTTCTGAAGCCTGCCTAGCGGGCGGGCGGAGGCAGCGGAATGCCGCCCTCACGCGACGTCTCAATCTGGGTAATGCTCGCGGCGGTAATTATTGTGCCGCTTCTGCTCGCGGCGGCCAGCCCGCTCCTGCAATGGCGCGGCCCGGTATATATCGCCGCTGGTTTCGCTGGAATATTGGGGCTGGCGCTGATGCTGATGCAGCCGCTGCTCATCAGCGGGTGGCTTCCTGGCCTGTCTGCCTATCGCGCCCGCCGCATCCACCGATGGATTGGCGGACTGCTGGTTGGTGCCATCGTGCTGCATGTTGGCGGGCTTTGGATCGTCAGCCCCCCAGATGTCGTGGACGTATTGCTGTTTCGCTCGCCAACGCCATTCTCCGTATGGGGGGTGACGGCTATGTGGGCGGTCTTTGCAACTGCGGTACTTTCGCTGTTGCGTCGGCGGCTCCGCGCCCGGATTTGGCGGAATGGCCATATGGCTCTGGCATCGGTGATCGTCGTCGGAACAGTCGTCCACGCCGTTTTGATCGAAGGGGCGATGGAGACTGTCTCAAAGGTCGCGCTCTGCTCGCTTGTGCTGCTGGCGGCAGTGAAGGTGATATTTGATGCTTATCAACGGCAGATGCGCCGCCCGCCGGCTAGGAGACAGCTGGACAACCGAAACCAGGAGTAGTCGTGGGCGACGCAGCGTATCAGAAGCGGGCTGTACCGTTGCCATTGGCGGGAAGCGCTCTATGCCCGTAAAATATGCAGCTTAAACGCCACGCTTGAACGCATCGCTTAAAGGACAGCCGAGATGGCCACGCTTACCTACCCAACATTGATGGAAATTGATTTCGGCGCGATCAAAGTGCTAGGCGACGCGCTGAAGCGGAATGGCATTAAACGCCCGCTGATCTGCACGGACAAAGGCATCGTCGCGACCGGCATTTTCGACAAGATTCGCGGTGTGTTGCCGAATGATGTGCAGCCAACCACGTTCGACGGCACCCCCGGCAACCCAACAGAAGCTGCAGTGCGGGAGGCCGTGGCGCTCTACCGGGAGAATGATTGCGACGGCATCATTGCACTTGGTGGTGGCTCCTCAATTGATCTTGGCAAGGCAACGGCGCTGCTGGTCAATCACGATGGCCCGATTGATGATTGGAGTGCGGTAAACGGTGGTGGCCAGCGCATTGGCCCGTCCCCGCCAATCATCGCCATCCCAACAACGGCGGGCACTGGCAGTGAAGTCGGCGGTGGGTCCGTCATCGTGACGGAAGATGGCCGCAAGATCGTGATCGTCAGCCCCGAACTGAAGCCCAAAATGGCAATCTGTGACCCCGAACTCACGTTTGATCTGCCGCGCCATCTCACGGCTGCGACCGGTATGGACGCCATGGCCCATTGTATTGAGGCCTATCTCACCCCGGTCATTAACCCGCCCGCTGCTGCAATCGGATTGGATGGCTTAGAACGCGTCGTCAAATATCTCCGCCGTGCGGTGGATGACGGCCATGACAAAGAAGCCCGCTGGAACATGATGATGGCCGCGAGTGAGGGCGCGATGGCCTTCGCCAAGGGCTTGGGCTCCGTCCATTCCATGAGCCATGCCATCGGTGCCGACCCGGCACTCCGCGCCCATCACGGCACCCTAAACGCGGTCATCCTGCCGCCTATGCTGCGCTTCAATGCAGACCATGTTGGCAACAAATACACCAAGCTCCGCCAAGCCATGGGCCTAAAGCCGGGTGCCGACCTTTCCGACTGGATTACCGAGTTCAACGCCTCCCTGGACTTGCCTGCAAACCTAGGCCAAATGGGCGTCACCACCGCCATGATCCCATCCCTGGCCGCCCACTGCATGACCGACGCCTGCCACGCCACAAACCCCAAACCGCCCACCCAGGATGAATACGAGCGGCTATTTGAGGAGGGGATTGGGGGGTAATTGAGGAGGGTTTGGGCGGAGTAACGCAAGCCATCGGGTCTCGTCACAGTCGCCATCGCCAACAAGACAGCGCGCACCGTATGGGCACCGCAAGGAAAGGCAAGGGCAATCGTAAGTGATGATGATTGAACGGGACCGCAGCCAGGACACCCCGAGGTGCTGTCTGGACGCTATAGCTCGTTAGTCTGATTGGAGCTTGGCAGGCGGAACCCATCGGGGCCAGCGGTCACAAGCGCCGCGCAAACAGGCCGGACACATGACCGCTCCACAAACCGATCAACACCACGTCAAAAAAACTTACGTGTTGAGGGTCGTGCACACACGACCGCACCCTCTTGAATTCGTTGATTCCCGCCAATAACCTAAATAGAGGCGTTCGAAGTGAGGAATGTCAGTTGAAGTTTTTCCATTCAGGAAGCCTATCGAGGTTGGTGCCATGCGACTCAAGTTCTTAACGGCAACGTTGGTTTTAGCAGTGACTTTTGTCGCGCAAAGTGTTCGGGCGCAGGAGATCGTCCAGTGGGGCACCGCGGGTGGCTGGGATATCTTGATCGACAAGACCCTGAATAATGGCTGCTTCATGCAAGCTGAATTTCAGGACGGCTCGCTGGTGCGCATGGGGATTGATAAAGAGGCGGGCGGGGGCTACGTGACGGCGTTCAATGATGCATGGGGCGATATTGAAGATGGCGGTGAATACGATATTTCCTTCGACCTGGACGGAGAACTTTACAATGGCGAAGCGAAGGGAATTTATTTAGCAGGCGCGCCCGGCGCTGACATTTCGTTCGATAGTGACGACTTCTTTTGGGACCTGATGCGGAAGAACGTCATGACCCTGATTCATGACGGTGAGGAGGTCATGACGATCTCACTCGAGGGTACATATGTCGGCCTTGAAGCGGTGCTACAATGCCAGGAAGAGGTGGACAGTCTGCGTTAATTTGCCTTCCGTCAGCGAGCATGACCTCGCGCTTTCGTCAATTGGATATGGATTATCCAAGTAACGCGAAACTGCGGATGTTTAATAAAGACCGCTCAGGCAAAGCCATAGCAGCGCGACTATGCCTGACGAAGGAGAAGTCCTGGATTTCCTTCTCTAGCCCAGACGATGCGCCAGATCGGCTCGGCGTGATTCTCCCCCGAAAGTGACTGCGAATGGCAGTCCAGCCTTCGGGGCAGGGTCAACTGTCTATGCACCAACATTAAACCCAGGCCACTCAATGGGGGCTGACCAACAACAGTCAACGCTCATTCTGCGAGTTCCCTGACAGTTGGTGTTCAAGTTTGAGCTTTCTTTCGGTGAATGGCAGCTTCCGGCCGATTTTGTTGAAAAAGGCATTCCTTGAATGTGTTTGACGTGGCCGCACATCTGAGTAATTCGCCCTTTTCACGGCGTGACCGGGAGGAGCTTTGCCAGTTTGCGGAGGTTTTGGGCGGTTGCTGCGAGGAGGAATTCGTCGCGGGCACCGTTTGGGCCTCTGAGGCGGAGGCGATCCAACTTTAGGATGCGTTTCAGGTGGGCGAAGAGCATTTCCACCTTCTTTCTGGCGCGCATTGAAATGACATAGGCATCCGTCTGAGCGATATCGCGGGCCATCTGTCGTGCGCCTTCGTGGACCGAGCGCATGATCTTCCGGGACGGTTCTTTCGGCGTGCAGCGATATTTTAAATCACAGACTTCGCAGTCCAGCTTGCTGGCCCGATAGCGCCGCAGGCCATCTTCATCGACAGCGTCGCGGGGCGTTTTGAAGGGGCGGCGATACTGATGGAGCCACTTTCCGGCTGGGCATTGGTATGCGTCACGGCGGTGATCATAGGCGAACGCGCTGCGGGAGAAGGTTTGGTCCTTACGATGCGACTTATCGAGAACGGGAATGTGCGGCTCAATGCCTTGCTCCTCTACCAGCCAACCCAACATCTCGGCGCTGCCATAGCCCGTGTCGCCGACGAGGCGCTTGGGGTAGAGACCGAGCCGGTCACGCGTGCGCTCAATCATGTCGCGCGCGGCTTTATTCTCCGCCTGACGGATCGGCGCGGTGGCTTCGACATCAACGATGACCGCGTTCTCGAGATCGACCAGATAGTTCGTGCTGTAGATAAAGTGCGCCTTGCCGCGGTCCGCAGCTGACCACCGGGCCGCTGGGTCGACAGGGGAAAGATATCTTGGCTGTACCGGCGTCGCTGCGCCGAAGGCCGCATCGTCAAGCGTTTCCAGATATTCTGCAGTCGCCCGGCTAGCATGCGCGTCTGCCGACCAGTCCTTCGGCTCAATCCCATCTTCGCGATTGGCGTCAGCCTTGATCAAGGATGCGTCCACGCCGAAAGCTTCTCCCCCAACGAGGCCTTCACGAATGCACCGCGTCAGAACGCTTTCGAAAAGGGTGCGGAAGAGATCGCAATCACGAAAACGACCGTGCCTGTTCTTGGAAAAGGTGGAGTGATCTGGGGACAGGATCGCTCAGATCGAGCCCGCAGAACCAACGATAAGCAAGGTTCAGATGCACTTCTTGGCACAATCTTCGCTCGGACCTAATCCCATGGCTGTATCCGATGATCAGCATCCGGATCATCAGCTCAGGCGCAATAGAAGGCCGTCCAATCCGGCTGTAATAGGGCGCCAGATGACGACGGATCTCATCGAGGTCCACGAACTGATCCATCTGACGAAGCAGGTGATCTGCCGGTACATGATCTTCAAGGCTGAACGCGTAAAACAGACTGCTTTGGAGACCTTGACGCTCACCCATCATCACCAATTCCTCCCTACATTCGGGAGATTGAATCAGCTCGAAGGACCCAAATCAATTACCCTTTTTCAACAAAATCGGCCGAAAGCGTCACGCCCCAATACGCCTTCCAACATTGAACGCGCCCAAAGTCGCCAGCATCGCCTCTGTGGACGAACAGGCACCGCACTCAAGTCTTGCGCGGCATGTACCAGCTTTGGTCTGCGCCGGCGCCGACATTGGTGATGCGGACATCCAGCAGGAACGGCTCACCGGCGGCTTGGGCGTCTCGGCCACGTTTCATGGCGGCTTCAAGCTGGCTTGGGTCATCGACCCGCATACCATCGATCCCCTGGGCTTTCGCCAGCATGACGAAATCGATTTCTGGGTCGCCAAGGAAGGTTTCGGGGTAGCGGTTTTGGTCCGCCATATTGCCGCCCCACGCTGCGAAGTTGGTGCGGACGGTTTGGTACTGCATGTTGTTCCACACTATCGTCAGGATTGGCAGGTTATAGCGGGCCATCGACCAGAATGCGGATGAGCTATACATGACCGACCCATCGCCGATGCTCAGCGTCACAGGCCTGTCCGGTGCACCTAATTGCGCACCAACCGCACTGCCAGGGCCGTAGCCCAGGCTGCCGCCATAGGTGCGCACCATGGACCAGTCATTGTCGCCATAGCCGAAGGGCATCAGGTGGTCAGCGGCTTTGAAGTTTTCAGATACCATCATGGTGTTGCCAGCCAATGTCCGCGCCATCACGTCACCCAGATATTCCGGGTGAATTGGCGTGTCTGTGGCACGGCTTGCGGCAGTGCTTGCCTGGCCTTCCGCCCGCGCTTTGCTTTGGGCGATCAGCGCTTGTTTGCGCTTTTGGATATGCTGCAGATTGGCATGGTCCGGCTTCCACTGGCCGTTAATGGCCGTCAGCGTATTGCGGACATTGCCGAGCACATCCAGATCAACGGCGAAGGTTGATCCCAGCATGGATGGGTCATGCCCAATGGCCATGATCGTACCCGCATCCTGGAATTTCTCATCCGATGCACCTGCGCGCGTGTTCTGGCGATATCCCACACAGAACACCACGTCATATCCACCTTCGGGGATGGTATCGATCATGCCGATATAGTTCGGGTGCTTCATGGGGAATGCGCCGTAGTCGTAGAAGCCAACGGCGGTTGGCAGGGCGTAATTCTCCGAAAGCTCCAGAATTTCACGGCCCGCACCGGCTGTGCGCACATCTGGGCCAACCAGCAGCAGCGGGTTTTCGGCGTTCAGCAGTGCATCGTGCATCTTGGAAATCGTGGTCTCGCGCGGGGTTTCTGGGACCTCCAGCGGGCGCGCCGCTTGGATAACCCCTTCGACATTCTTGGCATCTAATGCCGGGCTGCCAAAGGCTAGATAAACGGGGCCGCTCGGCATCGACATGGCTTCTTTGAAGGCCCGGCGTGTGGCCAGCGGAATGCCCTTCGGGTCCAGCACTTCCCAACGCTTTTTAGTGACATCCTGCACCGTGCTCATCTGCGAGAAGCCGCTGGATGCGCCAAGCGTATTGTGGTCGCCAAAGGAGCCATTGTCCCTAAGTGCGGCTGTCACCACCATCGGCGTGCCGTCAAAATACGCGTTGAACAACTGGCCGGAGCCCTGCCGTGTTCCTGCCGCCAAATGCACATTGACGAAGGATGGTTTGTTGGCGGCTTTCGCATAGCCATCGGCGGCGGACAGCACCAATGCTTCATTCAGCAGCAAGACTGGTTGCACGCCAGGTACCGTCAGGAACGCGTCAAAGAACCCGGCTTCAGCGCTGCCGGTATTCGTGAAGGCATACTCGACGCCTTGGGCGACCAATTGGTGCATTAGCAGCTCGCCACCCGTACCGGTGACCTTTTTCTTGTCGCTCATCACGCATTCTCCCCCGCTGAATTACATCTATGCTGAACTATAGGCACCTATTGATTAGCCAAGCAATCCGCTACGCTGATCGCCCTTTCTGGAGATCGCCTGCACATGAAACGCCCTGAACTGTACGACCCGCTGCCCATTGTTGACGCCCACCATCACCTTTGGGACCTGGAGGGCAATCTCACATATCCGTGGCTGACCAGCGGCGAACATGTTTATCAGGGTGATAATTCCGCCATCCGGCGCACATATCTGCCGGCGGAATATTTCCGCGATACGGCCCTGCATAACGTCATTGCGACTGTTCATATTGAGGCCGAATGCGACCGGTCTCGCCAGGTGGAAGAAACCGCTTGGGTCTCAGCGCAGGCCGCTGCTACGGGAATGCCAAACGCCATTGTCGCCCATGCCTGGATTGATGAGCCGGATTCAGAGGACATCCTGGCGCGCCAAAAGGCGTTTCCCCTGGTGCGCGGTATTCGCACCAAGCCCGTCATCGCCAGCGGCCCGGATGACAGCGTCGCCGGGCAACCGCGCAGCCTACAGGACCCGAAATGGCGGGCGGGGCTGGCTTTGCTAGAAAAATATGATCTCTCTTGGGATTTGCGCGTCCCCTGGTATCACCTGAGCGAAGCGGCGAATGTGGTGGCAGAACACCCAAACCTCCGGATCGCATTGAACCACACCGGCTACCCCATGGATCGATCGGTTGAGGCGCTGGCCGTATGGCGGAAAGGCATGGAGGCGCTGGCGGCGCACCCGAACGTATGGTGTAAGCTCTCTGGCCTGCCCGTGCTGGGGGCACCTTACACTGTCGCCAATAACCAGCCCATCATCCTGGACGCGATCCGCATTTTCGGCGTGGATCGCTGCATGTTCGCCTCCAACTTCCCGGTTGATGGCCTGAAAGGCAGTTGGGACCACCTCTACACCACCTACAAACGCTCCGTCGCAGCTTTCAGCCAAGCAGATCGGGAGAAGCTGTTTGCGAAGAATGCGTTGGCGTTCTACCGGATTGCGGTATAGGGCGATCTAGATTTGCGGTGCTAAGCGTTTGCCGGGGATGGGCAGTCGGGCTTTCAGCACCTGTCCTGTCGCGGATTCTGTGATGTACATGTCGCGCATGTCGGGGCCGCCGAAGGCAATGTTGGTGGTCATCAGGCCCTGGGGGCATTGGACGCGGTAGAGCGGTTCGCCTATTGCGGAGAATATCCATACGCACCCGAGCCCGGCATGGGCGACGACGACACCACCAGCGTCCGTCAGGGCCAGTCCATCCGGTCCGCCAAGGCCGCCGGAAAGCTGTACGAAAATGCCGACTTTGGAAGGGCCACCATCGGGCATGATCGGCATCCGCCACACGGCATTGCCGCGCGTGACGCCGATATAGAGGATGCGTTCGTCGGGGCTCAACACCAAGCCGTTGGGGCTTGGAATGCCGTCCAGGACGAGGCTGAGGTCACCATTGGGTGCGAGGCGGAAGATGCGGCCTGACGGGTCCTGCAGGCCAGTCTGGCCTTGATCTGTGAACCAGATCGCGCCATTCGCCGCGACGGTTAGGTCATTCACGCCTTTGAACCGCTCCAACCGGTAGCGGGTGCAATGCTCGCTAACGGTGCCAGTCGTAGGATCGATGGCCATCAGGCCGTGCTTGTAGTCGGCGACCATGAGCGACCCGTCCGCCATGACCTTCATGCCGTTTGGTTCACCGTCATATTCTGCGACGACGGTCATGTCGCCCGCTGGGTTGACCTTGAAAATACGGCCCCAGGCGATGTCGACGATGTAGAGATTGCCAGCGGAATCGAACGCCGGGCCTTCCAGGAAGCAATCGACAGGCGCGCCGTGGCGGTTGATGACAGCCCATTCCGGCACCTGGCCGGTGCGACGCAGGTTCTCCGGCACGCTGGCGAACACTTCGGCCTGGATGTTGACGGCTTCAGGGAATGGCATTGGGGTCCTCCTGGGTGGCTGTTGTCCTAGTGGCAAGCTTCGCCTTCACCCAGCCCTCGCTCCTCATTGGAAAGAGGGTTCTAAAAGAAAGACATGCGGACTCTGTGAGGGTCTCCTCGCCACCCATAGGGGGGAGAGGGATCAGGGTGAGGGGGGAGTCTGCGGTAACAGAACTGGTCGATCAACCTATTTCGGCGCGTAGGGATTATCCGTCCGGCGCAGCACGAACCGGATCGGTGTGCCGGGGAAATCGAAGGTTTCCCTAAGTTCGTTCGATAGATAACGGACATATGTATCCGGCATCGCGTTCTTGTCAGCGCCGAAAAGCGCGAATGTTGGTGGGCGGCGCTTGATCTGGGAGATGTAACGCACCTTGATCCGGCGCCCGCTGACGATTGGCGGCGGGTGCCGTTCCATCGCTTCAGACAGCCAGCGGTTCAGCGCCCCGGTTGGTACACGCTTGTTCCAGACGTCATAGGCGGCTGTCGCGGCAGACAAAAGCCGGTCTACCCGCTGGCCCGTTAAGGCGGAGAGGGTGGTGACCGAGATGCCTTTGACATCGGGCAGGGATGTCATGATCCGGTCCCGGACAGCTTGCAGTGCTGCTTCACGGTCCTCGACGGCATCCCATTTGTTCACACCCAGAATTAGCCCACGGCCTTCCTGGATAACATGATGAGCGATTGTCAGGTCCTGGCGTTCCAGGCCCTGTTCTGCATCGATTATCAGCGCGGTTACGTCTGCAAAGCGAACAGCTTCCAGCGTGTCATCAACGGATTTCTTTTCGACCCGGTCCGTAACGCGAGCGCGGCGGCGCATGCCGGCGGTGTCGAAAAGCTTGATTGGCCGGCCCTGCCATTCGAAATCAACAGCAATTGAATCCCGGGTGACGCCAGGCTCTGGCCCGACAAGGGCGCGATTTTCGCCCAATATCTGGTTCAGTAGCGTCGATTTACCCACGTTTGGCCGCCCGATGATCGCAAGACGGATCGGCCGTTCCGGGTCATCCACGACATCAGCATCAACGCCGCCTGCATCAGCATTCTCGAGCGTGTCCAGATCGCCAAAAGGATCAATGCCCGCTTCTTCGATGAGCCGCTGAACTGTATCGTAGAGGTCAGACATGCCTTCGTTATGTTCGGCAGAGATCGGCACGGGCTGGCCAAGGCCAAGTTCCCAGGCTTCATGCATGCCACCTTCGCCAGCCTTGCCTTCGCATTTGTTGGCGATCAAGGCGACAGGCTTGCCAGCGCGGCGGAGCAGCTGGCCGAAGCTGCGATCAAGCGGCGTGATGCCGGCGCGGGAATCGATCAGCATCAGTGCGCAATCGGCTTCCGCTAATGCGGCTTCCGTTTGGCCGCGCATGGCGGCGGCCATGTCGCCCGGTTCGCGGTCATCAAATCCGGCAGTGTCGATTACAGTAAACGCGAGGTCAGCCAGGTTGGCGTCACCATAGCGTCGATCACGGGTGACGCCGGGCTGGTCATCCACAATGGCCATACGCCGCCCGACCAGACGGTTGAATAGCGTCGATTTTCCCACATTGGGGCGGCCTACCAGGGCTATTTTGGCCATTACTTATAGGCCGCCAAAACGCCGCTATCGGTGAGCACATACATGGTGCGATTGGCGACGATCACGGGCAGGCTTGTATTGCCTGGCAGGGTGATCCGGTGGGCAAGCGCGCCATCTTCAGCTTTGAAGAACATGGCTTCACCCTTGCCGCGCGTGACAATCAGATGCCCGCCCGCCGCGATGGGGCCAGCGTAGATTTCGGGGCGCAGCTTATCGGGGTCGATATCGCCTGCGGCGGCATTCAAATCAATTGTCCATGCAATAGCGCCGTCGCTCCGGCGGAGGGCGGCAAGGTTGGGCTGGTCGGTGATCATATAAAGGAAGGCACCTGCAACGGCGGGCGTTTCATTGCCGCCAATGGCACGGTCCCAAATCCGAGAGCCTGTTGCGAAATCAATACCGGCGGCAAGGCCAGCAGCGCCGATTGCGATGACCTCGCCATCTGCAATGACCGGTGATGCGCGAACGGCGGGAATAGCTTGTGCCACGCCCAGGCGTCGAACGGCAGTTAGCGCGTCATCCCAGGTGATCCGGCCATTGGCGGCCCGGAACGCCACGATCTCACCACTTGTTGTCGCGGCTACCACTGCGCCTTGGCCAGCCGCAGGCGACGCGCCGCCAAGCAATGCGGCGGTCGCAGGCGGTGCCTGGAATGACCACCTAGTTTTGCCGGTTTCGGTATCTATCGCGAGCAAGCGGTTATCAATTGTGATGACGA
>Ga0233432_10004275_pt1 | contig 12720 bp, 7 predicted proteins | sample SI_122_August201_6_FD_179870 | JGI IMG/M metagenome (GOLD analysis project Ga0233432, IMG submission 179870) | Seawater microbial communities from Saanich Inlet, British Columbia, Canada - SI_122_August2016_10_MG | ecosystem: Environmental > Aquatic > Marine > Inlet | place: Canada: British...
CGCGACCGGACGCCTGGTGGTGGATGAGCTCCGCCGGCGCGGCGACGCGGACGCCGCCGTCGTCGCCGCCGTGCGGTCCGAGGAGAAAGCGAAGAAGCTCGGGGTGGACAAGGGCGACGTCGAATTATTACCAGGTTTCGACGTGACGATGTCCGCGGACGTCCTGGCGACGGCGATGAAATCCGTCGACGCGGAGATTGTCGTCGTGTGCACGGGCTTCGTCCCCGGGAACCCGTTCAAGATGGCCGCCGCGGCGCGCGCCGTGGATAACGAGGGCGTCGTGCACTTGGTGGACGCCGCGAAGCGAAGCGGGACGGTGAAACGAATCGTGCTCATCTCCTCCATCCTGACGGACGGCCGCGCGATGGGCGCGGAGGACTCGCCCGGGTTCAAGATCACCAACGCGTTCGGGGGCGTCTTGGACGAAAAACTCGTCGGCGAGAGAGCGCTCATCGACTCCGGCGTGGAGTACTGCATCGTGCGTCCCGCGGGTCTGCGCGGCGAGCCCCCGAAGACGGAGCTCGTCGTGACGCCCGGGAACGTCATGGCAAGCGGCGAGGTGAGCCGCGAGCTCGTCGCGCGCGTCATGGCCGAGGCGGCGTTCGCGCCGGGCGCCGCGGGCAAGATCGTCGAGATTGCGGAAACCGGAACCTTCGCGCCCGGGTACGAGCCGGCGGAGGTGTCGCGATACGTCGTCGGGGACGACAAAACGAGGTGGTTCCCGTGATGGTTTTAGGTGTGCGATCGATGCGATGCGTCATCCTTTGACGCTGCTGGATATCATACGAAGTAGTAGCGCTAATGACCAACCACGGACCACCGTCGCGCGCCTCCTCGACGCGTCTTCGTTCCTGCGCGAGTCTAGTGAATGATCTCCTGCATGCCCTGCATCTGCTCGCGGGTCATCTTGGCTCCCCAGCCCCCCTTCCCGTCGCGCATCGGCTTGACGCGGCTCGCCTCGTGCCGCTCCAGCTCCGGCGGAACAGCGTTGTTCGAGCTCTTCAGGAGCGCCTTCAGGTCGTACATGATGTCCGTGTCCTCCGCGGTGAGGAACGCCACGGCGGTTCCCGCGCGCCCCGCGCGTCCGGTGCGCCCGATGCGGTGCGTGTAGTTCTCGATAGAGAACGGAAGCTCGTAGTTCACAACCAGGTCGATGTTTTTCACGTCGATGCCGCGCCCGGCGACGTCCGTCGCCACGAGCACGTCGCACTCGCCAGCCTTGAACCCGCGAAGAGCCTCCTCGCGCGCGTCCTGCGACTTGCCGCCGTGCAGCGACGCCACGGAGTACCCCAGCTTGGCGACGCTCGTGCACACCGCGTCCACCGAGCGCTTCGCGTTGACAAACACGATGGCTTGCGTGTCCGGGAACTGACTCAGGGTCAACTCCAAATCGCGCGGCTTTTGTTGTTTCGTCGTCCACCGCACAACCTGCTTGATGAGGTCCGAGGACTTGCCCGCGCTGCCGATGGTCACCACCGCGGGGTTGCGCAGGTACTTGCGCGCGAGACGCTCCACGGAGGGGGGCATGGTCGCCGAGAACATGTACGTCATGCGATACTTGGTCCCGAGATCCGCCGCGCCGTCCGCCGCCGCCGCGTCGAGCGACTCCGCCTCCTCGAGCGGCTTGAGCGAGTCCGCGGACATGCTTTCCATCACTGCGTTCACCTGCGGTTCGAAACCCATGTCGATCATGCGGTCCGCCTCATCAAGCACGATGTAGTTGCACTGCTGAAACACGGTGTACCGGCGCTCTAAAACGTCGATGACGCGCCCGGGCGTGCCGATGACAATCTCGCACCCCTTGCGCAGCTTGAACCCCTGCTGCTCGATATCCTGCCCGCCCACCACCGAGGCGACGCGGTAGTCCAGGAAGTGCGCGAACTTCACCGTCTCCTCCTCGATCTGCTGCGCGAGCTCGCGCGTGGGCGCCATCACCAGCGCGTACGGGCCTCGCGTCGCGACTTCGTCCGTCATGCGCGGGAGCTCCATGATGTACGCAAGCATGGGAACGACAAACGCGCACGTCTTGCCCGAGCCCGTCTCGGCGATGCCGATGACGTCGCGCTTCAGCAGGCCGATGGGGATGGACGCCATCTGAATGGGCGAGGGTTTGTCGTACCCCACCTTCTGAATCGCGCGAACGATCTCCGAGGGCATCGCGGCCTCGCTCCAGCTCCGCATCGGCGTCGGAAGACGACCGCCGCGCGTCGTGATGTTGTGATCCTCGCGGAAGATGCGCCAGTCGCGCTCGGTCATCTCCTCCGCCGACTTCTCGGACCAGTGACTTTGCTTGGCGTCTGCCGCCTCGCGCGCCTCGCGCTCGGACGCCACACGCGAGCCGCGCCGCAGACGCGACGCTTCCTCGTCCGTGACGCGCCCGATGCCCAAGTCGCGGCGGGACTGGGAAACCAGCGCCATCTGCCGCTTGGCGCCCTCCTCGGCCACCACGCGGCGGTCCACGCCGGCGCGCGCACCGCGGCCAAACGCCAACGCGCTCTCGTGCGGCCTTTCGTACAGAGGGTTCAGGTCCACGGAGGTGTCCTGGTCCTTGTCCCAATCGAACTTGAACTTGAACTTGTCGCTCGGCTTCGTGACTTTCTTAGCAGGCTTCGCGCCGCCCATGTACTGCGCGCGAATCAGCTCCAGTTCGCGCTCGCGCGCGCGCGCGGCGTACGCGTCGTCGCGATCCGGTTTCCGGTCGTGGTCGTGCCTTCGGTCGTGCGCGCTTCCCCGCGTCGGCTCCGCGCGCGTGTCGCGGAAAGGAAAAGGACCTCGGGCCGCAGAGCCCGCGCCCGCGCCTTTGTCGCGGCGCGCCGCAACCTCCTCCTCTCGTCTTTTCAGCGCGGCGGCTTCTCTGTCCTTCTTGCTCACGAACGACGGGCGCGCGGACGCCTCCGCCTCGGCTTTGCGTTTCCTCAGCAGCTCTTCCAGGGACAGGGGCTGCTCGTTCGGGGTCGGGGCCGGGGATCGGTGAAGAGGGAAGAGGGTCAGCGTCGGCGTCGGGGTTCGGGACCGGACGCGTCGTCGCGAATGAGAGCGCCGCGCGCTGGATTTAGGGATGGCGACGCGCGCGCGGAGACGGCGGGTGGGTGGCACAAGACGCACCTCCGCGCGTTTCGCGGGTGCCGGCTCCGCGGCGGGAGCGGAGGGAGGCTCGTGGCGCCGGTCGTCGTGTCTGCCCGGGTCGTGACGACCGTCGCGACCGTCCCTGTGGTCGCGCCCATAACGGCCGGGGCTCCGCGACCTCGACCTCGAACGGTCCCTGTCGTGATGGCGCCGGTCGTCGCGGTCGTCCCGGCGGTGGTAGTCCGCCCCGCGGTCCCAGCCGCGTCCGTCGTCGCGGCCGCGACGGTCGCGCGAACGGTCGCGGTCGCGCCGATCGTCGCGCCGGTCGTCGCGACGCATCGTGCGCGCCGATCTGATGACCGCCGACGAAGGACGCAGAAAAAGCGCACGTCCGGCAGTCCGGTTTCCGCTGATTGCGTCGCAGTTTCCTCTTCCTCGGCCGTTTTCTTGTTTTCTTGTTCGTTTCGGTCGCCCCGAGAGGTCCCTCCTTGGTCCTAGACGATGCCCCCGAGAGGTTCGCGCCAACACGGGACGTCATTGTCTATCAGCGGACGATTTCTTGGTCGCCGCCTGGAACATGGAGCGGCACACGCGTAACGGTCTCGGACGCGGCGTGGCACACGCCGTGTTGCACGAGCGTTTTCCTCACTTTCAACTGCACCTCTACACCTCTACCGAGGCACACCACACCCCACCTCCACCTCCCACCTTTCACCATGATCTCCAACGTCTTCTCCCCTCGCGGGGTCTTACTCGCCTTCCTCGTCGTCATCTTCAGCGCGTGCTCCGCCGCGGCGAGCGACGCCCGCCTCCTCCACGACCTCGACGGAGGAGCCACGCGCTCTCTCCAAGAAGCCAGCCTCGACGGCGTCAACGACCTCACCGGCGCTCGCCGCGTGCTCCTCAAGAAGGGGAACGGCGGGCGCACTGGCGGCGGCAAGACCGGCAAGAGCAAGGGCGCTGGCAGCGGCAAGACTGGCAAGAGCAAGGGCGCTGGCAGCGGCAAGACCGGCAAGACCGGCGGCTACGGCAAGTCCAAGACCTCCAAGAGCAAAGGCTGGGGCTCGAAAAGCAAGAAATACGGTGGCTATTCGAGCAAGAAATACGGTGGCTATTCGAGCAAGAACGGCGGCTACGGCGGGAGCGGGAAGAAAGGCAACAGCTGGGGGCGCTAAACTCCCAGAGTAGTCCCCCGTCAGACACGCCGTATCGTGGCGTTCCCCGAGTGTCGTTTGGAAAACGGTGCGAGACAGACGAGCGCGCAGTGAGAGACGAAAGGACACCGCGATGTCCCTCGCGCGCGAGATTCTTTTTTTCGACGCGCGACGGCGCTCCGTTGACAGAAAAAAGAAAACGCTCAACGCGACCCCAGAACGCGATAGACTACCCCGACACCCATCATGAGACCACCGCGGTGTTCGAACCTCCTCTCCATCTCTCCACTTCCGCGAGCAACGACCGCTTCATCGCGTCCTCCTCTGGGTCCAGCGGCGTGATGTCGCCCGTCCAAAGCTCGCTCCGGTGCCACAGCGCGGCGAGCCGCGCGGCGGCGGAGGCGGAGGACGCCAGATGCGATTCCGCCGAACGCCACGCTTCGTCCGCCTTTGCCAACAGCGCCTTCTCCGTCTTCGCGCAAGGCCAAGGGTCCCGAGACAGTTCCTCGCTCGATGCGGGTTCCGCCGGGGTATCAGTCGTACCTTTCTCGCCTTCGAAGGAGGTTCCCTCAGCAGCTTGCGCGCGCGGCGGCATCCACCGCCAGTCCGAAAAGCGCGCATCCTCCTCGTCGAGCCAGAGCCGCTCGAAGGGGACGCCCCGTCCCCAGGCGTGCGCGTCGCCGCGGGACGCGCCGTCGAAGTGCGCTTCTCGAAGTGTATGGCCTTCGCGAGTTCCGGAACTCGCGGTCTCCGTCAATCCCGACTCGAGCGACTCGAGCGACTCGAGCGTCGCCGACGCCGGGCAAGAGAGGAGCGCCGCGCGACGCGCGAGCGAACACGCGGCGCGTTCGGCAACGCTCTTTGTGTTTTTTCTTTTTCGTTCTCTCTCGGCGGCGAAGCTCGCGTCGACGTGATACCTCTCGGTACGCCTCTGATCCATCGCGCGTAAGGTCTCCGCGATCGTGCGCGCGTCCCAGACGTACCGGTCGCGCCACGCGCGCGAAGGCACGACGCGCGCGTACGCGCCCGCGGACTCGGCGGCGACGTGATCGACATACGCCGCGAGCGTCTCGCCCGCGTCCAGTTTTTGCGCGTCGCCCTCCGCCGACCCGCACGCCGCCTCCAGCCCGCGCATGCCGCGCAGGGCGCAGGCGCGCCAGACCACGATGTGCGGCGAGCACGGCTGCGCGCCGGACATCGCCTCCGGCTTACGGTGGAAACCCCAGGGCTGCGCGGCGGCGCCTTCCAACAGAGAAGAGGACGCCGCCGCCGCCGCGACGCGCGACGCGAAGGCTCGCGCGGCGACCGCGACGCGTTCCAACGACGACGAACGGCGCGGAAGTCCGACCTCGACGCGCGAGCTCTCTTCTTTTTCGTTCATCGCGGACGGTTCCGCCGTCTCGGCGATGTATACACGCGCCTCGTCCTCGACGGACTCGAGCCGTCGTAACGCGCGCGCGGCGGCGGAGGCGACGCGGCTCGCCGCGCACAAGCGCAGGAGCGCGGCGGTTTCCGTTTCGGTTTCCGTTTCGGTTTCGGTTTCGGTTTCGGTTTCGGGTCCGTCAGAAAAGGCGGACAGGAGCGCGGCGGCGCGCGCGGCGAGCCCGTCGCCGGCGGCGGCGAGCGCGCGCGCCGCGCAGGCGCGTTCCGGCGCGCACGTCTCGGCGGGCATAATCGAGGGATCCTCAAGCATGTTCGCGAAGGTATCCAGCGCGTGCAGAGCGGGCGCGCACGCCGACTCGAACGCGGCGGAAGACGACGTTCCGTCATCCGCCGACGGAGTCGAGCTCGCCGCCGAGACGCGCGCGTGTCGAGCCAACGTCGTCTCCAGACGCTCGCGTCTCGCCGCGAACGCCGCCCCGAACGCGTCGGAGGGTTCGCCGGAGCGTTCCCGTTCGTCGCCGCGCCGAGCGAGACGCGCGCGCTTCGAGTACGCCGCGCACGCGACGCGCGCGCCGCCGAACGCCGCGAGAAGAGACGCCGCCTCCGCGGCGGCGGCTTCGGCGTCCGAGATGGTTTTCTTTTCCTTCGACGGAGTCTTCGGCGGCGCGTTTTTCTCCGCCGCGTTCCGCGCGACGAGGCGGCGGTCGAGCGCCTCGTCCAGCGCGCGCCCGACCGCGCGCGCGGCGGTCTCGACGTACACGGAGCGCGGCGTTTCACCCTCCGTCGCCGTCGCGCGCTCACCGAAGTCGCGGTCGCCGAAAGGAAGGGACGCGGCGACTCGCGCGCGCGTCTCCTCCGCCGCCGCGACGTTCGCCAGCCGTCTCGCCAAAACACCCGACGCCGACGTCGAAAACGCGTTTTCGTGTGGGTCCGGGTCCGTTTCCTCGAGCGCGCGCGCGCAGTGCTCCTCGAACAAACCGCGTACGCCGCCGGCGGTCTCGAACCGTTCCGAAGGGAAGGGAGGCGCGCTCGAGCGCTCGACGCGCGCCTCGAGCCAGTGACACGCGCCGGCGGCGAGCGCGGCGGCGGCGGAGATTTCGCGAAAAGTCTCTCCGAGCGTTTCGCCGGACGCGCCAAAAAAGTCGTCTCCGTCGCGTCGCGAGGCGTCCGACGCGCGCAGCGCCTCGGCGAGCTCGGCGCGCCACGTTTGGAGAAGCGCGTGGCGGTTGCGCTCGACGCGCTCCAGGAAGTCCTCCGTGGTGGACTTGTACGCCAGCGCGCCCTCCGCGGTCCACAGCGCGCGGAGGCCGTCGAGGTGCGAGACGAGCGCGGCGCCGCGCGCGCCCCTGGCCAGGTGCGCCTCGCACCGCTTCGCGCTCAAACGCAGGCGAGCCTCCAGGCGCACGAACGAGCTTCGCGAGTCCGCGCGCGTCGCCGCCGGTTCGGACGACGCGTGCGATGTCTCGAGCGCCTCCGCGAAGCGCTCGACGAGCGTCAGACGCGCGGGGGCGTCGAACGCGTCGAACGCGTCGCGCATCGGATCGTCCGTTATGCCCGAGCCCTTCGCGTCGCCGAAGCCGGCCGCGACGAGCGCCTCATGGCGCGTCCGGAGAGACGCCGCGCGCGAGCGACACGCGCCCAGCGCGTCCTCCGCGGTCCTCCCGAGCTCGCCTAGCGTCGCGAAGGGGGCGGGCATCCTCCTGACCCCGCGCGCGCGCCACCTCCGCGCGAGCGCACCTGCCGGGGGTTCGGCATTTCCCGGCACCTCGGCGACGACGCGCAACGGACGTCGCGCGTTTCGGGAGCGCGATCGCGGATTTCGCGCGACCGACACCGCTCGCGCCTTTTTTCTCGGCCAAAAGCCGCGCGAAGGGACGCGTCGTTCCAGTGCTCCACGCGGCCGACGCGCGGGCGGAGGCGACGCTCGGTGGCGCGGAAGGCGTTCCCGGCACCCCGGATGGCGCCCTCGGCCGCCCCCGCCGCGGCCCTCCCCCGGTCGCAGTGGCCGACCCCGCCCTCGTGCCCCGGCTCGCCGCTGTGCGATCCGGCCACCGCCGCGGACGCGGCCACCACCTCGACGGCGACGTCGCTGGTTCCCGGGCGCGCGCCCGCGACGTGCGACTACGTGTTCCACACCACCGCGGGCGACGTCACCTTCCGCGCGTACCGCGCGCTGTCCCCGAAGGGCGCGGACCGGCTCCACACGCTCGTCAGGCACGGCTACTACGACGGCTCGGCGCTGTACCGCGTTTTACCCGGATTCGTCGCGCAGTTCGGCGTCGCGGCGGATCCGAGCCTCGCGCGCGTGTACGACTACCGCGAAAACCACCCGGGCGCCATTTTGGAGGACGAGCCCGCGATCATAAACCCCGACGGCCCGGGAAACGACAAGCTGTGGCTGAGTTACAGCTCGGCGTACGACGACACGAAGAGCCCGCCGCGCGCCGTCAACCGCACCGCCGAGCTCTTTGTGAACCTGGTGGACAACCGCGAGACGCTTGATGAGAAAGGATTCGCGTCGTTCGCGCGCGTCGTGAGGGGGTCGGAAGTGATCGACAAGTGGTTCGCGGGGTACGGAGAGATGCGGGAAGCGTGCGACCTGCACCCGGACGGGGGTTGGGTGTGCGAGGGGCCGAGCGAGACGGATCTGTACGCGCGCGGCGTCGAAGCGTACGTCGACGAACATTTTCCAAAACTCGACCGCATCGGGTACGTCACGGCGACCCCCGACCCGACCGATCCCGATCCGGGATGGTACTACGGGAACTCGAAGCACCACTTCTCGTGGTCCGAGGGGGGGGAAGGGCACGGCGTGCTGTTCTACGTCATCTTCTCGTTGACGCTGCTGATGTTCTTCCTGCTCATCCGGAGACAGAAGACGGTGTCCTCGAAAGAGAGGAGGCTCAGTTAGCGGGAGAGGACTATTTCATCATTCATTTTAAGCGTCTCTAGACGCTCCACCGCGCGCTTCTCCTCGTCGTCCGTCACTTCTCCTCCCCCTCGCTCTCCGTCTCCTCCTTCGGCGGCATCGCCAGAGCCGGCCCGCGCGTCTCGGTTTCCTCCTCCAGCACCTTCCAGATCCCCGGCGTCTGCGCTTTCGGAATGCGCGTCACGCCCGGCTTAGCTTTGCCCTTCCACGTCAGGAATCCCCAGGCGCTGCCGCTCCGCCCGCTCGGCCGAGGTTTCATGCGCGTCACCGTCCAGAACGAGTCGGGCGCGCCCCGCTCCTCCCACCGCGAGCGCGCGAACCGCGACCCGACGCCGTACGAGGGGCGCATCTTCGCCAGCTCGAACACTGCGACGCGAGACAACGACGGGGGAGAGCGGTCAGTCGGGAGCGCGTCCGGAGCGGCGCCGGGGCGATCGCGTCGGGAGAGGGGAAAGGAGGGCGGGCACGCACGGTTGGGTCGCTTGCGCACGAAGTCCACCGCGAGGTTCGCGAGGTGCGCGTACTGCGACTTCGGACCGGCCGCCATCGCGAGCGGAGCGCGGGTCCGTCCCTGCGCCGTGCGCACTGACCACACGCGACGGCAAAACCGGCGGAAACAGCGAGGAGAGGTCTCGCGGTCGCCTCGCGCTGGCATCGGTTCGTGACTTCGCGTATGGGCGTGCAGTCGAAGAAAACAAAAAATGGAGACACAGGGTATCGATCCCCGGACCTTGTGCATGCAAAGCACACGCTCTACCATCTGAGCTATATCCCCCGGTGACTGCGTTCGCATAGAGCACTTGACTCTCGATCGCGCTAGTCCGTGGTTTCGCGGCGCGCCGGCAAAATTCAAGATTTACGTACAGCTTCTACACACGCGGGTGTTGTGACTGAAAATCATACGGGTTTTCGAGTGCAAAATCCCTTTTTTCCCGCTCGTTTCTTCCCAGGACAAGAAAAACAGACGCGTTCGTGATTCGGTTGAGCTGCCGCTTCAAGCGGCGCGGGCCTCAAATTTTCGCGCGGACGCGCGAAATGATTGGTGCAACGTTTCGCCTCATCGGTTCGCGGTGGTTCGCGCTTCGTCGAGCAGTCATCGCGTCTCGTCACCCGTTCGTTCGAAGCGTCCGCCGAGCGCGCGCGTCTCGGCCGTCACTTCGCTCCGACGCGCGCTCGGTCCGATTTCACCCGTCACCGGTAACCCGCAGGAACGGTCTCCGTGTCCGTCGTGCGCTCTTGACGACCGCCCCGCCGCGCGCGCGCTTCCCGAGAGGAAGTGAACACGCCGCTCATCCGCGCTTCACGACGCAGCTCGAGGCACTGACAGCGCAGCGATGATGCTCGCGACGAACGCGACCGCGCTCTCCGCGACGTCCGCGTCGCGCGCGTTCGGTAATGGACGCGCGCGCTCCGGCGCGTTCGCCTCCTCCAGAGGCGTCGTGGTGGCCTCGAAAACCCCCTCCGCGCGTCTCCAGCGCGCCGATTGGGCGAGAACCGTCTCAGCCGTCGGGAACGGGGGCGAGCCGTCGCGAGGCGCCGGCAACGCGCGCGGCGCCGCGCGCGACGGCAAGCGCGGCAGCACCGTCGGAAGATCCGCGGTGGCGGTACGTGACGACCCTATCCCTCTTTCCGCGGCGCGCGCGCGCGCGTGGGGCGCCGCGCGACTCCCACGCGCGCGCGCGCGCGCGCCCCGCCCCTCGCGCTCTATCCGAACCAGCCTATCCATCGTCCGCGAACGCGTGACACGTCGTCGCGCACGCTTTTCGGACGCGTCGTGGATTGATGCGTCCGGTCGCGCTTCAGCGCCCGCGAACTTCCGCGCGCTCTCGACGCCGATCGACCGCGCGTTCGATCGGATCTAATCGCGGACGACCGCGCCGCGACCTCCGCCTCGCGCGGAGCCTCGCGAACCGCCACCCTCTGACGCCACCCGCCCCTGTCCCTCTCCCATCTTAGGATCCCGATCGCAAGATGTTCGGCAGCGCGGACGAGCCGATGGACGACGTTCCTCGCGAGTTCCCGCCTGCGCCGCGAAACAAACCCGTCTCCGTCTCCGGGGGCAAGAAACGTTTGACGCGCTCCGAGCGCGAGAAGAACGGCGAGAGCTACGAGTGGAGCGCCTGGGTCAGCACGTGCGGCGTCACCTCCATCGCCATCACCGCGACGTACTTGCGCTTGTTAAGGGAAGTTTCCGAAGCCGGCGTGTTTCCGTGGGCGGAGCTCTTCGCTCAGCTCGCGCTCGTGGCGGGCGCGGCGGTGGGCATGGAGTACTACGCTCGGTACGCGCACAAGTACCTGTGGCACGATACCCTGTGGACGATGCCTTTAAAGGCGCGCAAGGAGTGGAACCGTCCGATCTGGCTTTTACACGAGTCACACCACCTTCCGCGCGAAGGCGCGTTTGAAGCCAACGACATCTTCGCAATCGCCAACGGCGTTCCGGCGTTTGCGCTTTGCGCGTACGGGTTTCTCACTCCGGGCGTGTTCGGCGGGCTGTGCTTCGGCGCCGGGTTAGGCATCACCTTCTTCGGCATCGCGTACATGTACGTGCACGACGGCATGGTGCACAAGCGGTTCCCCACCGGGCCGCTCGGGAAGCTGCCGTTCCTGCGCAAGATCGCCGCGGGGCACACCATCCACCACACCGAAGCGTTTGACGGCGTGCCGTGGGGGCTGTTCCTCAGCACGCAGGAGCTCGCCAAGTGCCCCGGCGGACTCGAGGAGCTCGAGAACGTGCTGGAGGCGGCGGAGAGGAAGATGGCCAGGGAGGAGGAGGAGGAGGCGAGGATGGCCAAGTACGGAGCGCAGGGCTCGTTCTCGGTCTGGCCCAGGGAGGGCGTGCACATCCCCAGCGAGGTGTCCGCGCCGCACTGCGTGCTCCCGGAGGAGTGAGCGCGGCGGTGTGCTTTTTTAGTGCTCCGCTCGCGCGACTGGAGACACGGCCGACTGCAATATTCAGCGAGGGGTTCGAACTGGTAGATTTTTTGGCAAAAAAATCATCCTCTTCGAGCGAAAAGCGCCCGCTCGGGCCTTCCTCGATCGCTCCACGCCGCTCGCTCGCCGCACTCCCGCGCGCGCGTCGACCCCGCATCGACGTCCCCACCCCTTCGCTTCGGAAGCTCGCGTCACGCACAGCACGAAGACGATGCCGCTCGCGCTCGCCGTCTCCTTCCGCGCCCCCGTCGGCGGAGCGAAAAAAACGCGACAGAAGCCGATCCGCAGAGGCGTCGTCGCGCCCGTCGCCGTCTCGGACAAGTACGTCGTTCTCACCGCGTCGAACGATGCTCTTCCGCGCGCGCGGCGGACATCACGACACGCGCGCGTTCGGCCCGCGTCGCCGTCTCCCGTCGCGCTCTCCACTCGACCGCGCGCGCATCCGAGGGATGCCGACTCAGCACGCGAGACGTGGCTGCGTTACCGCCGTTTTGAAACCACCCGCGAAGGCTGACCCACCCCGCTCCGCTTCGACCGAAACCCGACAGGCGCTCGACCGACGCCCCGGCGATCCTCGCCGTGAAGCGCGCCGCTGTTGCCGGTGCGTGACCGGCTGCCGCCGGCGCCCCACCCGGCGAAGCGACGCGATCGACTCGTCCCGTGTCGCGACGAGAAGATAAAAACCGCCGACGATGACAGGCGAAAGCGCGCGCGTCCGAAAAAACGGACGCACGAAGAGACACCGTGTTTTTCCCAACTTCGCGCGTCGACAGAGAGACGTCCCGCTCCCCGCTGACCCACATGAACGAACGCCTCGCTCCCCCCTCTCGCCCGGCAGGTTTCGTGGCGCTGCAGCTCGCGACCGCCGCGTCCCCCGCGCTCGCCGAGGAGATTTTCTCGGACCGCGCGGCGCAGAAGGCGGCTCTGCTCGCGGCGGCGCGCGCGAAGGCGGCGGCGCAGGCGCAGGCGCAGGCGCCGGCGGCGGCGCCCGTGTCTTCTTCCGAGGCGCAGTTCCGGGACGCCACCGACGTCAAGGAGAAGGACGTGCGCATGCAGGGCGTGCGCGTCACCGACAACGACGAGGGGTACGTCGCCGCGACCTACGAGGTGCCGGCGGTCGAGGCGGCGCCCGCGCCCGCGCCCGCCGAGCCCGAGCCCGAGCCCGAGCCCGCCAACGTCAACGAGGGGGGCGGTCTGTTCGGGCTGTTCAACTGAACGACGCGCGTTCGGGTGGTACCTACGTGAGGGAGATGG
>Ga0233432_10004278_pt1 | contig 12715 bp, 7 predicted proteins | sample SI_122_August201_6_FD_179870 | JGI IMG/M metagenome (GOLD analysis project Ga0233432, IMG submission 179870) | Seawater microbial communities from Saanich Inlet, British Columbia, Canada - SI_122_August2016_10_MG | ecosystem: Environmental > Aquatic > Marine > Inlet | place: Canada: British...
AAAAAAAATGCTCAACACGCGCATAACGCTATTTTCAATGAACGCCGCGCGCGCACGATGTCGCCCCCCAAGCTCCTGCTGTTCGGCGCCGCCGGCAAAACGGGTCGGTACGTGGTGAAGACCGCCCTCGAGGACGGCAAACACGTCATCGCGTTCGTGCGCGACGCCGACAGGCTCCTCGCAGCCCTGGCCGAAGTCGGCGTCGATGCCGCGCTCATCTCGAGCGGGTTGAAGATCGTCGCGGGAGACATGACGGATCTGGACGCGGTGCGGCGCGTCGTGCGCGAGAGCGGGCTGTCGCACGCCAACGGCGACGCCATCGCCAGCGTTGCGGGTAAACCCAAATCGAGCGCCGTGTTCACGACCGGCGAACCCATGCTCCTGCCCGCGGTGCGCGCCATCGCGGAGACCATGCGCGAGTGCGGCTTGAAGCGTTTCCTGCTCCAGACGGGCGCCATGTGCGTTGATGCGCGCCTGCGCGGCGACCCCGCGTATTACTTCTTGTTCTTCATGTCTCGGGTCATGTCGCCAACGCTGGGCGTGAAGGAGATGGTCATGGACAACGCGAGGGTGGTGCCGTACGTGTACCGCGAGATGGACGACCTGGAATGGATCGTCACTCGGCCCGGCCTCCTCGCGCGCTCGGCGTCGAAGAACACAGAGAAGAAGGCGCTCGGCCCGTCCAAAGACGAGGCCTTCTCCGCCGCGTTCGTCGACCTCGGGGAGTGGACGGCCAAGGCGGCGTTCGACGCCAGCCTGGTACACACCACACCGAAACTCGCGTACGTGGCCAGGACGCGATGACGTCACGTAACGAGAGCGAGCGGCGACGACGCGCGTACCCGTACCGCGTGTTCCGTCTTCGCGCATGTCTTGACTCGTTCCAGATTGGTGGGGTCTTTTGAGAGAATTAAATTGGCCGACGAAAACGATGAAACAATTAATTTCAGAAACGATACGGGGCATTAGACCGTCATCCTTGAGTCAAATTAATTGCCAAATTAATTCGTTATCCGCCCACGCGCCGGTGGCGCTTCGCGGACGCGAACGGCGGCGAAAATATTGTTCGACGATACGATCGACGCTTCGGCTCGGACACGCACTCATCACCGCGCCCGTGTTCCACGGCCGCGTTGATGGATCCCCGCGCGAAGGCGTACCGCCTGTTCATCATCACCCGCGCGTGGTACGCGCACCTGCACGGCCTGGCGCTGTCCTCCGTGGCGTGCGCGGTGGGAATCGCGAGGAACCCCGGGACGATGTCCCTCCCGTTTCTGCCGCAGCTCGGGGCCTCCGGGTGGTGGCTCGAGCCGCGGTGGTACTTCCTGGCGACGTGCCCGTGCTTGTTCTCGTGCGCGGTGTTCTCGCCGGGCTTCTACGTCGACCGGTACGAGCGCTTCTGCGACCTCATCACCGTCCTCGGCCTGCTCACCAGGCACGGCGCCATGTTCGACGGGACGGACGTGCGTCGAGACATGGCTACGCTCCTGTCGCTTCTGCGCCCGGCGTTCCTGCTCGCGTCGGTCCTCTCGCTGCGGTACGAGCTCTCGAAGCAGTGGAAGATGCACGCGGTGCGCGTAGGACTGGACGTGCCCATGAACGTGTACCGCAAGCTGAGGTTCGGAGACGCCGTCGGCGACGCCGTCGGAGGCAGCGTCGCTCCGACGCGCGCTCTCATCGCCGTCGTCGCCGGCGAGCTGGTTCGAAACCTGGCGTTGCTCGCGCTGACGCTGGGCGCGCACTGGGCCGTCGAGCGCCGCGACCGAGCGGGTTTCGAGGAGAAGGTCCAGCAGATGCGCAGCATGGCGGACGCGACCGACGCCGACGCGCCGGGGCGAAGGGAGGGGAGAGCGCGGAGGGGGGTCGTTAGGGGGCGCGTTTTTTAGTTCGCAAACGCATCAGGGGTTCAAAAATGAAATTTCGCCTTTGAACTGTCTCGAACGCTCGGTGAAATCCGCGCGCGGGTGTGATTTTCCGATCAACGAAGTGTCGCATCGCGAATATTCCCATAACGTTATGGGTTTCGAAGTAAAAACAAACGCAACCGGCGTTCCGTCCGCGGCTTCCTACGCCTCCTCTTCCTCTCCCTCCGCGGCCTCCGCGGCCTCCGCCTCCTCCCTGAGCCTCTGCCTCCTCGCCTCGCGCATCTTCTCCCGCAGCGTCCCCGTTTCCACGCCCATGACCTTCGCGGCGTCCGACAGGCGCAGCGACCCGCCGTGCACGCAAAACTTGAGCAGGTTGTCCGACGCGCGCGGCGCGCGGCCGAGCACAAACGCGCACGCGTCGCGCCGGTTGGCGAACGCCACGGTTTCCTCGAGCACGGCTCGTCGGTTCGCGCGCGACAGGAAGTTTTTTGTCAATGAAACGCCCGCGCTAAGAGCCACCGCGTAGTGCGGCCACCCGCGAGGGATGTAGATGGTCTCGCCCGTCCCGACGACGGCGACGACGGGGGTGGCGCGTCGGAAGTTTGGAAACGTCTTCTCAATCGCCGCGACGTCGTCGCCGTCCAAATCCGCGAAACTCCGCGTGTTCTCGTCGAACACGTGTTTCGCGTGGCCCGGGTGGAACAGGACGAACCGCTTGCTCCCCTGCAACACGGTGAGCCACGCGTCGGTGTGCCAGACGTCCACGTGCAACTTCGTGCGCGTGCCTTTCGCGCCGAGAAACGCCCACGTGAACGGCGGGCGCCACTCGGGCCTCAACGCGTGGAACAAATCGCGAAAGTACCCGCCGCCGTGTTTGTCCAAGTCGTTTTCGAGCTCCGGGAGGTCGTCCAGGAAGTTCCACGTCCGCAGGTACGGGACCACACCGGAGAGCGGCCGATGACATTGAGGAGCCGACGACCGAACTCGCTCGCCCGCCGAAGCGTCGACGACATGAGCATTTAGTCTCGAACCCGAAGAGCTCTTCGCGCCGCGTTCAAACGCGTCGCACGTTTTAACAAACTCGCGCAGAGTGCACTTCATCTTTTCCTTCGTGCCGTCGTCCGCGGCGACGCGCACGTCCCCGTGCTTCTCTTTGAACCACTCTAACGTCCACTTCTCAGCGCACGGCCATGTCGCGGCGACGTCCGTCAAAACCGCGGGGACCGCGCGGTCCACGTGCGTGCGCTCGAAAACACCGGGGGCGACGTCGCGCACGGAGAGCCGCTCGAGTTTAACGGCGGGGAGGCCCAAGAAGGACGGCGCATCCGACATGAGCGCGGGGTCGGACTCGCCCCCGGAGCCCATCGCGGAGGCGCGCACGAGGCGGGTGGGCGCGGAAGGCGAAACGACGCAGGCGTGGCAGCGCGGGGTCCGCGCGGGTCCGCGCGCGCCGCGGAGTGGCGAACAGGTGGGCACACCTGATCTGGATGGATGACACGGAAAAAACCATGTTTTTCACTGACGATTTTTTTTCGCCGGCGCCCGCGCGTGAAATGCGCGCTCTTTTCAAACGTGCTTCGCCGCCGCCGCGGCAGAGCGCGACGCGAGGTTCCACGGTGGGACTCGCGATATGGCGCCCGAGCGCCTCGCGGACGCCGCCGAGTGCGCGTTAGACCGCGCGCTCGATCGCGGCGTGGGGACTGCGGCACCCGGCCTCGGCTCGGCGCGACCCTCGCGCGACGCGCGAAAAGATCCTTCCAGGGATTGGCACCTCCACGACGTGTCCGGCGACGATGGGTACTACACGGTACGTCCCCCCGCGTGGCTTCCCTCGGCGTCTCGACGCATCAAGCAGACACGCGATGCGCGGCGCTCACCGCTCTCCCGATTACCGATCGCCCTCCCCTTCTGTCGCAGGTGCCGTCCGCGCGCGAGCTCCGCGCGCTCGGCGCGTCGGCGCTCGCGTCCGTCCCCTCCTTCACGGTGGCCCGCGAGGGGTTCGGGAGCGTCGAGTGGGACGGGCCCGTGGACCTCTCGGCCGTGCGCGTGGACGATCTGTTCGACATCGTCCGGATCACGCGCGGCGAGGTTGCGGTGTACGCCGGGCGCGCGTCCGCGCTGAAACCCCCGCGCGGCGCGGGCCTGAACCGCCCCGCGACGATCACGCTGCTCGGCGTGTTCCCCGACGCTTGCGAGAGACTCAAGTTTTACAAAAAGAACGGATCGACGTTCGTGTCGTACGAACCGACGAAAGGCGCGTGGACGTTCCGGGTCGCGCACTTCTCGCGGTACGGGATGGACCTCGACGCGTCGGACAGCGAGGAGGAGGAAGACGACGTGATGGAGATCCCGGAGGAGCGAGGCGCGCGAGCCGAGGCGAGACCTTCAGACGCGGAGGAAGAGGAGCGACGCCGAAGGAACGATTTCGACGCGAGCGATCTCGTCATCCCGCGGACCCCCGGGGCGGTCTTTCCGAACTCCGCCGCGAACAGAGACGCGTTCGTGAACGACAGAGACGGCGCGGCGAACAAAAGCTGGGACCTAAACCCCACACACACGAAACACAGAGACGCGCACGTCACCGGCTCGCCTTTCGGCGGCGGGCCCGCGGCGGACGCTTTCGCCGCCGCCGCGAGCGCGCGCCAAGCCGCGGAGCGCGCGCGAAAAAAAAGCCGCGTCGCGCGTCGTCGCCGACCGCCGGCGGCGGCGACGGCGTACGCCATCGCGGCGTCCGTCACGAACGACGTCGGGTACGCGAAACCCCTGGACCTTCCTCTGCTCCCGAGAGACGACACCGAACCCAAGCTCACGGACGCGCACTACCTCTTCGGCGCGTCGTTTCGCGCGAGCTGGGGACCCGCGGGGAGACTGGCGCACGCGGGACGGACGGAGGCGCGTCAGGTTGCCACCGCGGGGGGCTACGCCGCCGCGTCGGCGAGCGCCCTCGCCGACCGGTCGCCGCACGCGCCGTGCGCGCGCGTGGTCTCCGAGCGGTTCGCGCCGTGCCGCCGCAACGGCGACGCCGCGGCGCTCAGAGCCGCGCTGGAGGTTGCGCTCGACATGACCGTCGGCGCGGAGGGCGACGAGAGCTCCGGCGAGAAAGTCTTTGGCGCGCGTCGCGCGCTTCGGTGTTCGCGCCTCGATCTCCCCGGCCTGTGCGATCGGTACATGCGCGCGGTATCCTCCGCGCGCCTCGCGTTCCTGTCGCGCGCGTCTCCTCGCAACGCCGACCCCGCGGAGCTCGCGATGGAGGTGAGCGCGTGGGACCTGGTGAAGACCCTCTGGGGCGACGAGCCCGGCGGCGCGCCCGCCGGGAGCGCCGCCGACCGACACCGTCGCCGCGCTGGCGTAGGCGCGTGGCTGCGCAAACAGTCTGCAAAAAACGGGGCCGCGTCCGACGACGGGGTCGCGGCGAAGGTGGCGACCGGTGCGTTTGTCGCCGCGACGCGCGCGGCGGCGGCGAGCGGCAACCCGAGGCTCGCGACGCTCATCGCGCAGGGGGGATGCGGCGGCGCCGGCGGCGAACTCGCGTCGGCGCAACTGCACTCGTGGCGCGGCGGCGCCGTCGAAACGTACGTGCCCGCTTCCGTGTCTTCGGTTTTGGGCGTGCTGGCCGGCGAGGTGGCGCCGCCGCGCGCGGACCTGTTCGTGCGCGACTGGCGCGTGAACTTCGGCCTGCACGTGTGGCACGGCGCGAGCCCCACGGCGACGATCGCGCGCGTCCTGGACGGGTACCTCGACGCCGTCGCCGACGGCGCCGCCGCGCGTCCCGACGCGCCCGGGTTTACACCAACCGACGAGAGAAACGCGAGAGACTCGGCCCTTCCTTCGGTTCCGATCGACGCGCGCGCCGACCGGCTGAAGGAGACATGCTTCAACCTGCTCGTGCTCTTTTCGACCGGCACGGCTCTTTCGTCGCGCGAAACCATCGCAGAGCTGCGCAAGATGTTCCACCCGCTGACGTACTGCGCCGCGGACCTCGCCAACGCCGCGTTTGCGTGGCACGTCTTTGGCGCGCTCCGCGCCTCCGCCGCGCTCGGGGACGGGCCCGAAGTCGAGCGCCTGGGCGACGACCTGGCGGTGCGCTTCGCTTGCCAGCTGGACGGGTTCGATGTCTTCGGAGACACAGGAGACTCGCTCGCGGAGTGGACCGTGTTCGTGCTCATGCACGTCGCGGACGGGCCGAGGCGCGCGGACGCGGCGCGCGCCGCGCTGCACCGCAGGTGCGCGGAGTGGCGAACGGACGAGCGCAAAAAAACCTTCCTCGTGGAAAACGCAGGCGTGCCGAGGGCGTGGCTGGAGGACGCCGAGGCGAGATTCCTCAAGTTCCACGCGACCAGGTACGACGTTTCGTCGTGAGAGAACGCGCACCGTGAGAAGAGCGGGTAGGAAAGGAAGTGTGAGGGTGCGCGCCGCGACGTATTAATAAGTCGCGGCGAATGAAATGAACGACGTTCGGTTCGTATCGCGGCGAAAAGTCGCGCGTGTCGCTAAAAAGACATCCTCGACGTTCCCTTCTTCCTCTCCCGGGAGCTCCTCCGGACGATCACTTCGCGCTCGCGTCGTCGGCGTCAAAGTCGATGACGTTGACGGCGTTGTTGGAGTAGCACGCCGCGATCTTCGTCCCGTCCACGTTCCAGCACACCTCGAAGATCCCCCCCTCGCCCTTGTGCGTCTTCACGCGCTTCCCGTCCGTCACGCGCCACACGTGCAGCCGCTTGTCGAAGCTCCCGGACGCGATGTGGCGTCCGTTTGGCGAAAACGCAACCGAGTACACCGGGTCGGTGTGCGCGGCGAGCGTGTGCACGCAGACGCCCTTCTCCACGTCCCAGAGCTTGACCGTGGCGTCGTACGACGCCGACGCGAGCAGAAGCGGCAGGTCAGGGTTTTTCGTGCCCGGCCCGGTGGGGGACCACTTGATGGTGTAGATCTCCTTCCGGTGGTCCGAAAAGTCGTGCACGCACGTCTCTTTGTCTAAGCTCCAAACCTTGCACGTGTAGTCGTCCGAGCACGACGCCAGCAACGTGCCGGTGGGGTCCCACTTGATGGCGTTCACCTCGTCCGCGTGGCCCTTGAACGCCTTCACGGGCTTCTCGTTCCCGAGCTCGCACACGTAAATCATGTGGTCCATGGACGAGGTGGCGAACTGCGTGTCGTCGCGCCAGTCGACGTCCAGCGTCGGCGCGGCGTGAAACGCGAACCTCTGCGTCAGCGTTCCACTCTCCGCGTCCCACGCGATTGCGGTTTTGTCCACCGAGCCGCTCAGCAACACGTCACCTTTTTTGTTCCACTTCAGGCTGAAGATCGGCCCGCTGTGCGCGTCCAACACGTGTGCCAAGGTGCCGTCTTGGCGCCACACGCGCGCCAAGCCGTCGTACGACCCCGTCGCGAGCAAAGACCCGTCGCCGTTCCAATCCAGAGTCGTCACGTCTTTGCTCTTGTTCGCCCACTCCGAGTCGCCGCCGCCGTCTTTGCGCATTTCGTCACCCTTCTCCTTCTTCACAGGCGAACTCGTCGTCATCTTCTCATCCTTCGTCGCACCACCCTTAGAACGCCCGTTTTTGCCGTCGCCCGTTATCTCGTCGTCGCCTTTCGCGTCGTCGCCCTTCTTGCCGTCCTTGGCCTCGTGGCGCAGCACGAGCGGCGGCGGCGCGTCGGCGGCGACGCCGCGGCCGCTCGGCCCGGCGGGCACCGTCCACATGCGCGCCGTCGCGTCGCCTCCCCCGGACGCCAGCTGCGTCGCCGCGGGCGACCACGCGCAGATGAACACCTCGGAGGTGTGCCCCTCGAGCACAGTCACCTCATCCTTGGGAACCAGCGCGACGTCGTCGGCGGCGCCGTTGGAAGTCGCGGCTTTTGCGCCGTCGACGTCCATAGCATCCGCCTCGTCCAACGCCTTCGCGCGCGCCTTCTCGCGGCGCTCCTCCTCGGCGCGCTCGGCGTCCGTCATGTTGCGCTTCGTCTTGACGATGGTCTTCAGGTCCTCCACGGGCTTGCTCAGCAAGTCAGAGCTCGTCAGCATGGAGAAGTTGTTGTCCACGTCCGTGCCATCCTGTCGCGCGAAATGATCGATGAATCGATGGATCGATGGGGCCGTGGATGATCGATGGATCGGGGGCGTCGGTCAGCGGGGCGCGGGGTATGGGGGAGGGCGAGGGTCGCGTGCGTCGATTTTCGATGCACGGGTGACGCGAGGGCACGCATGTGTCCGCGCGCGAGTCGGGAGGCGTCCTCGCGACCCGCGCATCTGGCGCGCGTCGAGCGCATTCGTGCCGCGCCTCGTGGCGCGCACTGCGCGTCGATTGGCGGGAAAAATGAGCCGAATGCGACGCCGGAGACGGCGCCGTGCGGATCGTGCGAATCAGGGATGTGACATGTAAACGTACCTCGTTGAGGTTCGCCTCGAGCTCGAGGTACTGCAGGCCTTTCTGGATGAACGAGATCAGCGCACCGGGAGGGAGCTCCACCCCGCGAGCGATGGACGTCTTCGAAACGAACGATTCGTAGCCAAACGTGTACGCCGAATGCGTGAAACCGGACTCCTGCAAGTAGCGATACACGAGGTAGTTGACCTCGTCGCTGGAGATGGACATCGTGCACAGCACGCGGGCCAACGGCGTGTACCCACCAGACGAGCGCGATGGGTGGTCGGCCGCCGTGCGGTGTGTGCCTCGAGCGCGCGTCACGCATCGTGACAAACCCTACTTGTGGCGCGCGGCACGTCGAGGTTAGCGCGCGCAGCGCGTCGAGGTATTTTCGTTGCAGGACGCGATTGCAGGGGGCATCGGACCGTTTTCTCACGACATACATCCCTGGGACTCGCCAGTGCCGCGACGCCCTGGACGGCGACGTCCGCGTTCCCGCGGGCGTCCCCTTCGCCGCGCGGGCGCGATGCCGCTCACGCAGGTCCTCGACCCGTTCGGTGAGCCCCTCGACCTTTGGCTCTCCCCCAACCACGAGGGGCAGCGCCGGTACGTCCACCCGAGCGAGCTCGCCGAGGCTGCCGAGGCGCGCGATGGGGCGGGGCCGAGCGGCGAGGGCGCGACCGACCCGAACGCGGTGGTGCTGTGCGAGCCCGTCCCCGAGGACGGCGCGGGCGCGTCGCGCGTCCCGACCTGGCTGCGCGCGGGCGCGGACGCGGGCGTCGCGCCCGGTCGCGCGCCGACGGGCAGGGTCCCCGCGCCCTCCCCGCGGAGGCGGGGCGCGTCGGGCGACGAAGGATCCTCCTCTCGGCGCATCCGAGCATCCGTCGGCGGCGACGCCGCGCCGCGCCGCGCCGAAGAGCCCGACGAGACGTACGACCCGCGATTCAACAACGAGTCGGGCGTGCCCACGGTGTTCGTCACGCGTCCCGGGCCGCACGTCACCTGCCGCGCGTGCCGCGACGTGTTCCTCGATCCCGTCGTGGCGCACGACGGGTTCACGTACTGCCGGGGATGCGTGCCCAACGACTTCGACGCGGCGGCGGCGGATTCGTCGGACGCGGCGCGCGGCTTCGTGCTGGGCGTGGACGACCTCGCCGCCGACCTCGGCGCGCGCGAGCGCGTCGCCGCGCTGCACGTTTTGTGCAGACACGGCCTGAGGTACGTAGACAGCGCCACCGGCGTGGGGCGGTGGACGCACGAGCCGGAGGGGTGCGCGGCGACCATGGCCGTCTCCGCGCGCCGCGCGCACGAGGACGCGTGCGGGTTCGCGAGGAAGCGGTGCGCGCTTCCTTTCGGGGACTCCGACGTGGGCGGCGGGGACGACGGGGACGCGGACTCGTGCCCCATGGTGGTGTACAGGCACGAGCGCGAGAAACACCGCGCGTCGTGTCCGTACCGGCTGGTCCCGTGTTCGATCCCCGGGTGCGGCGAGCGGGTTAGGCAAAACAGACTGGCGCAGCACGTCGCCGTCTGCGACAAGAAACTCGCGACGTGCCCCAACCTGTGTCCTTGGCGCGGGCGCGCAGGCGAGCTCGCGAGACACAGAGCTTTGTGTTTGGTGGAAATCGTGGCGTGCGGCAAGGAGGACACGGATTTTGGCGTGGGCGAGAACAGAGAAAACAAACAGAGGGAGCGGTGCGCGTACCGCGGCGAGCGGAGACTCAAAGAGGCGCACGACGAGCAGTGTCCTTTCCGCGGCGTCGCGTGTCGACACTGCGACGCGCTCGTGTGCGCGCGGCGTCTTTTGGCGCACGAGCGTACATGCGACGAGAAAAGGGTCACGTGCGACGCCTGCGGAGACTCGGTTCTCGAACGAAAACTCAGCGCGCACAGGCAGACGGAGTGCCATAAGAGCGACAAGCTCAAGTACGGTAAATGCGAGTTTCACCGGTTCGGGTGTTTCTTCGCCGGGTCTGTCTCGGCGTTACGAGCGCACGCGAGGGAGGACGCGGCGAAGCACCTTCGGTCGGTCGCGCTGGCGGTCGAGGCTTCCGCGGTTTCGTACGACGCGTGGTATTTAGAGGTGAACGAGTTGCGCGACGAGGTGGCGCGCGCCGTCGCGCGCGCCGCGAAAGACGTCGACGCCGTCGAAGCCGAAACGAAGCGCGTCGTTTTTGCGGCGGCGTCCGAGACGGCGTTTTCGAAAACGGCGCTCGCCGACCTTCGCTCGTTTTACGAGACGGAGCTTTTGAAAGTCAAAGAACACGCGAAACGAGCGCAAAACGCGTCGGAGAAGCGCATAGAGGCGGTATTGGATGAGAACGCCACGCTTCGTTCGATGCTCGCCTCGAGAATGACCCTGGAAGCCGCCGAAGAGATGAAGACGGAGCTCGCCGCGCGCTTAGACGAGTGCGCGGCGGCGGCGGCGTCGTCGTCGGCGGAGACGCGACGTCACGAGACGCGCTGGTCGAAGGACGTGGCGCGGATCAAAGAGAGCGTTTTGGAGGCGAAGCGCTCGATGACCGCCACCTCTCACGAGCTCGAGCGGCGTATTCAGGAATACGAGCGTCTCGACGGCGACAGAGTCGAGCGCGTCGAGAAAGAGTTGCGCGAGCACGTCGTGGAGTGCGTCGGCGACTTGGATGAACTCGCCAATCGGCAGAAGGCTCTCGAACGGCGGTGGCGCGCGGCGAACGAGAAGCTTCGAGAAGCCTCGGGACAAGTGGAACGTTCGGAACCCGACCAAAATCTGGCGGCGATCGAGAAAGCGCAGAGCCGCTGGGCGGCGACGAGGGCGGCGGACGGCGCGCGGTACCGCGAGACTTCCGACTTTTCGACTTCCGAGACGGACGGTCCTTTGGAGAAGGAGAATCGCGGCGATCGCGATTCTCCTTCGGATCGCGTGTCGGATCCCGCCGGGAACACGGGTTTGACGCGCGTGAAGAAGACTAAAAACAAAACGCACGCGCGTGAGGCGACGAAAACGCGAGTTTCCGGTCCGGCCGCCGCCGAGCGCCAGAGGGGCGTACACGCCGCCGAGCTCCTGTTCGGCCGGGGATCGCGCGCGGACCCAAACGTGAGGGCGCGGAAGCTTTGAGATTGCGTATTCGATCGAGCTAGACGACTCCTTTCGTACTCGTACTCCTTTCATCTCTTCTCGAAGTCGGCGTGCGTCGCCCTGTACTTGGCGAGTATGTACTCGCCGTACGTCGTGGGCTCGTACCTGCGCGGCGGGTTCTCCGCGACGCACGCGGGCAACGGCTCGACAAACGTGTCGAAGTCGGGTTCCCAGAAAAACGCGCAGCTGTGCCGTCGGTTTCCCCGACCCGCCAAGCCGGCTCTCGTGACCACCCTGTGCACCGTGCTCTTGAACACGCCGTTGGTCCAGCGCTCGCACAGATCGCCCACGTTGCATATGAACGCGTTTTTCTCATCAGGAAGGGGTTTCACGGGACACCAAAGTTGGTTCTTACGAATCTCCAGACCGTTTATTCCGTCCGTCCAAAGCACGGTGAGCACTCCGTAATCGGAGTGCGCGCCGGCGCCGAGGACCCCCTTTTCCGGCGCGCTTTTATGTTCGGAATACCGCAGAGGCCTCAGCGTCGCCGTCGGGAACTTGAACTTGTCCTCGAAGAAGTCCTTGTGCAAACCCAGGGCCTCCGCGAACGAGGGCATCAGCGAGTCGCAGAGGTTCGTCAGAGCCGCGTGGTACCGCATCATGGGTTCGCGAAAACCGCTCTCGGTCAATCCCAGCTTCGCCTCGTCCGGCCACTGGTTGGGCCCGCGCAGAGGCTTCCCGTACTCGTCCGAGCTCGGACCTATCTCCCTTCCGATGTAGTACCCCTCCTTGGTATCTCCCCGGGTCTGCGTCGCCGGGTCCAGCGTCTCCTCGCCGAGAGGCGTCCACCCGCGGTTGTTCGCGTCGTTCGAAGCGAGCACGGTGCGCTTCGCACTCTCCGGAAGCGCGAAGAACGCCCTCGAGGCGTCGTGCATGCCGTCGATGAGGCTCCGCGGCACGCCGTGATTCGTCAGGTAGAAGAACCCGTGGCGCACGCACGCGTCTCGTATGACGGAGGCCACGGACGCGGGGTCCGAGGACAGGTCCACGATCGGGATGTCGTCGCTCGACTCGGTCATGGCGCCCCCGGAGGTGCGCCGCACGCACTGAGCCACTGACGGTACTTTTTCGCGTCGTCTCGGAAAACTCGTCTTTTCGGAGAGCTCGTTTCGCCGAAGCAACAACGGCTCTACCGCATCTCTCGACGCGCACGCTGCGCGCCCGGCTACCTCTCGCGGCGATGGCTCGCGAACGCTCCACGCACCGGGCGTAGCGTCCACGCTCGGGACTTAGCTCGTCGAAACTCGAACATGTCACGCGACGCGCACGCCCCTCCGCGCGCGCCCCTCGCGGCGACCGAGACGAACGCTTTGCTTTCGGCGCCGAGTCCGATGCCGCGCGACGACGATGCGGGTCGGAAACCGAGC
>Ga0233432_10004279_pt1 | contig 12712 bp, 3 predicted proteins | sample SI_122_August201_6_FD_179870 | JGI IMG/M metagenome (GOLD analysis project Ga0233432, IMG submission 179870) | Seawater microbial communities from Saanich Inlet, British Columbia, Canada - SI_122_August2016_10_MG | ecosystem: Environmental > Aquatic > Marine > Inlet | place: Canada: British...
TCTCTTAGATCATCACCTGTGCCGTCGTTTGCTACACTGCCAAGGTTTATTGTTTGAATCGCCATATACTTGTCTCCTATACTGTATTTATTACATACGCCCTACAACAACTTCAACAACACCTCTGCCTTCGGTATCTTTTGCACCAACTGCTTTACCAAGCACTGTACCTAGTTTAGGATCATTATTTACAATAGCATATCCTGGAATTGCACTAGTTACAAGCATATCACCTTTAGCAACTGTACCAATTACATTACAAGGCACACGCCCTGTTAGTGCTAACGGTACAACAGTGTCACCTTCTAGTGCATTGTTCATTAAGTAAGCTGGATCTGTTGACACAATACCAGCAACCTTACGATCACCTTTTTCTGTACAAATTGTAACTTCGTTGTCACCACCAAATACTAACACTGTGCCTGGCTCGTATGCAACATCTGCTACATATTTCTCCGCCAAATCCGCGTAGTTTGCAGCTGATGCTGTTCCACTAAAGATACTTGCTTTTAGTGTCGAACTAAATGGAACATAACTTAATCCATCTGCATTATTTGTATCAACCTGCATTGTTTTAGAAGTACCAGCTCCGTCAACAAATGTAGGGTACCAAGTACCTGGGTCGGCTGCCTCAGCATCAGATGTAGTTATCGCGTCTGTACTACCTGATGTAACTGTACCTAAGTTTGCACTAATTTGACCATCTACAATAGTAATACCAGTACCATTAGTAAATTCAGATCTAATATTAGCTGAAGTTACTTTTGCAAAACTAAACTCACCAGTTGATGCAGTATATGATAGAGTACCATATCCAGTACCGGTATTTGCAGCACTCAACAATCCTCTAATTGTTGCATCACTTCTATCTGTATCAGTATAACTAATAACACCAGTAGATGCATCATAACTAATATCACCACTTGCACTAATCAATCCACGTATGGTTGCATCAGTTCTAGGTGCTGGGTCAGTATAACTAATAACACCAGTTGTGTTGTTGTATGATATATCACCACTTGCACTAATCAATCCACGTATGGTTGCATCAGTACGTTCAGTATATGACATAGCACCTGTTGAACTATCATATGATAAACTTCCACTAGCACTTATAGCTGCTCTTGCTCTTGCGTCTGTGAAGTATAAGTTATTACCACCATCTCCTGCACCAGGTGTCGTTTCTCCAACACTGTTGTCTGTACCTTCATCTAAACGGTTTGTATCGTGGTTGGATATGTCAGTTACTTGACCATCAATATTACCAGTTACACTACCAGTAATTGTACCAGTTACGTTCAGTGTACCGCCAATGTGTGTGTTTCCAGCAATACCTACACCACCGTCTACAATCAATGCACCAGTTGTTGTGTTGGTTGCTGCTGTAGTGCTGTTTAAGTTTACTGCGCCTGTAACATCAAGTGTACCACTTACAGTTGTATTTGGTGTAATAGTTACACGTTTATCATTTGTTGTAGTTTTAAATACAATTAAATCACTACCATCACTAATACTTAATGCATCTGCTAGGTTAGCCGGAACTACAATTTCGTTTTGAGTAGTTGCACCTTTAAAGTTTATACTTTCGGAAAGATATAAATCCTTCCACGCCATCGTAGCAGCACCTAAATCATAAGTATCGTTTACACTTGGTATCATATTACTTGCAACATCAGCTGTAAATGTTACAGTGTCAGCAGCAGCATCACCTAATGTAACATTGCCGTTTAATGTAGTATCACCGTCTGCACGGAATGTACCGTATACTCTTGTATTACCTGTAGCATTAGCAACACTAAACTTAGTATTAGCACCAGTATTAATATTTAAACTATTATTAATAGTAGTTGTACCGTCTGCAATAGTTTGACGAATTGCACCGTTTACACCTAGTGTAATTTGTGCATATTTAATAAGAACACTGTTAGTCCCGTCACCGTTAACTACAAGTGCAATTTCATCAGCAGCAGTATGTCTACCACCTGCACCTATTGAAATACCTGTACCTGTCCCGTCAAGTTCTCCAGGTGCTTGGATATAATTTGTAAACAGCCAAGGAGTATTTAAATACGGCTCATCTTTGTCTATACCACTGTTTGCCATAAAGTCACTTGCAAAACCTGCATAGTCAACTTCACTCTTGTCAATTATTGTACTACCAAGTTGTAAACTTGATGTAGGTGCTTTAATGTTATGCTTGACAGATTGTCCAACTCCTGGTGCTGATCCTTCTATTGTTAATGAAAGTTGATCACCTGGTGTCCAAAGTTCTAACTGTGAAGTACTTGGATTAAAGTCAATAGCACGTCGACCGTCTACAATTAAACCTCTAACATCAATCCAGCCACCGATGTCAAGATTATTATCAATTGCACTATATGTATCGCCTGATTTTAGTGTTCTAACAAGACTGTCATCTGCACCAACGTTAGTTATTGGTGTCGCGCCGTATATACCGTCAGCTACTTTAGTTAATGCTGAACCTAGCAAGTTCTGTGAATTTACAACACTAGTTGGAACACTAGCTACGCCTAATGCGCTGCCGCCAACGATTTGAAGTTGTCCAGTGGCATTAAAAGCTCCAGTTACGCTAACTAATACTACTTTGTTCTCTGTATTGACGTCACCTTGTACAGTACCTGTAGCTCCTGTATTACCTACCTGTGTAATGTTAGTATTGTTCGGTAAAGTAATTTCACCAGTAGTAGTAATAACCGTTCCAGCAATAGTTACTAGTTGACTGTTGTTAAAGTCTTTATCTTGTAGTGCTCCACCTTCGTCAACAATTTGACTAAATGATACAGCTCTAGTAATACCAACTTCGCCAGCACCTTCTTGATTACCATCAAAGTCAATGTCTGCACGACCTATTACAGTTTTTTCTGGTAAGTCTTGTATCTTATCAAAAGTAATACCTCTGTCTTTAACATTAATAAAGCCAGTATTTAAAACTGCACTAACTGTTGTTAAGCTCTGGGTTGATGCATCTTTAGTATAATCACCTTGATTTACAGCAATTCTTGTAAGTCGATTACCAGAGGCACCGCCTACTACAAAGCCACTTGCTGTTCTTACTCTAACTTGATATGGACCCGAACTGTTAATAATTGCATCTACATACGCAACTTTAGTACCAGCGTTTTGTGTAATTATATCATCAATCTCTAGTGAAGTAGTGAACGCTGCTGCGTCAGATCCAGTTAATGTCCAAAGTTGATCTTCAGCAAAAGCATCTGCACTAAATGCAGCAATACCTTGATTTGCTTGTTTTGTACGCTGACCACTTGTGCTTGAATCATCTAATGCATCAGAATTTGTAAGTACTGGAGCGTTATTCATTAACAATTTGCTTTGCGCAATGTCTGCTGAGTTATTAACATCAGTATTTACAACTGCCTCATCCTGCAATTGTAGATTAACTTTAACACTGCCTGGATCAAGAATATCACCAGTAACAGCATTTTGTGTTGCTCGAACTCTTTCAACTTCAATGTTAATATCACTTCTTGTTGTAGTACCCGGAGCACCGTCATCAACAGTACTATTTGCTTCACTTGCGTTGGCAAATTCTAATGTTGTAGTAACTGGTGCACCATCAAATCCGCCTGTAGTGTCTCCGTAAGCACCGTTAGTGTCTTCAATTTTTTCACCTTCAAAGTCCTGTAAACCTTGAACCGTAACACTTAATGGATATATGTTAGGAGTCTCAGTTGCATCAGCATCTACTAAGTTTAAAACAGAAAGTGTATCAGCTGTATTTGTAGTAAATGTGCCAGTAACATTAATTAATTTAAACTGGTTACCTTGTGTTTTTGTTCTTGCTTCATTGGTAGTACTTTGTCCCTGTGACCATAATATTTCACCAGTTGCACCACTATTCAACTGTACAAGTTTATAGCCTCTTTGTGCATCAAGGTTGCTGTTATTACCACTAGTTGTTATACTTGTAATTTGTAATGGTTTGTAAACTAGTATCCAAATTTCTTCTCCATTATCAAGTGTCTTGGCTTCTAAGTCTTCGATATATGCTGCGGTATCTGTTGCAACACCTGTAACTAAATTACCAACCCTCCAATCATCTGGGTTACCAGTTGTTTGTTTAACATAAACACGCTTGTTACCAGTAAGAACCATCATATCGTTTTTACCATACTCGTTTTCAAAACCAGTATTGTTAAGTTCAATATCTCTAAGTTCTTGAATTTCATCGTTAGCAAAAACACGCTTATCAACATACTGTTTGTTAGCAGCATCTAAGTCTTGAACCGGATCGCCTAGTTGAACAACCCGACCACTAACCATATTAAGAGTATGATCAGGATTTCCGTTTACATCAAGTGTCTGTGTAAGCAGTGGATTCTTTTGTGGTAGGAACCCGTCACCTAACAATGCTGTCTTAGCATTCATATTTCTATCAAAGCCTAAACGTCTGTCTAGATATTGTTCAACAGCATATGACGTTGGAACAGTACTATTATCAATTGGTGACATACCACTATCGCCAGTGAATTTATTAATTGTTTCACCGTCTCTAAATCCAAGTCCGTCTAGTCCTGAGATATTAATTTGCGCCGCAAATTTAACTGTACCAGTACCTTGGTCAACTTCAAAGAACTTACCAACTCTAAAGAATCCGTCTTCGTCTGTTGACATAACAAACACACGCCCTTTGCCTTTTTCCCAAACCTGAGATTTTTCAGCAATGTCTTCGTTAGTGTATGCTTCAGCTTTTGCTTCTGCAGGCTGTCCAAAGATAATGTTTGGATAGTTACTTGTGTTAAATCCACCAGTACCGATGTTACTAAAGTCGTGTCCTGTTGCTCTGTTAAGTGAAATATTAACAGTAATTTCTGCAGGCTCACCGCTCTGTGTACCAATACTTAATACTACTTGACCAATCTCACCACCTAAGCGTATAGGACGAGCAATACCTGTACTTGGAGGTGTTGGACTTACTTGTGTGTTTTTATCTACTAACGGAGTCGAGTCAATTTCTAAATATGCAAAACCTGTTACTAGCGAACTACCTGCTGGTGCTCCTGTAGCATTTCCTGCACCATCGTGATATGCTTTTATTACGTGTACTCTATCTTTCCAACCAAAGATCATATCAGCATTTTGCAGTCTGCTCAGTGAGTCTGGATCAGTAATTGGAGATGTTATTGCAATAAGTGTATCACCTGCTGTGCTACCGAATGTGCTAGATGCACTAAATGCTGTTACTGCACTTGGTTGTGATCCAGCCGCTGCAACTCCAGCAATGCTTATATCACTTCCTGTAGTAAATGCTGTGCCGTTCCATCCACCAACATACAACGTAGTAGTACCTACAACAGTTTCTGTAGCAACACCACTTGCACTGCCTTGGGTAATAACATCACCTTTATTAACAGTAACCGCAGCTCCTAATGTTAAAAGTACATTAGCAGTGTATCTGTTGTAACTTACAGTACTAAGGATATATTGATAATTGTTATCAAACGTTAGTGTATTGTATCCTGATGGTAACTCAGCATCTGCTGTACTGTTCCAGTTACTAATAGTTGCTCTGTCAAAGTTTAATGATCTATAAACTTTCGAAGATTCAGCAAACACAACCGCAGTTGATGGACGAATTGGTACAGACTCAATGTTTTCAAGTGTTAGTTTAGCACGTTGTCTAACTATAACACGTTCACCACCGTATAGTTTATAAAGTAATCCGCCTGTTGCACTAGTATTATCAGTAGTTTGGTTTGAGAATGTAAGTTTCCAAACAGCACCATTGCCGCCTTTTAGAGGCAATGCACTAGTATCTGCTGTACTATCAATTAGTGTAATATCAATGCCGTCGCTAAATTCAGTAGTATCAGTACCTTCATAAACATTAGTAATTCTAATTTCGTCAGCACTGTTTGTAGTAAATGGTGTTGCACCGTCTGGCTGTGTAACAAACAATGTTGTACCGCCAACAATATTTCCATCAACATCTGCTGTACGTTGTGGTCTAACAACTGTACCAACTGCACCACTGTTTTGTTGAGTAACAGTATCACCATAGAATGCTGTTACACTTCCTGATAGTGTAAATTCTTGTTGGTTAACAGCTGGAACACCATCTTCAATAACTGCCGGAATAACATTTACAACTTCATATTTTCTTATATCAGTACCTTCTTCGTCTGCCGGGTACGCAGTACCAAGCGTTGAAAGACTTCCTGTGAAATTTCTTGCTGAAGTTAATGCAGCATCACTAAACAATGTAAAGGAGTTTGCATCAACTGCTGTAATATAGTGATCATCATTTAACCCAGTAACACCAGCAGTGTCTGAGATAGTAATCTTTTGACCAGTTTTATAACCGTGTCCTGTAAGATTAACGGTATTAGTTCCAGTAAACGATATTAATGCTTTTCTATTAGTAAAGGTAATATCAATTTCACCTTCAGGTAATGGTATAAAGTCTGTGTCGTAAACATATACGTAATTTTGTTCTGCTTCTGCATAGAACTGACTACTGTCATTTCTGTATACCTTTGCTGTTTGTGCAGTATTGTATGCTAGTGTACCAGTCTGTGCAACTTCGTTAGGATCACTACCTGCTGCAACAAGTCCAAAGTTACCATAAGCATTTGAACCACCTACGGATCTAATTTCAGAACCATTATTTGCATAATATGCAGCGTGACAGTAGTATGTGAACATACCAACCATCTCTGATAAACCTGTGTTAGTAACAAGTAAACCATAGCCTAGGTCGTTAATTTGTGTAAAGTCATTTCCTAGCTGCGATCTGTTACCAGCAGTTTGTAGTATTGTTGGATAATTTGTTGTTTGGCCATATACTGGAGTTCTAACACCACCTACTAGTGTATAACCAGTTACTGGTCCTAACCAACCTTCACCATTATCGTTACCGTCTTTTGTTCCTGAGTTTTTATCTAGGATAAGTTCACAGGTTCCTAGTGTACTGTTGTAAGCACTGATAGCATTAACTTGATATCTAACACCGTTAACATAAAACGGTGCTGGTAATTCTGGACGTCTTGTAAATAAACCGTGTCCTACTCCAACGCCGTTAACTTGTACTTGCGATCTTTTACTTCTTGCATATAATCTAAACGGATCACCATTCTTTACGTCAACAATTTCAAGTGGCATATTGCCGTTAAATCCGTCAACAAACATACCACCTCTAAATGCTTGCCTGTTAGCTGATTGTGCAAAACTTGAACCAGTTTGAATGTACGGTGATTTAGTAAGAATTTGTCCATTCGGATCAAGTACTGTCATAAATCCGCCGTGTCCTTGAACTGTACAATTACGTATAATTGTAGCATCATTCATTAAGAACACATCCATTTCTCTGTTATTTTTAGGTGCGTTGTATTCAGGATTAAATGCATATACAATAGTATCAATTAAGTTAGTTACAACACCACTTGCTCCTGCTTCTGCCGCCGGATAGCCTAGCTTCCAAGTCAGTGTAGATCCTGCTGGTGCTTGTGGCGCAGCAATATTTAATAATGATTCAGCAATAGATTTAATATGACTAATTGCTTGTGTTGTAATTTCTTCTTGTCCAGTTTCAACAGAACCTTCATAGTACAATCCCTGCACTTCCATTGAATCTTCATTGCGTCCGTTAACTAGGTCATTTGCTAGAGCATCTACAATGTAACCAATATCTCTATAACACTTAGTAGTAAAGGTAAATTTGCCAACGTTTGCAGAAACCGGAACACTAGCAACTCCTAATGCACCACTTACAGACCCTGTCATTGCATTAGCAAGACTAAAGGTTGATGACGGCGATACTAGTATAACAGTTGTTTGACCGCCAGCATTAATTGGTGCTTCTTTAACAACACCACTAGCTCCTGTAGTTATTTGTGTTAGTGTTTCGCCTTTGACAACAGCAACAGTACCGGCTAATTCTAAAGTAACCTGAGCCCACGTGCCAAATCCAGCTGCTTGAGCTGCTGTAGCTTGATCGTCCATCCAAGAATACACTTCGTCTTGGATATTAATTTTATTTTGACGCATTAATTCAGCAGCTTGATCTCTAAGACCTATGTTATTAATACTAGTTGCTGAAGAAGTGTTAATAGGTTTTGTTGAGTCTGAAGCATAATGCCAACCCATATCAAAGTCAACAGTTCTAGTTGTATCTTGACTTGTTACTTTTAACGATGTTTGTGTAACGCCATTTAATACAACATCGTCATTGAAGTTAAACTGCGAACTTGCACTAACATCAGCGCCTGCTGGATTGTATCCATCGCTGTATCTAATAGCAACTGACGTTGCATTTGTAACATTTTCTAATATTGTTGCTCTAATACCCGAGTTGCTATCAATAAATTCTATTGTTTGATCAATAATGTTAACAGCAGCATCACTAGATAGTAGATTTGCTTCAATATCACCTTTAGCATCTCTTAGAGATTGTGCTGCAAAGGTCACACTTGGTTGTGTAGGTGCGCCTAACGCACTATCACTTTGTCCTGATACAGCAGTTTTTATAATTGCGAAATTAGCACTTAAAGTAGAACCCTGTGATGCTGATGCATTTGCTCCTGTTGTAACTTGACTTGCTGAGTTTCCTGTTGCCTTTGTAATTGTAACACCAGTAACTATATTACTAATAATACTTTGTAAGTGAGTAACAGCTTCGACAACTACAGTTTGTTGTGCAGCACTAAGATTTATTGTTCCGCCTGTTGGTGCGCCGCCTGTGAAGTATAATCTTGCTTGGGTTGTACTAGCGTCATTGCCGCCGTATAAAATGTCATACGTTGCTGCATCTGTCCAAAAGCCAACGTGTAACTCAAGTAAACTACTATCCCATCCTGCTGGAGGGCTAGTATCATTTGTTATGTGAGCAATTACTTCTGCTTTTAAGAATGCTCTGTTTGCTTGTAACTTATCTCTTGCAGCAACTAGGTTACTATCAAAACTTGCATCATCTGGGAATATTAAATTATCTGCAGAAAGTTCAGTGTCTACTGTACCGTTTTCAATAATGTCAAGTACTTCAGCAAAGTATGCCGATGAACGTGATAATGTAGTAGAGTTATCAGCAACTTCAGTAAGTTGTGCAACTAAATTTCCTGCAAATCCAACTGCTGCTAATTCTTGTGAAAGCTGACTTGCTTGTACAACCGCACCACTTGCTCTTTGATATGCAAGACCTTGTGTTACTGCATTATAGTTTGTTCCAAGAGTAATATCAAATCCGGCTTGTGTTAAGATGTAATCAAGATCTCGACGACATTTAGCTTCGTTATATGAGAAACTATTTGCTTGTGTTAATACATCACCTATAAATGCAGTTAGTGTTCCGCCAGCAAGCGAAAGTGTTGCTTCGTTTTCGTATGTTACTGTGTTATTGTGTAATGTTAATCCGTCAAAGTATTTGTCACGATAGAAATAAGTGTTTGCCCATTTTGATTGTGATACACGATTTTTTGGACGTATAATTGCACGTCTCATTTCGTCACCAACAATTGACACTTGTGACGAAACTTTAATTGGATAGTCTTCGTAATAGATACCTGACTCAATTTTTATTGCAATTTGTTTTTCACTAACTCTATTACCATATTCTAATACATCACCAAGTGCATTTGCAACTTCAGTGTTTTGAATATCTCTACCGGCATTGTCTATTAAGAATTCAATTGGTTCTTCTAAAATAAGTTCTATAACATCTGTATTAGTACCATCGTTTTGATCTCTATCATACGATACAATACGTCCAATTGCACCACTACGTGATCCTGTAATAACTTTACCTGGAATTAAATCTGTATTAGATGCTTTACCCTGCCATACACTATCATTACCGCCATTGGTAATTTTGATAACATACGGAGCACCTTCGTTTAAGTCAATTGCATCATATGCTGGCAATCCGTTTGTCATAATACTAACAATGTTACCGACCAACGATTCAAATCTGTCAACTGCTGCACTTGGTGCATCAACTAATCCAACATCAAAATATTGGGAGTAGTCAGTGTTTAGTGGACTAGGATAAGCATCATTAGTTAAAACATAACTAGCAACTAATTCTTTTGCTTTATTAATTGTAGCAACTGTTTGTTCTAACTGTGCTGTTACTGCTAGTCTACCACTTGAATTACTATAGTATCTAATACCTGCATTTCTTGATAGTTTGTTTGCAGTTAACCCTGACAATGTATCAAGTCTTACAGCACCAATAATTAATCTTAAATCTCTTGCACACGTTTCTTCGTTGTATGCAAAGTTTTTCCAAATATATTCGTCATCTTCTGGAGTAAGTGTTATATCAGCGTTTGCTGATGCAATTTGAGCTGCTACCCATTCAATAGTTTCTGCTACAACAAAGTCTAAGTTTTCATTAATAAGAAGATTAAACTTTTCAGTCTGTGCGCCATAGTCAGCTTTAAGAGCTGGATCAAATGCTGCACTGTAAACCTTTGAAGGTACTAAACTAGTATCGTTTACACCGTACTTAATTGTTTGCATATACGGACCAGGTTCAACCTTACTTGCAATAACAATTTCTTCAGCTTTTCTTGCCGCAGCATTGACCGACTTATATGCGTATGCAAGTGATCTACCTTCTTTTCCTGGAGGTGTACTTGCTTGTGTGTCGTCGCCTGAAGTACTTACAAATATATTAATATTAGAAGCAAAACTAGTATTGTCTACATAAAATTTTGTAGCTGCTTGTAAATCTTCTAAACCGTTTGGAGTACCTACACCAGCAAGTTCACCTGGGTGATCTTTTAGGTATAAAGCGCCGTCCATTTGATCGCCTTGTCTACGAACAGCACTTTCTCTTGGAATAGCTTCATTGGCTAAAAACTTACCATCTAAAGTATCTGGTTGGTAGAAAAAATCTGTTAATGTCTGTGTTCCTGAACCGCCGGCTGCATTAAGTACATTAGCCCCTGCTTTTGCGTCAGCTTCTGTTAGATGTAAACTTAGTGTTGTACTATCAACAACTCTTATAAAAAACTTACTTGCTGGAAATTCTGTAATATCATTAAGTGTTCTACTTGGTGATACACTAGTATCTACAGCACTAGTGCCTGTAGTAGAATATGCAAATGGAGCTCCGTTGGCTGCTGTATCCAGTCCGTGACCGTCACCAACAATAAGAACACCGCCTTGGTATCTATCGTTAATAACTATTCTACCACTAGCATCATAACTAGCAATAGTGTATGCATAATCTTCAATGTTAACTTCGCCTTCTGTACGTACACGTAGTTGCGAACCTGTTCCTGAACCTGTTGATTTTAGATAAGTTGCGTCAGCAAATGCTTTATCAATAAGAACGTCATCCTCAGTAAATCCGTCATCTTCTGCTAGTTGTTTCCATAGTGAAGAACTTGCAGTGTTGTATGCAATTTTACCAGATAAGTTTAAGTTTCCTGCTAGTGTCGGATTAGGATCACTTGAAACAGAACTTTTTACAGATTTAACAACAATAACAGGACGCCCGTCAGTATCAGTTCTTGACACATCAAATGCAATACTATCATCAATTGCTGGATTAACAAAACTATCACTAACAAGTCTAAAAAACTCTAATTCACTACCTTGTGTATCGTTATTAATACCTGCTAGTACCGGAGCTGAATCTGTACTTGGAAAGTTTTCAAAACTGTCAATTGCTATGCCACTTAAATCAGTAAGTCCAATTTGTCCACCTTCGCCAATTACAGCATAAAGTTCGTTAAAGTTTTCATTCGTTTTACGAAACGACTCGCGTATACTATCGCCGGTTCCGTCGTTGCCTTCAACGCCGATATTAATTTCTTTCTTAGCCATTTTATGTGAGCTCCGTTATATTTGCATTCTCTTCAACTTTATCCAAGTTAAAATTTACACTAACTCCACAACCGCAAGCGGATTGTGCATTAGGGTTTCTAATTTCAAAAGACGATCCAATTATCGACTTTACATAATCTATTTCAGTTCCAAATAGGTACATTAAACTCATAGCGCCTACAATAAATGTAGCGTCTTTAGTGCCGTAAATTATTGTGTCATCATCAAGTAACTCATCAGCAGTTTTGTATGTTGCCCAATCGTACTCAAAACCAGCACATCCACCACCTTTTAAGTTTAGTGTTACTGCATAAACTTCATTTTCGTTACAAATTGTAGTAATTTGCTGTTTTGCTGTGTCAGTTAGTGTACAAATGCTCATTGAGTGTCCTTTTGTTGTATGTATTTATTTCTTTATTCTATAATCTTTATGTAAATACTTATATGTTCATAAGAGATTACACATTAAAGAAGACACACGTACGGCCTAGTAAGACCGGCAAGGAACATACCTATAAGCGCGAATCGACTATTTGTGTGTTTAGGTGTGATAATTGTGATGCTGAGTTTGAACGTGCTAGAGGTAGTATGGATCCTAAACGCCTAAGCAATAACTACTTTCACGTATGTAAGAACTGTGATAGTAAGGTTTTTGCTCAAAAGAAAGGCGTAGAAAAGAAGCAAGTTTGGAATATGAGTGCTTCTAGTACTACGCCTATTGGTAAACTTTAGTCTTCTCTTTTGTAAATAGTCCAGGCGCCATATGCAATAGCACCGTATGCTACTATACTTGCGATTGGTTTAAAGATTAAAAACGCAATTCCTGCGCCGATTAGCACTGCACCGTCTAGTGAAGTTCTTTCGCTAAGTCTGTCCATAATAAATTTTTTCATATTATACTCCT
>Ga0233432_10004284_pt1 | contig 12707 bp, 20 predicted proteins | sample SI_122_August201_6_FD_179870 | JGI IMG/M metagenome (GOLD analysis project Ga0233432, IMG submission 179870) | Seawater microbial communities from Saanich Inlet, British Columbia, Canada - SI_122_August2016_10_MG | ecosystem: Environmental > Aquatic > Marine > Inlet | place: Canada: British...
GAAAGAGCCAGAGTAATTTCTTCTGCACCGGGGCCTAAAGTAGCACTTAAGCCACCTGTAAATCTTAAATTGTGAATTCCAGTATTAGTACTACCTTCATTAACAGTAATACCTAAACCTGAGGCTTCTCTAGCCTGTGCTTGTGAAAAGAAAGTTTCATAGAATAAACCAAAGCTATCGCCTTCTGCCATTTTGTAAATCTCTCCTGGCGTAGTAGAGTTAGCTTCATACTGTACAGTTACCTCAATTGCATCGTCATCATCTGAGTTGTTAGGAGCTAAAGGATCTGCGTTTAGCATGTCAATTCTAGAATAAGACTCTAGTCTAAATACTGAATATTCACTATTGTTTCTTACGTTTGTAAAGAAAATATTAGATCTTAAACCGTCTTGGTCTAATCTTTCTTCTAATAAATTCTCAAAATATTTGTTTCTAATACCCTTGTCATCTTTTACAGCTATTTTAAACTTAGTGACCTGATCTGGTCTATCTGAATTAAAGATAATCTGACCTTGAGAAGGGTTATTGTTATTATAGTAATTTAATTCGGCTCCGGCAACAGAATATACTGTTGAAGGTACACCATACCTTGACGCTACAATATCACCTATTGTATCACCGGCGTCATATACATTACCTAACTTTAAAATAGGTAATACTACTTCACTGATACCTTCTGTTACTTTAAGTCTTACCCAACATTCACCATTGACGTTATTATCTTCTAATGGTAATGCAGCTGTTTCAGAAGGAGTTAACCCAATACTAATTTGGTTTTGAGTATTTCCATTCGCAGCACCGAAAGTTAAAGTACCTCCAGTTTTAGTTTCTGTTTTAAAGATTTGGTTATCAGTGTTAACATACTCGGCAACCACTTCTGTGATTGCACCGATATTAATCGAATTTCCAACATAGTTTTTATGTAACGAAATAGTTATATTCGCTTGTTGTCCTCTAATAATATTAATAAATTGAGGAGAAACTACGATAATTCCTTGAGAGTTTACACTTGGCATAATTAATGTCTATTATTTTTTATTGCTTGTATTATATATCAACGTCAAAACGCGTAGTCTCTATGTAATAGTGAAAAAACCATACTATTTACAACAGTGATAGCGTGGCCCTCTAGTTTTGTGTGATTTTTAAGATCTGCTTTAATTAAAATGCGATCGGACTTCTTATCCTGGAGTTCTTCTAGGGTCTTAATATAATCTTCTTGATTATATGTTTGAGTCTTGATATGTTGCATTTTAAAATCTTTCCATGACATCATATAGTTCTTACTTGGTTTGTTAAAGAAATATATGTGCATTTTAGAATCTGGTGTTGTAATAAAAACAAAACCACCTGAAAGAAAGTATTTTTTATCACCTATATAAGAACATCCAAGACCATCTTCTATTGTCCTCCATTCTTTTCTACACATTTCATGCAATGACTCAAATTTATCAATCGCGTCCTCATAGATAGCATCAACAATTTCATCAGTATCTAATTCTTCTTGAGTTGTAAAAACTAATTCAAGATCTTCCCATGGAAACCCCATAAATTCTATGCTAGGTACGATTGCAGTTTGTTTGACAGCGTCATATCTATATAGATAATCTAAAGTATCATCTATTTCCCAAAGAGTAGACATTAAAGAATGTGGAATCATATTCTCTAATTCATTTACTCTTTGTAAAAACTTATAGGTTTTATATTCTAAGTCTTTAGGACCTTCCTCAATCCATTTAGGTGTAATCAACTTGCTCATTGTAGTAAAATATAAGTTATTTATTTCACTTTGCAAAGTAAACTTACAGATTATGAAAGAAAAACTTTTTTGTAATTTTTAATTAGATCTAAAGCGACCTTTTCTGCAGCACTAAGAGTATATCTTACTCTCTTATATTTAGGTATATCTTGGTAATTCTCACGCGACCATTTAGTTGGCTTATGCATAATAAAGAATTTAGAACGACCCCTATAGTCAATTTTTTGAATAATGACTATTTTTCTAGTATACTTAGGATTTAACTTTAAGTGATCCTCTTTAGTCACCTAATTCCGAATTGTTAAGTTTAACTATGTCGGATGACTCTTTTTCTAAATCGGTTAATTTTTCATTAGTAGTAAGACCCCACTGTAAAATAAACCAGCTCATTTCTTGTTGAGCCATCTTCTTGCCCATTCTTAATTTCTTTCTAAGAATTTCTACACCCTTTTCTTGAAAATCTTTTTCATCTTCTCTAGTGGTGTTATACTTCATATACCACTCTGGATCTCCTACAACATCTTCGTAAGTTTTGTTATGTGGTTCAAGTTGAAGATTAACTAATTCTTTAAAAACTTCTTTGGTCTTTTCTCTTTTTGTACTCATTTTTTCTGAGATTTAATAATTTCATCGATAATACCATACTTGATTGCTTCTTCAGCATTTAGCCAGAAATCTCGTTTGGCATCTTGTTTAACTTGTTCAGGCGTCTTACCGCAGTAAGATCCTAATAAGACAAATAGTTCATGGTTTACTTTTTGCCATTCTGCCCAATCGATTTCTGCATCTTGGATATTACCGCTGAATCCTCCCGAGGATTGGTGTAACATTGTAGTTGAATGTCTTAATGAACTTCTTTTGCCCTTTGTTCCAGCTCCTAATAGGACCGATCCCATTGAAGCAGCCATTCCTGTATTGACAGTTCTAATATCATTAGGAATATATTCCATCACATCTACCATTGATAAACCGGATTTTACAGAACCTCCAGGTGAATCGATGTGCATGGTTATATCTTCTCCACTATTTGATGACAAGAACATTAATTGTGCTTGTACAATAGTAGACATATTATCATTAACTGGTCCTGCGACCCATAACAATCTATCTGCCATTAATCTAGAGAATATGTCCATTTGAGTCATACGCATTTCTCTTTCCTCTAGAATATATGGAGTCAATGAGTTTTGCTTCTTATATATGTCTAACGCATTAGAGCTTACATTATACTCTGAGTGTGCGTATCTCTCAAATTCTTTTTCTTTTGGGAAGTACTTCATAATTGTTTCGTCATTTGTTTGATTAGATCGCAGGTTTCGAATTCTTCGATCTCTTCAAAATATTTCATTGCTTTATTTAAGCTTTTTCTGTAACCTGGTTTTGGTAATGCCATTTCATATTCATCGCCTTCATCATCAACTAATATCGCCAACATGTCAGATGTTTCATTACCTTCTATTCTATCTAATACAAACTCTACTATTCTTCTAAAAAATATATCATATTTTGATTTTAATAAAACATCAAAATCTGCTTCTAGTGTATTAGGGTCTAAGTGTATTCTTGGAATCTTATTTTGCATCTGTTACAAAGTATTTATCAAGAATAGCTTTGTAGTCTTCTTTTGTACTAATTTCTGCATCATCAATACTATCATCAATCTCTTTGATGAATGTAACTGCAGTGTCAGTTAAAAATACTTTCTCGCCGTCATATCCAAGGAATGGTTCTTTAAGAATAAATGAAAACTCATTTGCTGCTTTAATTTCTTCAAATCTAATTTCACTAGCTAAATCAAAATGTCTTTCATAGAAATGTAAGTTATCAGCATAGTGATAATACATACCTAGCTCTAAGTCAGGGTAAGTCTCTTTTAGTTTAAGATAAACTGATTGTTGTAGGAATGAAAAGAATGGAGCATCAAATGTAAGACCATAGAAAATATCATTAGATCTCATTTGAATCTTCATGTGTAATGCGTTATTTCTAATAAAGAAATTTGCGTACATTGTACAAACAAAATCTTTATTGCCTTCAAACTGGAATTTAGGTTGGTTAAAGAACATAATTGCTTGTCTACTGTTTTTATCAGCAACAAGTGAATCTACAACCCAACCAAATTGTTTAGCATTAAAAACTAAAGATCCGTAGTTTGAGTTAATTTCGTTTGAGTTTGGATTTGTAATATGACCCCAAAAATTAGAGAATGCTCCGATATAATCTACATCTCTATCTTGTTTTAAATACCAAGCTAATTCACCTGCTAAGTATTTCCAATTAAATTTTCTTTGTGGGAAATTAGCAATAGGTTGTTTTGGGTCTATAACGAAGTCTGTTAGAACTGCCTCTTTTACTTTAAGTTCTCTTGGTTGAGAAACAGTACCTTGATCGTTAATGTGATTTATGATATTAATAAACGTATTTGAAAAACTCATGTATCTTGTTTTAAATGTTAATTATTATATGAGCAAATACAAGAAAGTTTACTTAATAGTAAGTTTGTTCTCTTTTCTATCCTTTAAGATAGTATATGATTTACCCTCTTTGATTTTACCATCTAAGATAGCGTCTGCTACTGCATCTTCTACATATCTTTGAATAGCTCTTTTAATCGGTCTTGCTCCATAGGCTGGATCGTAACCTTCTTTAGCTAAGAAATCTTTTGTTGGTTTACTAAACTTAAATGTATAACCTTGTAGGCTCATGCGCTCAATAAATTTATTAAGTTCAATATCTACAATTGCAAGTACGTGTTCAGTATTCAATTGGTCAAATACAATAATATCATCAAGTCTATTTAAAAACTCAGGACTAAATTTATTCTTAAGTTCTTTCTTAATGATACTATCCATCTTAGCCTGCTCCTCTAACATTGATGATGAGGTTGAGAATCCAATCCCTGTTCCAAAGTCTGCTAATTTTCTTGCACCAACATTAGATGTTAATACTATGATAGTATTAGTGAAGTCTACCACCCTACCACTTGAATCTGTTAATCTACCTTCGTCTAGGACTTGTAGTAATGTATTAAAAATATCTGGATGTGCCTTTTCAACCTCATCAAATAAAACTACTGAATAAGGTTTACGTCTTACTGCTTCAGTTAATTGACCACCATCTTCGTGACCTACATATCCTGGAGGAGATCCAATCAATCTAGATACATTAAATTTCTCTTGGTATTCTGACATGTCAATTCTAATCATTGCATCAGTATCTCCAAACATATATTCTGCTAGGGCTTTTACTGTCTCGGTTTTACCAACACCAGTTGGACCTAAAAACATAAATGAACCTGTTGGCTTCTTTTCAGTAGCAACTCCAGTTCTAGATCTTTTAATTACTTTAGCAAGAGCTCCTACAGCCTTGTCTTGGCCAATAATAGACTCTTTAATGTAATTACCCATTTGTTTAATCATCTCCATATCATCAGAACCTAACCTCGTTACAGGTATTCCAGTAGCTATTGATACGGTCTCTGCAATATCATCTTGGGTTACTTTTCTCTTTTTAGTTTTAAGAGTAGACTCCCATTTCTGTAATTCTTCTGAGACTTTAGCCTCTAAGCTAATTTGCTCATCTCGCATAGTAGCTGCTATTTCATAGTCTTGTTGTTCTACAGCTTCCTTCTTTTTCTCTTTTGCATTTTCAGCTTCTTGTTCAAGCTTTTTAATTAATGCCGGAACTTTGACCTCTAGTAAATGTGTTCTCGCTCCAGCTTCATCTAGTAAGTCAATAGCCTTGTCCGGCAATTCTCTTGATTTGATATACCTTTCTGACATTCTTACACAGGCTTCGATTGCATCTTCAGTATATTCTACTGAGTGATACTCTTCATACTTATATTTAATTCTTGTAAGTATTTCTATGGCATCTTCTACTGTAGGTGCTTCAATGAACACCTCTTGGAAACGCCTGGTTAAGGCTCCATCATCTTCTATATTCTCTCTATATTCGTCGAGTGTAGTAGCTCCAATACATTGTACGGATCCTCTGGCTAATGCTGGTTTAAGAATGTTTGAAGCATCAAGTGCTCCGCTAACTCCACCAGCTCCAACGATAGTATGTAATTCATCAATAAAGACAATTACATCATCTGCCATCTTAAGCTCTTCTACAATATTCTTCATTCTCTCTTCAAATTCACCACGATACTTTGTACCAGCAACGATGGTTGTCATATTTAAAGAGATTAGTCTTTTATTTAAAAGTACTCTTGCAACTTTCTTATTTACAATTCTCTGTGCAATAGCTTCAACAATAGCAGTTTTACCCACACCAGGATCTCCTAAAATAATTGGATTATTCTTTTTACGTCTTGCAAGAATTTGACATATTCTATAGATCTCTTTATCTCTACCAATAATAGGATCTAATTTACCTTCGGCCGCTGCTTTAGTTAAGTCTTCACCAAATTCATCTAAGAATGGTGTAGCTTTCTTCTTCTTTCCGAAGTTCTTTCCTTTTTCGTTTTCGTATCCGTCTGCTATGGGCATATTTAAACTTTTATTGTTTGTATTATTATATAAGCAAACTGTTAATTGTTTACTCTTAATTAGCTATATTGTCTGCTGCGTAAACTCCTGGAAGTAATTCTGGTTTGTATCTGGCTTTAAATCCAAATCCTGTTACATAACCTACTGCAGCCTTCACCAACTTATTTGATTTTTTAGTTGGATCTATATTGTAATCTAAATCAATAGTATCTATCTCAATACCATGTTCTCTTAGGTAAAGTGCAACCTCAACTGATTTTTCACATTCTTTCCAAAGTCTAGTCCACATATCTCTTATTTCTGTTAAGACTTCTTTCTTGTAAATTACATGACATCCTGTAGAAGATACATGAAATACCAGAGTTGTGGCATAAGTGGTCTTGCCGTTCTTGGTTTGTGAATCACAACCCATATACATTTTGACATCATGATACTTATGTTTTTGGAGATACTCTTTTACGTAGGGCGCGAGTTCAAATTGCGGTGGCCCTGTGAGTTTTTTAAATTTCATTAAGTTAATATTAAGATAAAATTAATAATCGTAATCGTCGTCTATATAATCTGGTGTAGACTTAGGTAATGAAATAGAATCCCATTCATTATTATCGTGATCTACATCTGGTTCTTTAGGATCTATCATTAGTTTGAAAGTGGTGCTTTTATAGTAGGATGTGCTTGATAACCTAAAAGAATAAAGTCATTCATATCAATCTCATTCATATTACCTTTCATTGCAGCTCTAAAATTATGATTTGAAGATAATTTCATATCTGGCAATGGGTATGGTTCTCTTTTAGTTTGCTCGATCGCCTGCTCCACATGATTCTTATATAAATGAACATCACCTAAATTACCAATCAACTGATCTGGGATTAAGTCACATTCTTTTGCTAACATTAACAATAACATACCATAACTTGCAATGTTAAATGGAAGACCTAAGAAAGTATCTACCGATCTTTGGTTCCACATTAAGGATATAGACCTCTTTGGTGTTGCCGTATAATAATCATCATCAAAATCAGGTAAATTATTTGGGTCAAAGTATCTTTCCATACCCGTCTCATAATTATTTTTAAACCAATAATTATATCTCTCTTCATCACTTAATTCCCTAGTGTAAACTTGAAATCCATAGTGGCATGGTGGTAAAACCATTTGGTCTAGTTCTCCTACATTCCAAGCTGAAACCATAAGTCTACGAGAATCTGGATTTGTTTTAAGGTCATTGATTAGGTTTTGGATTTGGTCAATCGTTTCAGATTGGAGATAAAATCCTTCAGTTCCATCGGTATTTCCTTCCACCCAAGTATCACCTTTCCAACTCCTCCACTGTTTCCCATATACTGGTCCTAATTCTCCGAAGTCACCTTCAGCTTCATTTTGAACCACATTAAGAAACATCTCCATATCTGCTACATCACCACCACGTTCCCATTGGTGTTTAACTGCAGTCTTGTTGAGGTAGGCTTTATATGCATCTCCATTCCAAATATTACAGTTGTTCTCCACTAACCACTTGATATTAGTATCACCACTTAAGAACCACAACAATTCTTTAGTCATAGTTTTCCATGCCATTTTCTTTGTGGTAAGTAGAGGAAAGCCCTCTCGCATATCATGGCGGATTTGTCTACCGAATACAGACCATGTACCAGTGCCAGTTCGGTCTTCCTTAGAAGTACCATTTGTTAGAATATCATCTAACAGATCAAGATATTGTTTGTCTAGAGAATTCATTTAATTATTTATCTAGGTGATAATAATCATATAACATGAATTAAACAAGTTTCATTGGCACGATATATAATTAAACAAATAGACAAACTACATGAGTTGGATTAGACACGACTTCGAAAGAAGTATGAGAAAACACCTAAACGAGAAAGAAGTTAAATTTAAAGTAGATAACTCTGGATACGTTAGAATGCTAAATTGGTTTAAGAAGAATACAGATCTTTTAGAGCCACATAATTCTGGTACAGTATCTCCAAACTCTGGAGTAAAGCATGCTGATAAAACAGAAGCTCTGAAGAAAGCAGGCCTTGATACTTCATTCCCTTATGGTTACTGTTATCCTATCTCACAATTTGTCTTTTATACTCTAGGTGGTTATGATTCTGACTATGACCTAAGAATTATTAAAGAAATCAAATTTGAATTTAAAGGTAAGCGCGGACAAACAACACACTGGTTTGTACAACATAAAACTTCTGGTAGAATCATCGACTTGACAATAGAACAATTTGACAGAATACCTAACTTTAAAATTGAAGATCTATTCAAAGACTCAAGAAGAGCAAACTTAGGTTTCCCTTATTATAGAACAAAAGGTTCTGGTAAAGTAGAATTTGACCATACACCTCCATGTTTACAAACTCTTAAACTATATGACAGATATAGAGAGGATGTTGAAAAGATACCTGGTTTAGAAAAGTATTGGTCAGCTTGTAACTATGCTACTGAAAGAAGAAAGGGAGATGAGAATAAACCACTTGATGAAATGTATGACTCAAGTGAACTTTATGACTTAGACGAGATCGTTAGACGATACTGGAAGTAATTTACTTTTTAACTCCGAATTTAGAAAATTTATACCACACTCTTTCGTGTATATAGTATAGAATCATTTTTGTAACCACTTCTACGCCACCAATAGCTAAACCCCATTTCCAATTACCTGTAATTATCCAGGAAATAATCATGGTATCTATAGTACCTATAATTCTCCACGTGATAGTTTTTAAAATATGTCTTTTTCTACTAACCATTACAGTTGATTGTCTTTTTTCATTTGTTCTCTAATTGAGGTTGCAGATATTTCACCAATCTCTCTTGGAGGTATGTGTTCAATAATATCATAGCCAACACCTCTACCATAATTAATAGACTCAATATCTGGTATAATAGTAGGTAAGACTTTACCAGCTTCTATCAGTTCTTTTAGCTCTCCCTCTTTTACCATTTCTAAAATCTCTGCAGCAGTCCATGGGTTTTGTTCATCTGGCTCTACGTCTCTAATACCTAACCAAACATTGTAACCCTCTTTTAATCTCTCATTGATTAACCATAAATGTCCTTTGTGTAGTGGTTGCCATCTACCAGCAAAGAATGAATACTTGGTTTCAGATGAAGATGATTTGAATGCTGCTTGTGCTTTATACTGTGCCATTAATATGTTGTTTTACTTTTTCGAATGATTGTTCTGGTGTATCTACTGTGGTATCAATATCTACAAAATTTGTTTTAGGTGCCACGTATGCTTCTGCTTTCCAATGATCGCGATCGCGGGCTTCAGCAGTATGAATATAGAATTCTACAATAGAATCACCTAACAGTGTTTTAAATTCTTCTCTCTGATCGATATACGGAGCAACTAGACTTACAATTACATCATGGTTTTGATTATGTAGATAATGAGCAATCCTTTGAGCAGTAGCCACATTCTTTACTCGACCATTAATACTGTAGTCTTTATTAGTAAAGAGTTCTCGCATTTCATCACCATCAATTCTAAATGCATTAGGTAATATCTCTTTTAGCTTATTTGCTAATACCGTCTTTCCTGCGGCCGGTTGGCCTGTAAACCAGTATATCATATCTTATCCACAAGATCTAGAAGTACATTGATAGCATAAAACCTTATCGGTTTCTACGGGAACCTCTACAATATTCTTACACCCATCTATAGGTGCATATTGTCCCCATTTACTTTCATCAGGATTATGGTTCATACATTTAATCTTCTTGTATGAGTCTGCTCCTGTTCTCCTCTTAATTTCTTTTGCTTTTCTCATTGTTTTGGTTTACCTTTTAATTTATCATCCCATTCCCATGAATATAAAGAGCCGTGTCGATATGCTCTTGCTTCAAGATCAGAATAGGGTACATATAAATAGCCTTTTTTAGCCAATTTTTCTTTAACCTCTTCATGTGGTGTTTTTAGGTCTGCGCCAACAAATTTTCTAACTTGTTCACCTAACCATGAAGGCCCTAGCCAAATCAGACCATAGGGTCTATCTACGACAGCCTTTTCAATCGCCGCCCTTAGCCATATACCTAATTCTGAACCTGCCTTTAATCCCCAAGATTGGTTTGGTAATGTATTATCCATACCCCATGTTGATTCTGGATTTTCATGATACCAGAAGATACCTTCAATACCATCCCAATCTATATCATCATAGACTCCGATACCTCCTATAGGTTGAAAGTCTGCATCTAAATAAACACCACCGAATTCTGCTAAGATCCAAACTCTAAGTACATCTGCTTTGAGAGCACCTTTTGTTTCTCTACCAAATGCATCCCAAAATCCAGGTGACATTGTAGGTAGATTAACATCTGTCCACATACGATGTTGCCATGTATCAGGAAGTCCCCCAATAACCCCAAGTATATGTTGTCTAATATCTTTAGGTTGAGGTGTATCGGTTATCCATATTTGATGTAGCGTTCTTTCCATAGGTTATACAGGTTTGTCTTGATCTAGCTCCTGTTGAAGTTTTTGAATTTTAACAGGGTGTTCGCCAGAAAGTTTCGCATCTAAAATACGTTTTAATATTTCTGCTTTACTTAAACTCTTTACCTTTTTAGTATTGCTCATCTTTTATTTATTTGATCTATCTTTTCTTTAGTAAGCTCTGCTAAGAATTGTATGTATAACTCTATTGTTAGTTCCACATCTTCTTTATGTGCCATCTCTACAGTAGAATGCATATACTTAAGTGGCATACCTAAAATTGCAGTAGGAGTATTCTCTAGAAAGAAAGCCACCGTGTCATTGCCATAACTACCAACATGATGCTGTAATGGAATATCTTTATCTGCCGCTACTTCTTTTAGCATATTTAAAATACCTCTGTGGTTTTGAGATGCGTATTCTAGTGATGGCCCTTTACCACCTTCAACTGGACCTAGTTTTGCACTATCCATCTTTGGTGTTTTAGTATTATGACAAACATCAGTTACTAGGGCTAGATCTGCCTTTAATTCCTTGGCTATCTTTTTCGCGCCAAAGAGGCCAACCTCTTCCTGTACAGCATTTACCACATACAAATCAAATGGTAACTTCATTTTACGTGATTTAATCTCTCTTGCTACTTCGGCAATAATGTAACCACCTATTTTATTATCTAGTGCTCTACCAACATAGTAGTCACCCATTACTTTAAATTGGTCATCAAATGTAACTAAACAACCCACTTCTACACCAGCATCATTAACGGCTTTAATATCACTAAGACCAGTATCTACCCATAATTCATGATCGGCATAGCCCATATCTTTTCTTTTAGCTCTGGTATGAATTGCTGGCCAACCAAAAACCCCAGGGACTTGTCGACCATCATGAGTATGAATTACTACAGTCTTACTAGGTGCTATCATATTATCTGAACCACCGTGCATTCTAACTCTAACAATACCATCTTTCTCAATATTAGTAATAATCCAGGCAATCTCGTCGCAGTGTGCCTCTATTACCACTTTAGGTAGAGCAACACCGTCACCTTTAATAACACCATACGAAGTTCCGTAGGCGTCCTGGTTTAAAAAGTCTACATGTGGCTTTAAGTATTCTGTCCAAATAGCCTGCCCGGCAGACTCTTGTGCTACTGGAGCAAATGCGTTTAGATAGTTGTGTAAAAATTGTTGGTTTAGTTTCATTTAATAGACAGTTTCATTCTTTTTAAATTCAGTGTATTCTTCTAAATAGCCTAGGGCTAATTCTTTTTTAATCTCATAGACATCAGCATCATCTATTTCATTATCTACTTCAGCACACACTGAGTCGTGAAAGTGATTGCCGATGACATTATCTAGGCGATTCGCGATCGCTATAATTTCTGCTTTAGTAAGTGATTTCATGTTATTCATATTATTGAAGATTGATCTTATTAGGATCTAGTATTACGGCTGTCTCTATGTCGCCGTCTAGCTCTAGACACTTAGCAATGAAAGCACCGGGATATTTTACTTTATCATAGTCACGATAGTCTCCGTTTTTAAAAGTTATTCTTACGGTACTTCCTCCTGGTTTAAGGCTTAGTGGATTTGTGCGATGGTCATCTCCTACTCTCATTTAAGTGTGTTTAATTACTTATAGTCTAAAAGGCTAAAAGGTTTCATCTAGGAAAATTTATGCCAGTCAAGTCCGCGCGTCTCACCAAGGGAAATTTTACCACCACTATAGTTATGACCATAGGCCTTTACAATTGCTCCCCGTCTGGTCCATTGGCCCCAACTGTCTCAGAGGCATTAGCGTTCCGCCGGCCGCTGTGGCAACTCTAAGTCCTGATAGGCCATCGGAGTACTCAACAGTAATCCCCCTTGTCGTCTACCCCCAGTCCTCTAAGTACTATAAGAAATAAAAGTTCCTCTGTGTACCTCATAGGCCCTCCGATTACCCCTATTGGCCGATCTTATGCTTAGAGGCAGTATCACAGTATCAG
>Ga0233432_10004288_pt1 | contig 12698 bp, 10 predicted proteins | sample SI_122_August201_6_FD_179870 | JGI IMG/M metagenome (GOLD analysis project Ga0233432, IMG submission 179870) | Seawater microbial communities from Saanich Inlet, British Columbia, Canada - SI_122_August2016_10_MG | ecosystem: Environmental > Aquatic > Marine > Inlet | place: Canada: British...
AGAGCATATGAAGTTTGTTAGAGAAATGGCTGCGAAAATGGGTATGCACCATGAAATTTACAAGTTAGCGCCTGACAGCAGATAAAATTAACCGACGCTAGTGTGCTTTGGCTCACTAGCCCGCCCATCAGCGCCAATAGCCGTGTCATATCCCAACGCCTCTTCCGATTGGATCGCGCCAGAATAACAACGCCAGCATACAATTCATTGCTATGCTGCGTTGCTAACTATACGACTTTTTATATGGGGAGTTATTTACATGACGGATGATGAAAAGCAGGCGCTCAGGAATTCAATGGCTGGCAAAAAAGTATCCAAAATGACCGCACAAGAACGTGAGCTTTTTGATCAAGAGTTTCAGTATGGATTGAACGATACGCCTCAAAAAATAAAGCCTGCCAATATAAAGTCTGAACAACTCTCAAAGTCTAAAGATCTAACGATGGGCTTTCTAAGCCGCATGAATTTAATCGTCAGAAAGTGATTGCATCAACCCCTACCGCAGAAAATAACACGCCTACGCACAGGCGCGCCCGCGTGCCAAACTTTTGATGTACCGTCAACAAAAGGGGAGACTAAAGGGCTGTTGTTGTTCTTGTTGGTGACCATTGGTTAACGATTGCGTCTGTGCACAGAAATTTGTTGACAGAAACGACGGTCTGCAGACAAGTGAGCTTTCACTCAGGTCGCAACAACAGACGCTTTGCGCCCTCAGTGATCGTTGTACAAAATCATCTATGGCTAAGAGTGTAAGGCTGTTGCACTTGCGAGATGATCGTCAGCAAAAAGAGCTAAGTTGATGGAGGTGAAGTAAGCCAATCAGCTGAGTTGAGACAAAAGCTGAATCAGTAGCGCGCCGTCCGTGGTGTCAAATTTCTGCGCCAAAGCGCGGTCTTCGTCTTCGACGTCCCGTCGAACCTGAAGCATCCGCCTGCGTCCCAAGTTGGTCAACAGCAGGTTGATCTGGCGTTGATCCGCAGTTGCGATCTGGCGATGAACCAATCCATCAGACACCATTCTGTCTACGAGTTTACTCAACGCGGGCGGATTGAGAAGCGCCTGCTTTGCCAATTCCCCCATGGAAAGTCTGGTGCCTGCGTCAAGGCATTCCATGACGCGCCACGCTTCGATATGGATGCCATGCTTTTTCAGGCGAACCGTCAGAGATTGCGTAACCGACCTATGCGCCGCAGCCAGTGCGTAGGATAGGTGGTTGCCAAGAGGGTTAAGCTCGGTCGTCATTGTCAGCCCCAGTAAATAGTTCCAAGTGAAATTAGTTGACTTGGAAAGAAAATTCAATTGCAATGTGCCAATTCGCCGTGCAAACTTGAGAAGGATGTGGCCCTGGGACGCCTCATAGCAGAGCTGGCTCTTCCAATCGAACTCGCGGATTTGCGCGAGAGCGGCCATTTGCACGCCCAAGGCAGTTTCAACGTAGCACTTCTCATTCCGATGTGTGGGCCTGCTGGCATTTGGGCGCCGTCTTGCATTTCGAGCGCGCAAGTCGCCGCCGTCGAATTGAACCGCACCAACGGGATTCAAGGTCGCCGTGTTCAGTTGATCATGATTGATGCCGCACTTGAGGCCGGTGAACCCATTGAAGAAATCATCAATGAACTAATCGAGCTTGGCGCAATTGATGCTATTGTCGGTATGCATCTGAGCGCGGTACGCCAAAGGTTGTCCAAGGTAGTGCGCCAACGCATTCCCTACATCTACACCCCGCTCTATGAGGGCGGTGAAACGACGCCGGGCCTTTTTGCCATTGGCGAGACTCCTCAAGAACAGCTCGGCCCTGCAATGGCGATGCTCCAGCAGGAGTTTCGACCACGCAAATGGGCGCTGATCGGGAATGATTACGTCTGGCCACGCAGCTCGCACAGTTTTGCCAAGACTTGCCTAAAGCAGATGAATGTGGATTTGGCGATGGAGTGCTATGTGCCTTTCGGGCTGCCCAGCATGACTGATCTGGTCGATAGGTTAGAAGCGTCGGGCGCGGACGCTGTGCTTGTGTCACTGGTTGGGCAAGACGCCGTCAATTTCAATCGCGTGTTCGGTCGTCGTGGCCTGCATAAATCGATCCTACGTCTGTCCTGCGCGCTTGAGGAAAATGGTTTGATGGCCTGCGGTGAGGGGAATTTAGAGCGACTGTTTTCTGTCTCTTCGTACTTTGGGTCCATTTCCACCGACGCGAATGCCTGCTTCAAAGAGCGCTACTATGCGATGCATGGGGAAATCGGCCCTGCGTTGAATTCGCTTGGGCAATCGACTTATGAAGGCTTACATTACCTGTCTGCGCTCCTGCGCGACTTTAACGACATCTGGCGCGAACGCTCTACGCAGGACGCTCTTCCTGTGATTCACGAAAGCGGTCGCAGTTTCGAGCAAAACGGCAAGCGAGAGCGGCCATCCGTCTACCTAGCGCGTGCGAATGGTGTACAATTTTGCGACTTTAAGATGCTGTAATATAATAAAAATATCAATATTATTTTCCTATTCAAATAAAATACTTGAAATGGAAAATAAAATCTTACACCGTAGCGTCAATTAATATGACGCGCTGGCCTGTGTGCCGGGCGCGGTGGGGGAACTTATATTGTACTGGCTCTTGGCTCTCGTCATATTGGCAATCGCTCTGTTGATAGGCATCTGGTTTCTTCAGCGGTTTTACGCAAAAGCATCATTGGAAAGCGCACTGGTGCGCACTGGCATGGGTGGTCGGCGCGTGATGACAGACGGCGGCTGTGTCGTGCTTCCGATTGTGCATCAATCACTGCGCGTGTCGATGCAGACCAACACAGTAACCGTGTCGCGCACGGGGCGCGAAGCGGTGCTCACATCCGATCCTTTGCGCGCTGACATCACTATGAAGTTCGAGCTGCGCGTCGCCTCAGATACCGACAATATCGCCACGGCGGCACAAGCCTTTGGTAATCGCATTGCGCGTGGCGGCGAAGCATTTGAGGATGCGCTCGCAGGTCCTTTGGCCAACGCAATCCAGACCGCGGCTGCATCGCGCGACCTGAACAATATCCACCTAGAGCGTGCCGAATTCACCCAAGAGGTCGCGCGCGTTGCCTCTGAGCACGCAGGACGGTTGGGGCTAGAGCTGGTGACAGCCGCGCTTGTTTCGATTGACCAAAGTGATTTCGCAGGGCGGGATGAAAACAACACGTTCAACGCCCGCGGCATGCGTCGTTTGGCGGAGATGGTCGCAGAAGAACGCAAGGCCCGTATTCAGGTCGAAACGTCGACAGAAGTCGCCGTTCGCGAACATCGTTTGGCGCAACATCAGCGCCAGATGGAACTGCAAAGGGCAGAGCGTGAAACAGAGATTGCCCAGCAAGAACACCTGACCAAACTTGAAGCCGAAGCGGAGAGCCGAGCGTCGCAAGCACACTCAGAGGCGCGGCATGCCTCTGAGACCAGTCGCATCCAGCAAGAACAAGAAACAGAAGCTGCGAAAGTCACTAGCGATGAGACACTCCGCAAGGTTGAGATGCGCGCTTTGCTGGAACTGGAAGAAGCGAAAATTGCCAACGGCATCAAGCTGTCGCAATCGCGCACCAAAGAGGCAAAAGCGCAAGCCGAAGAGGAAGAAGCCCGCGCGCAGGTGATTCTAGCGGCCGAAAACGTGCAGGCGCAAAAGGAACGTGCGGTCACGATGCGCGAAAAGGAAATCGCCAAACTCAAGCAAGACCGCGATATTGAACTTGAAGGTGCACGCGTCAAAAGCGACGTCAACACGCTGCTCGCCAAAGCACAGGCAGATGCATCGGTCCGCACCGCCAGCGCACATGCTGAGCAATCCGCGATGGAGGCCGAAGCGGCAGGCAGAGTTGCCCTCAATTCGGCAGAGAATACACTCAGCGATGCGGTGATCCGCATGCGCCTTGAAGAACGAAAACTCGACAAAATGCCCGAGATCATGACTCAGATGATGAAGCCTGTGGAGAAAATTGACTCAATCCGCATCAACCAGATCAGCGGACCCGGCGGCGGTTCTGGCTCTTCTGGCGGCGACGGGGTCGACAGTGCCTTTGGGGCCGCGATGGACCAGATACTCGGAATGGCCGTACGCCTGCCTGCAATGAAGCAAATGGGCGAAGAGATCGGCTTGAATTTTGACGTCCCCACCGCCGGGCGCACCGCAGATTATGCCAACCGCATTAAGGCCAAAGACGAACCTAAACCCACTTCTAAATCCGAAAAACCCAAAGAGTGATCGCTAGGTCAACTCTTCCCTCAAACCAATCAACGGAGGACTTTTCATGTCTCTGAATAGGCGAGAACTACTTGGCGGCGCAGCAGCGCTTAGCACCGCAGCGATGCTACCCAGCGCAGCAATGGCGGCGGATACGATCCAGCTGGGATCAATCCTAGATACATCTGGCATCTTCGACGCTTATGGCAAGCCGATGGATCAAGCAATGCGCTTGGCTGTGAAAGAGATTAATGATGCGGGCGGCTTGCTTGGCAAACAGGTCGAGGTTGCCGCCTATGACACCCAATCTGACATGGCGCTTTATTCGCAATATGCGCAGCAACTGACCCGTCAGGATAAAGTCGATGTTGTTCATGGCGGCATCCTGTCAGCCTCGCGTGAAGCGATCCGTCAGACCATGCGCAAGACCAAGACCTTGTACTTCTATAACGTTCAATACGAGGGCGGCGTCTGCGACCGCAACATTTTTGTGACGGGCGTGACCCCCGCCCAGCAAGTCGAGGTGCTTGTGCCTTACGCGATGAAGAAATCCGGACCCAAGGTGCATATCCTTGCGGCTGACTATAACTACGGCCAGATTACCGCGCGCTGGATTCAGAAGTTTGTCGAAGAAAACGGCGGCGAGGTCGTTGCGACTGACTTCTTCCCGCTCGATGTTGCTGATTTCGGCTCCACAATCACCAAAATCCAGCAAACCGCGCCGGATCTTGTGTTCGCACCTCTCGTGGGCGGCGCGCATCTGTCCTTCTTCCGCCAATGGTCGGCTGCGGGGATGAAAGACAAGATCCCGCTCGCCTCGACGACAATGGGCGTGGGCAATGAGCACAAGGTTCTGACCCCCGAAGAGGGCAACGGCATCATGGTCGCGTATAACTATAGCCAAGAGCTCGACACACCCGCCAACATTGCATTCAAAGAAAAATGGCAGGCGGAATATGGAGATACAACTGCAATCCACGAATTAGCCGTGTCCACCTATCAAGGCATCATGCTTTGGGCCGCAGGCGTGCAAAAAGCAGGCAGCATTGAGCGCGACGCAGTCGTGGATGCGCTTGAGACGGGCATCTCCATCGAGGGTCCAGCAGGCAAAGTCACAATTGATCCGCAAACCCACCATGCCACAGTCGATGTGCACATCATGGAGTTCGAAGGCCAAGGGATGACCGTGATCGAAACCCTGCCTCAACGTGCGCCAATCGACACGCAGGCCGTGTGCGATTTGCAAGCTAACCCCGGCGACAACACCCAATACGAGATCGAAATCTGATCTCTTTGGGTTCACCTTGTCAGGGCGGTACGGGCCGCCCTGATCCTCTCCTTTCAGACGTTTGGCACTATGGACCTCAGTTTCGTTATACTTGTTGAAGTGCTCTACGGCGTCGCGTCGCTGGTCTTGATCAGTGCGGGACTGGCTGTGGTGTTTGGCATGATGAAAGTCATTAATCTTGCCCATGGTGAATTCATGATGATGGGCGGCTATGCGACCATCACCGCAGTTGGGCTTGGCATGAATGTCTTTGTTGCCATGCTCGTCATCGCGCCCCTTGTTGTCGGCTTGATCGGCTTGATCGTCGAACGCTTGGTGATCCGGCATCTATATGGACGCTTGGTCGATACGATGCTGGCCACTTGGGGTCTTAGCCTCGTCTTTATCGGGCTGGCAACGATGATTTTTGGCAATACAACGACCGGTATCTCAACTCCAATCCCCGGCTTCGCCTTTGGTGGCTATCAGGTCAACGGCTACAACTTTTTCATTATCATCGTGTCCATTGTACTGGTCATCGCGATGTATGCAGTGCTGCGCGGGACGCGCGCGGGCTTGATTGCGCGCGGCACGATGCAGCGCTCCAATATGGCGGCAGCACTCGGCTACAGCCCAGACCGCATCTACATGATGACCTTCTTCTGCGGCTCCGCCCTGTCGGGACTTGCAGGTGCCGTTCTGGCCCCTTTGGTCGGCCTCGTTCCAACATCTGGCGGGGCTTATATTGCCAAGGCTTTTATCACTGTGATCTCGGGCGGGCCGTCGCTGATCGCAGGTCTTGTCAGTTCTGCGACCTCGTTCGGCCTCGTCAGCCAGTTCTTCACATTCGCCATCTCGCCCGTCATCGGTGAAGTCGCGCTATTGATCGCTGCTGTCGTCTTGCTGCGCACCATGCCGCAAGGGATTACTGGTCGCTTCTTCAAGGGCAAATTGTGATGGGCCGTAACGGGTCGCACGATGTGATTATCACGCTGGTGGTTTCGGCTTTGCTGATTTGGCTGCTGCCGTTGATGATCAGCACTTACACGCTAACGGTGCTCGTAATCTATGGCATGTTAGGTCTTAGCCTTGGGTTGATCTGGGGCTTTGGCGGGATCTTGTGCTTTGGTCAGGCCGCTTTCTTCGGATTGGGTGCCTATACCTATGCCATCGCTGCCATCAATATTGGCGAGAGCACGCTTCCGATGGTCCTCGCGGTTCTGGTGCCAGCGGTGTTCGCGGCTCTGCTCGGAGCAATGATGTTTTATGGGCGACTGACGGATGTTTATTTGGGTGTCATCACGCTGGTAGTCACGCTGATCCTGTTCAAATTTGTGAACTCCACCGCTGGTCCGCAATACGTGATTGGCAACGCGCGCTTGGGCGGTTTCAACGGCATCCCCGGCTTTCAAACGCTTAATGTGCCGGGTGATCCCAGCGCTTATATCTGGGGCGATCCCTATTTCTATGTCTGCGCCATCGCTTTGGTGGCCGTGTTCTTGTTGGTCACTTGGCTGCTTCGTTCATCCTTCGGGCGCATTGCCGTCGGCATTCGAGAAAACGAAGTACGCATGGGCCTCATGGGCTACGACATAGCCGCACGCAAAACCGTATTGTTTGCGATAGGGGCTGCCATTGCGGGGCTTGCAGGCGCGTTGTTCGCCAATTGGGGTGAGATTGTTACGCCCAAACTGTTTTCGCTCGGCCAATCGGCGGAGATCATTATTTGGTGCATCGTCGGCGGACTTGGCACGCGCTTTGGTCCCATCGTTGGAGCCGCTGGATTGGCATATCTCAAGTTCATGCTGGGCCAGCAAAGTATGATCGACAATACGCTGATCATGGGCTTGATCCTTGTGCTGTTCGTTGTGTTCTTGCCGCGCGGTCTGGTGCCCGCAGTTGCTTCGCTCTTGAACAGCATTTTTGGCCGCACCAAGCGCAAGCCAAGACCTCGCCGGATGAGGACCGCTCGCCATGGTTGAAACGGTCTTGGAAACCAGCGGACTGACGATGCGCTTTGGCGGTGTAACGGCAAGCGACAACGTCAATTTCAAGCTCAAAGCACGCGAGCTGCGCTGTTTGATCGGACCCAACGGTGCGGGCAAATCGACCTTCTTCAAATGCGTGACAGGGCTGTTGACGCCGACTGAGGGCCACGTTTACATGCGCGGGCAAGAAGTCACAGGATGGCAACCGCATCAGATTGCATCGCTCGGCGTGGGTATCAAAACCCAGACACCGAACGTGATGGACGCGCTCAGCGTACATGAAAATGTCTGGCTCGCAGCACGACGCTTCTACAACATCGCTGAAGCAAGGGATCGCGCAGATGCGATCATCGAACGATTGACTTTGAGCGCGATTGCACGCACGCAGTTGGGACAATTGGCGCACGGCGAACGCCAGCGCGTGGAACTGGGGATCGTCGCCGTCGCCGATCCGTGGCTCGTGCTGCTCGATGAACCCGCCGCTGGAATGAGCGCGCAGGATGTGGATCGCATGACCGAAATCATCCACGAACTGACCCGCTTTGCCGCCGTCGTTATCGTTGAACATGACATGCAATTCATCCGCTCCATCGCGCAAACCGTGACCGTGTTCCATCAAGGCGCAGTGTTGATGGAGGACAATGTCGAACGCGTCATGTCAGATCCCCAAGTGCGCGCCGTTTATCTGGGAAAGAAAGCGTGATGGCTGAAGACCGCGATATACTGCTCTCCGCCAAAGGGTTGTCCGGTGGATATGGCCGAGTGCCGATCCTGCATGGCATCGACCTTGATGTCGGCGAAAACGAAGTCGTTGGCGTGCTCGGCCATAACGGCATGGGCAAGACAACGCTTTTGAAAACCCTGATGGGCTTCCTTCCTGCAAGTTCGGGGCAAGTGCGCTATGACCAGAACGATATCACGCGACTGCCGCCCAATGAGCGCAGTCGAATGGGCCTCGGCTATGTACCGCAAGGGCGCGGCATCTTTCCGCAACTCACTGTACGCGACAACCTGCGCTTTGCTTGGCACGATCATGGCACTGGCTCCGAGCAGGGTCTGATAGAAGCGGTACTCGCTGATTTCCCGCGCCTCTCTCGCCTGCTGGACCGCGAAGGCGGGGCTTTATCAGGGGGCGAGCAACAATTGCTCTCACTGGCGCGTTGTCTGATGGGCGAGCCGGACTTCCTACTGCTCGATGAGCCAACAGAAGGCATCCAACCCTCCATCATTGAGGAAATGTCTGAAACTTTGTTGACACTGCGCCAAACTCGCGGGCTGTCCATTTTGCTGGTTGAGCAGAACTTTGACTTTATCGCTGATTTGTCTGACCGCGTTTTGGTGTTGGAGCGTGGACGGATCACAGGCGAGCTGACGCGCGAAGAGCTGTCAGACCAATCCAAGGTCGATCAATTTCTGGGCTTTGGCGCTGCACGCGGCACGCGTCAAAACACCGCACGGGCGCAAACACAGGCCGCTGCGCCACAACGCGTCGAAACATTCGCCCAGCAACCAAGCGCAGCTGCGCCCAATCCATCGCAACCCTCAGTATCAACGGTGACAGCAATGACTATCAAACGCCCTACTCTTGCTCAAATGCGCACCATGGCCGAACGGTTCGGGATGAGCCTATCGGACGAGGACCTGAGTGAATACTCAGAGATCATCGAGCCATACATGCAGGCTTATGACAGGTTGGACGCGATGCCCGACAACTTGCCGGAAGTGCGCTATCCACGTAGCCCCGGCCGTTTCCCTGATCCAAGCGAAAACCCGCTCAATGCATGGTACGTCAAAACTGAGGTGCGCGGCGCGCCTGATGGAAAATTGCGTGGCAAGAGGATTGCACTAAAGGATACAATCTGCCTTGCGGGTGTACCGCTGATGAACGGCTCATCCATCATGGAAGGCTACACGCCAGAAATTGACGCCACTATCGTCACGCGGATGCTCGACGCAGGCGCTGTCATCGCAGGCAAAGCACATTGCGAGAACTTTTGCCTCTCTGGCGGTTCGCACACCAATGCCAAAGGCCCAATCCATAACCCTTATAAACGCGGCTATATGGCAGGCGGCTCTTCTGCTGGATCTGCTGCATTGGTCGCAGCAGGCGAGGTGGATATGGCAATCGCTGGCGATCAAGGCGGCTCTATCCGTATCCCGGCCTCCAATTGCGGCTGTTATGGGATGAAACCCACACATGGTTTGGTGCCCTATACAGGCGCAATGCCGATTGAACAAACCATCGACCACCTTGGCCCTATCACAAACAGTGTCGCGGATAATGCATTGCTATTAGAAGTGTTGGCAGGCGAGGATGGCCTTGATCCGCGCCAGTACAAACCGAAGGTCTACAGCTACACTGAGGCATTGGGTCGCGGAGCGCATGGACTGCGCATTGGCGTTTTAAGTGAGGGCTTTGGCCACCCCAATTCAGAAGCGGACGTTGACCAAAAGGTGATGCAGGCCATCGAGCGTTTTCGAGAGCTTGGCGCGCGCGTTGAGGATGTCTCTGTTCCCGAACATCACACCGCGATGGACGCATGGACTGCAATCACTCTTGAAGGGCTGCAAGATGGCATGATGTGGGGCAATTCCACAGGGACCAATTATCGCGGTTTGTTCCTACCCTCAATGACCGATCACATGTCACAATGGAAAGGCCGCGCGGACGAGTTGAGCCATTCGTTAAAGGCCTGCATGTTCGTTGGGGAGCATTTCCAGCAACAATATCGCGGGCGCTTTTATGGTAAAGCGCAAAACATTATGCGCCGGTGCAATGAACGTTACTTGGCCGCGCTAAAGCAATATGACCTGTTGCTGATGCCGACGCTGCCAATCAAACCCCAGGAACACCCGCCTGCCGATTGCTCGCTGAGCCTGTACGTGCAGCGTGCCTTTGAAATGGTGCCGAACACGGCCCCCTTTAATGGAGGCTTGCCCGCGATGAGCATCCCTTGTGGCTTTAGCGAAGGGCTGCCAATCGGATTACAATTGGTCGGGCCACATTACGGTGAAATAAAAATTTATCAGGCAGCCCACGCCTTTGAGCAATCAGGTGATTGGCGCGATATGTAAGGAGCCTTCACAATGACTATCCTGAACGAGAGTATTGCAAGCCGGATCCAGAATTTTGGGCTGGATCAAGATGTATCTGTGCAGAGTAATCTCGCGCCACGTGATGGAAGATCATATGTCCAAGGCGCGAAACATCCTGAACTTGCCTACGCCACGATCCCGCAGCTTTTGCGCGATGCCGTGTCGCGATATGGCCCTCGCGATGCGCTGATCTTTCCGGAGGCGCGGCTGAGCTACTATGATCTTGATCGCGCCGTAGATTCGTTGGCAGCGGGTTTTCTGGCATTAGGGTTGGAAAAAGGGGATCGCCTTGGCATCTGGTCGCCAAACCGGCTTGAGTGGGTTCTGACCCAGTTTGCCACCGCGCGCATTGGCGTGATCTTGGTGAACATCAACCCTGCGTATCGCTTGTCTGAATTGGAATATGCGCTGAACAAAGTGGGTTGCAAAGCTTTGGTTTTGGCGCAGTCTTTCAAGTCGTCTGAATACCTTGAAATGATCCGCACTTTAGCGCCAGAATTGGCGCAGGTTGAACGCGGGCGGCTGCACTCGGCCAGGTTGCCAAACCTACGCCATGTGATCGTGATGGACGATGCGTCAGAGGGCAGCGGTGTCTGGACCTTTGCCGAGGTGGCTACGCTTGGTGGGCCGGCGCAGCAGCTGCGCCTGCCTGAGATCGACCGCACGCTTCAACCGGATGACGCGATCAACATTCAGTTCACCTCTGGCACAACTGGACAACCAAAAGGGGCGACGCTTTCGCACTACAACATAGTCAACAATGCGCGTTTTGTGACGGATCGGATTAAGCTGACGGAGAACGATCGCCTCGCCATTCCGGTACCGCTCTATCATTGCTTCGGCATGGTAATGGGCGTGCTCGGTGGCGTAAGCAAGGGTGCCGCACTGATCTTTCCGGGTCAAGCGTTTGATGCAAAGCAAACGCTTGACGCACTCGCCACCGAACGTTGCACTGCGCTTTATGGTGTGCCAACGATGTTCGTCGCGATGCTACAGGAACTGACCGACGCATCGCGCGATCTATCCGCTTTGCGCACAGGCGTAATGGCGGGCGCTCCTTGCCCAGTTGATGTGATGAAACAAGTCAATGACCGGATGCACATGAACGAGGTCACAATCTGCTACGGCATGACCGAAACCTCACCCGTGTCGTTCCAAAGCTTTGTTGATGACACTACCCAACAGCGCTGTGAAACCGTCGGACGCGTACATCCGCATCTGGAGGTCAAGATCGTCGATGAAAGCGGTCAAATCGTACCGGTAGGTGTCCAAGGCGAGCTCTGTACGCGCGGATATTCAGTAATGAAGGGCTACTGGGAAGAGGCTACACGCACATCGGACGCTATTCGCGACGGTTGGATGCATTCAGGCGATCTTGCGGTGCTAGAAATTGACGGATTTTGCTCGGTCACAGGTCGGGTCAAGGACATGATTATCCGTGGCGGCGAAAACATCTATCCACGAGAGATCGAGGAATTCCTGTTCAGCCATCCCGAGGTGAGCGAAGTCCAAGTGTTTGGCGTGCCTGATACGCGATTAGGGGAAGAGGTTTGCGCATGGGTTGTGGCCCTAAAAGGCGGCGAAGTTACATCCGAAGCGCTGCGCACGTTCTGCGCGGGCCAGATCGCTCACTTCAAAGTGCCGCGCCATATTCGAATCGTCGACGAACTTCCGATGACAATCACTGGCAAGCCACAAAAGTTCGTCATGCGCAACCGAATGATTGAAGAACTGAGTAGCGGTTCAACTGGTTGATTAAATAAAATTAGTACAGCACAAGAGCAACTTTGGTGGGCCATATGGTGGCCTCCTGCATCAGACGCCAATGAATATCGCTTGATATCAGGTGTGTAACTGCAGCTTCCTAAGGATTGTGGTACCCTCACACGGACTCAAACCGCGGACCTACTGATTACAAATCAGTGCTTCTGTTTCTTTGTTATTCATCTGCCTAATTCCATTCTAACTACGCCTCTCTAAAGAAAGCACAATGAGCAAATCAAAACACTTCTTTTACCAAAAGCCGTGCAATTACACGCTTAAATCCTGCGCAATACACCAACCCGCGTAGGCTGCCACACAGAGCGACACTATCAAGTTCGAGACCGCAAACAGCAGCCTAGACGGCAACAGACACTATTGC
>Ga0233432_10004289_pt1 | contig 12696 bp, 12 predicted proteins | sample SI_122_August201_6_FD_179870 | JGI IMG/M metagenome (GOLD analysis project Ga0233432, IMG submission 179870) | Seawater microbial communities from Saanich Inlet, British Columbia, Canada - SI_122_August2016_10_MG | ecosystem: Environmental > Aquatic > Marine > Inlet | place: Canada: British...
TGTTTTTGGGTGTTTTTCAGGGTTTTCTCTTGGAAATTTCGTTATAAATGTTGATTAAGAGGATTCCTATAAACATTGTATTGTTGTGTTTGAAGGATGTTATCGGGTTTCTTTTTATAGAATTCCAAGAGGGGGAATTGTATAAAATCATTGTTTTTGGGTGTTTTTCAGGGTTTTCTCTTGGAAATTTCGTTATAAATGTTGATTAAGAGGATTCCTATAAACATTGTATTGTTGTGTTTGAAGGATGTTATCGGGTTTCTTTTTATAGAATTCCAAGAGGGGGAATTGTATAAAATCATTGTTTTTGGGTGTTTTTTGAGGTTTTTCTCTTGGAAATTTCGTTATAAATGTTGTTTAAGAGGATTCCTATAAACATTGTATTGTTGTGTTTGGAGGATGTTATAGTCTTTCTTTTTATAGAATTCCAAGAGGGGGAATTGTATAAAATCACTGTTTTTAGGGGGTCCATATAGAATGTTAGTTCCGGCTAAGGAAGGTTTTAAAGGAAACCTGGGTTTCCTTTACTGGGTTTCCTTTATCCTTTATTTAGAAAATTGATTTGAATAGAGTTTTTTTTATATATTATAATCTGTTTTATTAATATAATGGTTAAAAATACTGGAGGAGGTAATAAACACAAGAGCATGGCACGTAAGAATGCGAATGTTGTTCGATCGAATCAATTAATTCTTCCACAGGAAGAAGGCGAATGTTTTGCCAAGGTTACTAAACTTTTAGGCAATGGCATGTGTCACGTTTCTCTTTTACATGACAATCAAATTGTTGAAAACGTTATTTGTCATATTCGAGGCAAATTCAGATCCAGAAATAAAAGACATAATACTGTTTCCACTGATTCTTTCCTTATTGTTGGACTTCGCACTTGGTCTTCCCAGAATAATCACTGTGACCTTATTCACATCTTCGACAATTCTCACATCAATCTTCTTTCTAACTATTCTTCCTTTCACCTTTTACATTCTTACTACTTACAACAACTTCAACAACCTCTCGACGACATCTTCCACAACACTTCACCACAACCACCACAACCACCACACAACCAAGACCAAGACCTTCACCTTCACCTTGACCTTCACCTTGACCTTGACTTTATATAACCAGGGGGGATTGCATCCCCCCTTGAACCCCCCTGGTTTAATGTAAATCTTATGAAGAATTATATAAGGTTATATTTTTCCATGAAAATGAACATATCCCGGATTTTTTTTACAAATAGGACACATAGCATGCATAAACCCTGTTTGCGTTTTCGGTCCGTGATTTGTATTTACGGAAAGTTGTTCACAATGAAAATGATATCCATTCGCATAACACTTTTCACATTTCATATTGATTCCACTACAAAGAAACAATACGATTACGACTACTACTAAGAAGAATAGTAAAAGAGCTGTTTTATACATATAATTATAATCATATAATTGTTCGATATATATGATTATACCCAAATAAACTCTTGTTCTTTTTCCAATCGTAGCATACAATAATATAATTTTGTATATTGCACATTACCAATACTCTCGTGTCTGGATTTTCCAATAAGTTCGACTAATAAATGAAAAATAGACATATACAAATGTTTCTTTTGTTTTTTATTTGTATACATTTCCAGTAAACCACTATTTAAAATCACATAACGTCCATTGATTTCATATAAAGAAGCCAAATCCAAGTTCGAATATATGACCCCTTCGTTTTCCAAATAATCCAATTGCACTAGTAAATCCTTGACGATTTGTTCCATCGTATCATAAGACAATGAAGTAGCAAATTGATCAATGAATTCGTTACTGCTACCAGTTGCTAACAAAGAGCTTACTTGTTTCACGCTATAATCCATTTTCGGAAACAACAGTTCAATATCTTTATTTACAATATTCGGATCTTCCAATTCTTCCTTCAAAGGTTCTTTTTCTTCGGACGATCGGATTGACCAATTTTTCGTATATTTAGACAATGTATTCTCAACACTTCCTAAAAAGGAGTAAACATGTTTATTTCCACCCTTTTGTGTTTCCTCTTTTAATGGATAACTTGAATATCCATTTGGAACCCTTGGTGGACCCAATAGATCAGTCGCTAAATTCAAGTCACTCTCATCATCCTTTTGTTCAACGCTTCCTTGCAACAAAGTATCGTCTTCTGATTCGGATTCCGGGTATTCGATCGGTTCGTTTTCTCCATGAGAATGCATACGAAAATCCTCAAAACCGAATATGTTTAGAAAATTACGGTTATAAACCAAAGACACATTCATATGTTTTTGTTTAGTAATCTTTATAATGTAGTTTTCATTTGTTTCTTTGAGTTCCGTCATATAAATAATAAATACATTTCTTATTTATATTTTTGCACATATTACAAACATTCGATTTTGTTTAACGAATCAATTGAAATGCTAGGTAAAAGAGGATGTGCTTCCCATAAATATCTGCAAAACGCCCATTGATATTCGAATTCATTTACAAAACACTGATTCATATTTTCTTGCAAATAATTGCGATGCTTTTCCGGTAACAAAGTGTGCAATGTTTTCGGAAGAACATAACACAGTTGTGTTAATCCCGAATAAGGCACATTCTCCTTATCTTGAGACATTATGAAATCCATATTGTTTCTAGGAACATGATTGATGAGATCTTTCAACAAAGGGGGGTAATGATAATGGTATTTCCATTTCCAATGTGGACAATTATTTGTATAATATTTGAAAACCCATTCTAAACCTTCTAAATAATTAATACAAATGTCCTTTCGATGTGTTTTTCCTTCAAACAAACTATTGTAATAGCGATTTTGCCAATATTTTTCCGATGGATCAATATACAATTCCGTTCCTCGTAAAAGAACGGGTGCGCTTTGTTTGACGAAATCTTTATCCGAGTCCGTTTCCATTGACCAATTTCGCTTTACCCATTTTTCGCGAACATTCATTTCTCCAGAAATGCGCTCATGCTCATATTTCGCCAGTTCATAAATAAACCTGTAAATCTGTTTCCAGTTCAGTTGGTTATTCATTATGAGCCCTTCATGTGAATTACGGAATAATCGACTATAGGTTTGTATCAATGTGTCCATTCCAGTCGTTCGTATGTTTAAAGAAGGAAAATGGGGTAGAAAATCATTTCCTAAAAAGAAACACATGAAAATATAGTCATACATTTTGCTACTATCATTTGATACATTCATTTCACCCAAAATACCCTTTGCTAAATGCTGTATACTTAGAAAATGACAACTGTCGTCATCGTTTTGTTCAATCAATTGAGCGCCAAATGCCGGTGTCTCGCGGAAAATATACAAATCCGAGAAATAATGAAAATGGAACAATGCCAGCATAATTAAATCAGAATCAAGACCGTATATTGCAGCACGTTTTCCCTTCATGTTTGTTTGATGTTCACGAATGTATTGAAATAATTTATGTTCACCTTCACCCGGTTCTAATGTGCTCGAAACAATGATTTTATTTACATGAAAATGCGCTTCTAAATTCTTAAACGATTTAGTGATTTTTTGAGAAAGTTTTTTCATAAAGTTTGTTCCTGGTGTAATATTTGACGTGCTCCACTTCGAACTACTTGTAGGCTGGTTCTTATGACGTCGAATACGTTGTTGTTCCATTTTGGCAAAAGGTGCCACGCCGTCAAAAGCAATATATACCAAATCCGTGGGTTTTATATAAAAAATATAGTCACTAATGTGCTTAACGACCTTTTCAATGATCTTTTTTTCGAGTGTTTCGTGCATATTTCCTTCAAACAACAATTCGTCTTCTGTTTCTAAGCTACGGACTGCATCGTATATGATAGAATTGCAATCCATAAACAAATGACTGAAAGGTTGAAAAGAAATATCAACAAGATTTCGTATAATATGACCATAATTCTTAATAATATACGAAAAATAACTAGGGATACCCATTACTATTTATACTCAAGTATTCGGTTTATATTGTTTAATAAAAATAAATTGTATCATATTAAAATATATAGCATTACTATAAACGATGAAAACAACGAATATAAACAATTTTCCCATAAAGAATGAAATACATCATTCTAGTGAAAAGGATAAAACAACGTTTATAGTAAAAAAAGGTAAAGAAGCCGAAGTATTAATTTTAGAAACATTCCAGTTTTTAGAACAAACTCGAAGTTTCGAATTATTTAGTAATCAATCCATAACACAATGTACGGATTCTTTACACACGTTACATGAAAAAGTGCAGATCATATTAACAAATCTAGAGAAAAAGGAAGACAACGAAAAGGCATTAGACGAAATGCAATTCATATATGACAAATTAGTAGCTATTTTTACAAATTACGGAACAATGCATTTATCGAAAGTCTTATTGGTTTTATTTGGATCAAAATACAATAAATTCCAAGACAATGAGCCAAATTATTTAGAAAAGGCGAAGTTAGAGTTAATCGAAAATTATATTACTCCATATGGAATTAAACAGCTGAACTGGTGTGCATCTCACAATGAAGTTGGATTTAAAAACAAGATAACGGAACAGATTATCAAATTAGAGGAACAAAAACATTTAGAATGCTTATTGTCGAATGGTTCATACAACTCTTTGTTTCAAAACGTATATGGACTACGTATTATTTTCCGCAATGACGAACAGAAAAAAATGATTTCTCTAAACGGATTAATGAAAAATATTCCGTTACAATTCATTAAAAATAACGAATATGTTGATTTTCGTATTCAAAGTCTCATTGATCATTATTCCAATCAGGAGGATAAAATATTATCAAAGGAAGTATTCGAGCGTTGGATTGATTGCTTGACCTTAAGAGATATATTGGTATACAGCGATAATGATTTAGTCAAGTTACAACACAATATTTTAACCGATGTCAAATTTGTCAAAACAAACTCCGTTGACAAAATCATTAAGCACTTTTTTGATATGGATATTATTTCTAGACGTAAGATGCTTATTCATCTAATATTATATAATCATGATAATGAAGTGCAATATATCGCATACATGTTATATGATTTAATCGGATCCCAAGACAGTGCCGATGCAAATGACAGTCGAGACCAAAAGAATATTTACGATAGTATGCCTTGGAAATTAAAACAATTTTTCAAGGAAACAATGATTAATACGATAGAATTCACACAAGAATCATTGTCATCGAATCAAGACAACCAGGCAACATTAGAGCAGAAAGTATTACTTTTGCGGGGAAATGAGAAAATAAAGGAAAAGGCCCTTACAAAGCTGAAAGAAATCAAGGGTAAATCAGATGATCAAGCATCGAAATCAAAGCAATATTTAGAGGGTCTCCTCAAAATACCATTTGGAAATTACAGAAAAGAACCTATTTTATGCAAATTAGACGATTTAAATGAATTGTTTGAAGGTGTAAAACAAATAATTAATTTAGAAGAAAAACAAAAATATACGTTATTTGAAATTAACAAATACAACGACGAGGCAAAACACTATGTTGAAAACAAGTTTAATAAAGAGTTATTGGAAAAATGTGGTCAAATGAAGAAAAAGGAACTTGAAGTACAATTGAAAAAACTAAATATCAACGGTTATAAATCGAAATCAAATGCACTACAAACGATTAAAAAGACCTTAACCGATATGCCAAAAGATAATCTCATGGATGTTTACAAACGAAACAATCCCAATAGTTTATTGCTACCATTATACAAAAATACGTTTACATTAACCAATGAAATCAAAACCCTCGAAACGGATATGAAGAAAATAAGTGAATCTTTAGACGAGTCTATTTACGGTCACGAAGAACCAAAAAACCAGATTCTCAAAATCGTTGGTCAATGGATCAGCGGTGAACAAAAAGGTTATTGTTTCGGTTTTGAGGGATCTCCAGGTGTAGGTAAAACGTCACTTGCAAAAAGAGGATTATCCAATTGTTTACGTGACGATAAAGGTGTACCGCGCCCATTTTCGTTTATTGCTCTTGGAGGTTCGTGTAATGGATCTACATTAGAAGGTCATAATTACACCTATGTCAACTCCACATGGGGCAAAATTGTCGATGTATTAATGGAATGCAAATGCATGAATCCGATTATTTACATTGATGAGTTGGATAAAATAAGTCGCACGGAACAAGGTCGCGAAATCATTGGTATATTAACCCATTTGATTGATACGACGCAAAACGATGAATTCCAAGACCGCTATTTCAGTGGAGTACCAATTGATCTTTCCAAAGTGCTTTTTATTTTTTCATATAACGATCCGTCATTAATCGACCGTATTTTATTAGACCGTATTCACCGTATTCGTTTCGATAATTTGTCTTGGAAAGACAAGCTTGTTATTGTAAATAAGTTCATGATGCCTGAACTAAATGAAAAGATGGGATTCGAAAACACGGTACTTTTAAGTGAAGAATTAATTAAGCATATTATTGAAACCTATACGATGGAACCCGGTGTTCGTAAATTAAAGGAAATTCTGTTTGATCTCTTTGGTGAAATTAACTTGATGTTGCTTCACTATCAAAAATCGGAACAACCAATCGAACTGCCAATTGAAGTAAAGATCGAAGATTTAGGAACAACGTTTTTGAAAAAATACAGAAAAATCCATGAAACAAAGATTCACAAAGAACCGAGTGCTGGTATAATCAACGGTATGTGGGCAAACGCTCTTGGAAAAGGCGGTATTATTCCAATTGAAGCACGTATTTTCCCTTCAAACACCTTCCTCGATTTGAAATTGACGGGTATGCAAGGTGATGTCATGAAAGAAAGTATGAATGTTGCAAAAACACTGGCTTGGTCATTACTCGAAAAGAAACAACAAAAGAAATGGTTGAAAACGTTCGAAGATACCAAATTACAAGGCCTTCATGTGCATTGTCCTGAAGGTGCAGTTCCGAAAGACGGACCTTCTGCGGGTGGTGCAATTACATTAGCATTATACAGCCTTTTGAGTGAAAAGAAAATACACAATGAGATTTCAATGACAGGTGAAATCAATTTACAAGGACGCATTACTGCTATTGGTGGACTCGAATCCAAGATTTTAGGAAGTATTCGCGCTGGAGTGCGTAAAATATTGTTTCCAGTTGAAAACCAGGAAGACTTTGATGAATTCGAAAAAAAATACAGCGATGTCATAGATCTAAGTCAATATAAATTCCATGCAGTTAACAATATCAACGAAGCAATTGATTTAGCTATTACAAAGTAATTGGATTGGTATTTTTCTAATGTTATATTATTAGAACAATATGGAATTAAACATTATTAGTATTTTTTATTTATTTTTTCGTTTAGCGCCTTTTATTATTACCGCTTATTTTGCGCTTCAATCGATTTTTAACCAAGACTTAAAAGGATTAATCTTTTTAGTCGGTCTTTTAATAACCGCGTTTTTGACAATATTTATTGGCAATATTTTACCACAAAGCGAAAAAGAGCAAATCAATTTGTCCACATACGCACAGGCCATTTGTAACCAACTTACATTGGGCGCCAGTGGTCCTATTTCAAGACTACCCTTGTCACAAACCGTATACGGTTATACATTGGCCTATTTGTCTTATTTCATTGGAACAAATAATTTGGTTTCACAAAACATACCCACTTTCATCATGTTCCCTATTTTGATTATTGGTGATATTTTCTGGAGCACATCAAACGGTTGTTCTACAAACATTATGTTAATTACTTCCCTTATTATTGGTGGTATTATTGGAACATTATGGGCAATGATTATTGAAGGAACAAAAGTCCCTGGTCTGGCTTATTTTAGCGGTATTAGCAACAAAGATGTTTGTAGTCGTCCAACAAAAAGTTTATACAGATGTCGCGCAGTCAATCGCACACAAAGCGCAGCATAAATAATATATACAATATAATATTATTTATGTTATAAAATTGAAGACAAGATTCCTTTAAACATTATGTAATACCCCCCCTAACAGAAATGCTGTCTATTCACAATATGAAATACGATACATTTGATCAATTACCAATGAATATTAAGGAAACGATTTGTAAGATATGTGAAAACGAGGTTTATTACATTGAAACGGCTTCCAACTATTCATGGGAGCATTTAGAAAAACGCATGAAAATATTGATAACTGGAAATGTGCGCCATTCCGAAAAATTATTAGATATGTTTAAAGTCGCTGCCGAAACCATGAACGAGTTTGAATTACACAAACAACATTCACAAAAATGTATCAAACAACAAAACGGACAATCGATTATTATTCCTTGGATGCACCGATTTCGCAAAAAATATTGGTTCCAATATGACCCAATAAACGTAAATCATTACGATACATGTCATGACAGAATGTATTCACATGTATATTACGAATGGAAAAATGAAAATACGAACTTTGAAGGAATGATACAGGAATTTATTAACACATTAAATACATTTGATATATGGTTTCATGAAAAAAATTATGATGGTTCCTCAAAACATTTATTATTATTAAGTGCTATTAATCGGATATACGAATATATCATTTCGAAATCGACGAAATATTTTGAAGAGCCGGAATCGATTACTTTGTAAAATGATTCATATTCTCTTGGAACCAATGTTGTATATCTTTTGTTGCTAATCCGCGATGGAAATTATGTGCTCCTACGCGCATACCGTAATTTTTTTTGGTATAATGATAAAAGAAATTTTGGACTATGTTTTTGAAATGCGCATTGTTATATTGACTCAATTTTTCAAATGGAAAGATTGGATAGTGCTTCTTTTTATTTACAATGTTGTGAAAGTTCCAAAGCATAGTTTTGAGTTGTTCTTTTGTCTGAATGGCGTCGAAATTAATTCGTTGTAAATGATTTGTAGCATGATCGGCGCATTCCGGACACGGTAAATTTCCACAAATTTGAATAATAGTTTTAAACAATGATTTGCGAATTTTGGGAAACGAAGATTCTTTCACTTTTTCTGCAAGACAATGTAATAAAAACCACGTAGGTTGCCCCCATAACATTTGTTTTGGTTGAACAACCGGGTTCACTGGCGGAGCGGACTTTTGCATGTCAACTACAGCAGGCTCTTTAATTTGTTTATGAATTCTTGGCCGATGATTAACGAGGGATCCCATATGCATAGGCATAATTGTTGACACATTATTTTGTTGTACTGAATTATTATGATCTTTATTTTGAATCGTCGCGCGGGAATATTTAAAAAGCATTGTATATACTTATTATCTAAAAAAAGAAAAAGATTTAAAAATTAATATACACAAGTATAGAGATGGACAAAGAAAGAATTATTTCACAAATTAAACAATGGATTCAATATGATAACGAAATACGTACCTTACAACAAGAAATCAAGACACGAAAAAAAGCAAAAGAAGATTTGAACAAAAATTTAATAAACATTATGAAAGACCAAGATATCGACAGCTTTAATATTAACAATGGGTCTTTAGAATTAAAAAGAACCACCACGAAGAAACCAATTACAAAAAAAATGCTTCAAAATCTTCTAAATAACTTCTTTCAAGGAAATGCAGAAAAAAGCGACCAGCTTCATCAATACATTCATGAAAACCGTGAAATTTCAGTGAAAGAAAACATTGTTCGTAAAATAGATAAGAACATCAACTAATTATATTAAGCCTAAAGAGGGTATAGTATAATGTTGTCCATTTTTCTCCCATTTGGCAATAATTTTCGGATCCTCCTTTTGTTTCAAAATATCTTCCGTATGATATACATTATTGTATTTGTCTAAATAATAGACGATACCCTTTATTTCCTGAGCAAATACATCAACACTTTGGTTATGTTGAATATCTTCGTCTTCACTTTGCATAGTCCCGTGAGGTGTTCCCTTTGAATGTGTTCCACAATACTCACATTCATCTTTGCGTCTTCGTGTACATTGCTCGCCATTCGCTCTTCTTGCAACACAGCGATTTACTTCGGGAATTGAATTCTTTACACGCTTACGTTTTTCGAAATCTTCCTTGCTTAAACACAATTTATCGTAATCAAAGATATATTGAATAAGATCGGACATTTGTTCCCTTTCTTCAAATTTCGTATTTAATATTTTACTATGTAAATCATTTTTAAATGTAGACACATAGTCGTTGACTTTTGTTGTTAATCGTTTCTCCATATTCCTTTAAATATTAATTATTCTATAAGGTTCATATAACTATCAATTTTATAATACATAATTCTTTGTTTATAAAAATATAAAGAATTATATATTTTTATAAATATGTGCGGTATTTTTGCGTTGCTAAATCACAACGGTGAAAATCGCGACATTCTTGAAAAATCTTTTCAGAAGGGTGCGCATAGAGGTCCGGAATATTCTGTTTACAAGAATATAACCGTTTCTACGGATTTTGGATTCCATCGTTTAGCAATCAACGGATTAAATCCATTATCGCATCAACCAATTACTATCGGAAATATTGTTCTCATTTGCAATGGAGAAATATACAACTACAAAGAGTTGTATAAAATTATGAGCATTACACCGAGAACGGATTCCGATTGTGAAATCATAATACATTTATACAAACAATACGGAATTGAACAATGTCTTCAAATGTTAGACGGCGTGTTTGCATTTTGTTTAATGGAAATGAATCAAGACCATTGTAGTGAAATTTATATGGCTCGAGACCCATACGGCGTTCGCCCATTATATATAATGCACAACCCAAGTAATTCCCTTCAAACATTATGTATTGCGAGTGAATTGAAGATGATATATGATATTTATGTTAAAGAGCTCAATAACGGTGTTGTGGTCGAGCAATTTAAACCGGGGACATATAGTCACTATACAATGGTTCACAGTGAATCTTCATTATGGAAACGTGAAAGGGGATTTGTTCCTTACCATAATACGGGGTTTACTTCGTGTGCAGTCTTGAACGAAAATGTGGAAATGAAACAAATATACGCAAATATTCAGCATTATTTAATAAACGCTGTTGAAAAACGCTGTATGAACACGGAACGCCCGATCGCTTGCCTTCTTTCGGGTGGATTAGACAGCAGTTTAATTACAGCAATCGTAAATGAATATTGCAAAAAAAATGGAAACCGGGTCTTAGAAACCTATAGTATCGGTATTGAAGGTTCCGATGATCTTGCTTATGCTAAAATTATGGCGGATTATTTAGGAACAAAACATACTGAAATCATATTAACAGAAAAAGATTTCGTAGATGCGATTCCAAACGTTATTTACGACATAGAGAGTTATGATACTACCACCGTTCGTGCTAGTATTGGAAATTGGTTAATCGGTAACTATATTTCGAAAAACAGTGACGCCAAAGTAATTTTCAACGGAGATGGTTCCGATGAACTTACCGGAGGTTATTTATATGTTAGTTGTGCCAACAATAGAATCGAATACGATAAAGAATGTAGGCGATTATTGAAAGATATCCACACATTCGACGTATTACGATCTGATAAATGTATTTCATCACACGGGTTAGAACCCAGAACACCGTTTTTAGATAGAGCATGGACACAATATTACTTGTCGATTCCGTATTCGATTCGATGCAAAACGCGCAATGAAAGCGAGTTTAAAGAAAACGGAAATACGTATGTAGAGAAAAAACTCTTACGTGACGCATTTCATATTGACAATTTTAAAAATACAGAAGGAAATCAACTTCTTCCAAGTGAAATTCTATATAGACAAAAAGAGGCGTTTAGTGACGGTGTTTCCAAACACACACGATCGCTATATGAAATTACCTCTGAACATGCTGAGCAATATTTTAAAACACATAATCATGAAAACGTGGATATAAGCAATATTGTATCTACGCACGAATCATTATGTAATTTTAAAAATCATTTATTACCCGATACTTGCGAAAAGCTATATTATCGTTTACTATTTGAGTCTCATTACCAAGGACTCGGAACAATTATTCCTTATTTTTGGATGCCGAAATATGTAGAAACGAACGATGCAAGTGCAAGAACGCTCAAAATATACAAATAATAGAATAAAATTGATAGTCATGTTTATTCTATTAACTTCCAACAATTATTATTAATAAAATGAGTTCTTCGAATTTAGAAAACAATTATGTACGCTCGTTGAAAAAAAATAGAAATAGTGTATATTCAGATTTCTATGATAAAAAAGCCATTGTACATTGTCATCTGGCACATTTTCCACTAGCCTCTAAAGGCGATAAAAAAATTAATATAAAAGATAAAGCCTTCAAAGGGACGTTGTTCGATATTTCACATAAAAACAGAGACGGATGTATTACAGTTAAAATAATTATACCGCTTCCATCAAATCCAATACATATATATTCTGTAAGTGGACATATTGAAGATTTTACAATTCTCTATGATCGGACAAAAGAAACAAACTATTTATTTAAAATGGTTATATCAAAAAAAATGAAAAATGTCTTGTGCAGTGACGTATTATATAATATTCATTTGTTTCTTAAAAACGATTTTGTTAAAATCCTATTGTAATGATTGGATTTATTTTCTCCATTCTTCTGGTATTTCTTTTGTTCCACCATCGTATTTTAAAGCATATCCTTCTTTTAACATCCAATCATTCATATTTCTACCTTTAAACATTACATTTGCCAAAATACGTCCGTATTTTTCCATACTTACATTTTCTAGAGTCACCAT
>Ga0233432_10004291_pt1 | contig 12689 bp, 8 predicted proteins | sample SI_122_August201_6_FD_179870 | JGI IMG/M metagenome (GOLD analysis project Ga0233432, IMG submission 179870) | Seawater microbial communities from Saanich Inlet, British Columbia, Canada - SI_122_August2016_10_MG | ecosystem: Environmental > Aquatic > Marine > Inlet | place: Canada: British...
GTCACTGAAAAAAATTATTCTGATGCAAAACGCATGCATGAATTATCTGACAAAATCTTTAATACGCTAATTGCTGCATTCCCCGCTTTAATTTTAAATGGTCCAAATGAAAATCGTCTTCCCGGCAACTTAAACTGTCGCCTTCCTGGTTTAAATGCTGAAAATTTTATCTGTAAATTACCACACATAGCTATGTCTTTAGGCTCAGCATGCTCATCTAATATACCCATGCCTTCTCATGTATTAAAAGCTATTGGATTAAAAAATGAGGATTGCGAATCGAGTTTTAGATTATCGACAGGTCGATTCACAACAGAAGAAGATATAGAGAAAGCATGCACTGAAATATCGATAGCTTTAACGGATACCTTGAATAACAATGTAAGTTAAGCAGCTGATTTTTAGGCAGTTGTAATATTTATGGGTTTTTTATCCCAAAAATATCTTGACTTTATAGATCCTTGAGTTATCATTGTAGCTAACCCATTCATTTACTGCAATGTATTATTTAATAAAAATCATCAAAACTCCAAAAGATGTCCAGTTTGGACCTCAAAAAAATAATCTTTATGTTTCGGGACGTGAGCGCCCCTGTTCACTTAAACGGGCGGGTCATTTCACGGTTGAAGCTGCAAATCGCTGGATTAAATATTTTAAGATAAAAAAAGGTGAGGGATATGAGTTTCAACTCATTGAAACGGGTTCTCAACTTAACACACAATTCCCAGCTTAAAGTTTAATGCAAAGCTCAAATACCTCAGCTCAATTTCCATACAGAATTAGAACTTTAACTAAATACACAAATATGGAGAAAAATAATTCTGTACATATTTTAGCGAAGAACCAATTAATGGAAATTAACATAAGCTTATGTGATGCGAATATTATTTCTAGCCATAGAGCTTTAGCTAAAACAACACTTCTATAGTTTTCAAACATCTTAAAATCGCATTCAATACCTTTGAAGTCCTTTCTATTGAAGCTACTATCTTCATAGAAAATAAAACTGATTTCTCCTTTATTAAAAACAGATTGCCTAATTTATCACTTAAGTATGTTTAGACTCTCTAAAATACATTTTAATTATTCAAATGAATATCAAAAACCAGACCTTCGAAACGATTTCTAACAGACACTGTAAAAGAGCATACCTAAATAAATCTGTCGACCAAAAGGTTTTAAAATCGATTATTGATATCGCCTGCAATGCAGCTTCTTCAAAGAACACTCAACCCTGGAAAGTCGAAATAGTGTTAGATCAAAAATTAGAAACATTAAAAAAGAAAATGTGTGAAAAGTTTGATAACAGTGATTTTGATCAACCGGATTACCTATACTCCCCCAACCCACTTTCAGATATCCACATGGATAGAGCCAGAAAGTGTGGCTACGAATTATTCAGTTTAAAAAATATCGACCGCAAAGACCGTGAAAAAAGAACTGCACACGATAGAGAAAATTTTGAATGCTTCGGAGCTCCTGCTCTACTCATATTCACATTAGAACAAGATAGTGAAAAAGGTACATTTTTAGATCTTGGGCTTTATATGCAGAACATCATGCTCGCGTGCACATCTTTAGGCTTAGGGAGTTGTCCTCAGTACAGTCTTACTAACGTAAGTAGCACGATTAAAAAAGAACTGCAAATAGCTCCGAGTGAAATTATTATTTGTGGTTTAAGTTTGGGTTATCCAGATGAATCAGCTATCGTAAATAGCTTTATTCCCGAGAGAATAAATTCAGACAAATATACTACCTGGCACCAATAGTATTTTAAGGAGTATTAAACTAAGTCGCAAGCCTCTGCTGGCATCCAGTGTCTTTCTTTTCCTTCCCATTTAATATTACAACCAATAGGGTTCGTTACCGGATTCTTTATTTTTTTACCAGCTAATAGATCTTCTAAAGCTGAATCCAACTCGTGAGTCGTGATATTTGAGGCATCTCTAGGACTATCAACAGCTCTTCCTGTGTAAACGAGTTTTCTTTCTTCGTCAAAAACATAAAAATGGGGTGTTTTCAATGCACCATAATCAATAGCCGTTTTTTGGTTTTCATCATGAAGATAAAGCCAAGGAAACTTGTGATCCTCCATACGCGAAACCATATGTTCGAAACTATCTTCAATATAAGTGTTTTTACTATTTGAGCTGATTGCCACAAAAGCAACATTTTGGTTTTGAAAACGCTCAACTGTTTTTCTGGTTTCTTCATCAGACCCAATCACATAAGGACAATGATTACAAGTAAAAAAAATAACTAAAACTTTTTTTTCATTAAAATCACTAAGAGAGTAAGATTTGCCATCGGTAGCTGGCAATGTGAATTCAGGTGCATTTTGATTTAGTTCTAGGGTGTATGCCATTTTTTTATTAAACCATTTTAAAAGGAGTTTTATTATTTTACAATTTAACACAATCTTATAAGCCCTGCTTATTTGTTAAATGATCTTTATGCTTAAATTTATTGAATTATTTATACTGATTTGAATTTAAACTCTATGAGCGAAAAAGAACTTCCTTTGAAAGGCAGTATCATTGGATTTATTGGTTTAGGTGTAATGGGATTACCCATGGCAACACATATACTCAATAAAGGATATTCACTTCACGTCTATAACCGCAGCATTGAAAAAACTAAATCAATAACTGACAAAGGAGCCGTTTGCCATACTCAGATTTCTGAATTAGCTAAAAACTGTGATATCATCATAACAATGGTTGGACTACCTAGCGATGTCGAAGAAGTTTATTGTGGAGAAAATGGCCTGCTTAAACATGTTAAAGAAAACTCTATTTTAATAGATATGACAACATCTTCACCAAAATTAGCTACTAAAATTTCTGAAAAAGCTTTAACTAGAAATATTTACACTCTGGATGCTCCTGTTTCTGGAGGTGATATTGGTGCTAAAAATGCAGGATTGTCTATTATGGTTGGCGGGTCTAAACTGGTTTATGATAAAATCTTACCTCTATTTGAATGCATGGGTAAAAACATCGTTTACCAGGGAAAAGCGGGATGCGGTCAACACACGAAAATGGCCAACCAAATTGTCGTTGCGGGCAATATGATTGGAGTCTGTGAAGCTTTAGCCTATTCTATAAAGGCGGGTTTAAACCCTAAAACGGTATTAGAGTCCATCGCAAAAGGTGCCGCTAGCAGTTGGGCTTTAAGCAATCTTGCTCCTCGTATTTTAGATAATGATTTTGAGGCAGGTTTTTATGTCAAACACTTCATCAAAGACATGCGCATTGCTCTTGAATGTGCAGTAGAAAACAAGTGTGAAACACCGGGTTTAAAAATCGTATTAGAACAATATGAAAGACTCGCTCAAGCGGGGTTTGAAAACGATGGGACTCAAGGTTTATTTAAAATGTATAATTAAACAGCCTAATTCGTAACTCTATGCTTAGTCCTAACATTTCCATTAGCACGACATTCTTTCCAACTATTTTCCCATTCTTCTAAAGATGTTTCATTTGGACCGTTCATGATCGTTTCTGGTTGCCAATCTCGACCCGTTGGTTGACCTGTTACTTGATAGCGAACATCAATACTCCAACGGCATATATCTCCTTCATTCTTTGTAGACATATGTGGAATAAATTGCTTCATAATAACAACCTCACCCGTTTTACATGGCACAGGAAGTGGTGTAATCTCTGGCATGTGTTTAGGATCAACCATTGTTCCATAGCTCGATGAAACATGCGGAAGTGGAGTTGGTCCACTTACACCTGGTAATATTTGCATACATCCCATTTTTTCTGTCGCGAAACCAATCGGTCTCCAACAAGTTAAAATAGTCGTATTGTCTGTATCTTCTGTGTAAACACCACAATCCTGATGCCAAGGAACATTAAAATAGCCATTATTTTCAGTATCGGATAATGCTGGAGGCTTCACCCGAATATGATGTATTGGATTAAGTGAAATACTCTCTCCTAAAAGTTCTTTTACGACCGAAATCATTTTTGGGTGTTTAAAGTGATTTAATAATTCAGGTCCTAAAATTGTGTCTACATCAAATTTAGCAAAAAAACCTGCCGTTTCTTTCAATAAAAATGCGGCTCTATTTTCAAATGGTTGATTTTTATGAGGATTTATTTTTTTACCTTCAGCTGCCAATTCCTCGCACTTTTTATCAATCCATTTAGTTATAACTTCACGAACAGGGTCAAAATCGTTATCATCAAAAATTTTAACCACCATATATCCATTTTTTTCATAACATTCCAGTTGTTCTTTTGATAAAATACTTGCTGAAGCCGTTGTCATTTTGAAAACCATTAAAAATTAAATAATCTTTTATAAATTAAATATCTAAACTCATAAAAAAATGTATATTAAATACTATTTATTATATAAAATCCGCATTATGGGTATTTTATTTTAATTTCAACTTTTTAGCATTTCAACAACCTATAAATCCTTCAGATAACAAGTAAATTTGACGAAACACTGATTTAATTATCATCATTTTTTGCTCTAATACGTTAGAATATAAGACTTGGGAAACCTCTTTTTTTTCAATAAAACTCTATGAAAGAGCAATCAAATTTAGCTACTGCCATTGCAGTCATTATTGGACTAATATGCGCTACTTCTATCTGGCTCATTCAACCAGTTAATAATTTTCTATACAATAACTCTAGAATAGCTGACCATTACCTACCGGAACTAGGGGTTACTTTAGTTATTATTATAACACTAATTATCAACCCTTTTCTGAAGTGGAAACTACCTAAATTATCACTTAATATCTCACAACTTTCGATAATTTTCGGCATTATTCTCGTCGCTTGTACATCGGCATCTTATATGAGTTCACTCCCACACACCATTGCCAAAATCACAGAGGAAGCTTCTAGAAATAAAACTTTAGCAAAAATCCACGAATCAATGGATCTCCCTGAGGCCCTCTACGTAGAGCCAATTAAACTAGATGGAGAAACACCCATTAGTTCACAACTATTGGATGAATTAGACGAGGGTAAATCAATCCCTTGGAAAGCTTGGACAACTCCTCTCTATGCATGGGGACCCATGTTGGCTTTTAGTTTATTGATTATGATTGGTTTAGCCATGATCGTTTTCCCTCAATGGAGAGACAACGAACGTTTGCAATTCCCGTTAATCACTGTGCATCAATCACTTGTTGAGTGTGCCCCTGAAAGTAAGTTTCCAATAATTTTTAAAAGTGGATTATTTTGGTTCTCTGTTATATGCGTGCTCATTGTGTATATGTGTATTGGTTTAAATCATCACACCGGTGGTAATTTCCCTACTTTTAAATTAAGTTGGTCACTATACGACTCGTTCTCAGGCATGTTTGGTTCAATTCACTATTACATTAAACAAGGTTCTATTTCATTTATTATCATTGGTATCACCTATTTTATGCCAAACCGAATATCCTTCTCCCTATGGTTTTGTGTTATCGCTTATTCAACTTACCGCATGTTGGGCTTCACTTTTTCCTCACCATTTTATGGAGATCTAGCTGTTGGAGATCATCGCAATGGAGCAACAATTTCTGTTGCCTTAGTCCTTTTGTGGTTGGGCCGTTCTCAATGGCTTAAAGTCATTCAATCTATGCTCAAATCATCAAAAGATGATACTGATCGAAGAAACCGTTTTGCTGGATATGTGTTTTTAATTGGCTGCTTAGGATTGGTTGGATGGCAAATATGGGCTGGAAACACACTCGGATTCGCATTTTTAGCTCTACTTATAACAATAATTTCTACACTCGTTCTAGCTCGAATTGTCGCAGAAGCTGGCATTCCTTTTCTAACCAGCGCTTTTGGTGTGAAAGAAATACTAGCTATGTTCCCTATCTCATGGCTTAGTGCAAAAGCAATTTATCTTACTAGTTTTATGGATATCATCATTTCTGCTGGTTCAAGAGTCAGTGGCGCTGTTACCTCGATGCATGTTTTGGGCATGAATAAAGATAATGGCCCAAAGGAGCAAATTAAATTAGCAAAAATCATCTTTTTTGTGATGATCATCGGAATTGTAGTTGTAGGAATCGTTCATTTAAGCATTGCTTACCACAATCCAGGATCTTTAGATGGCAAAGTAAGTCCAATTCAAGGAAAAAGCCTGAGTACCTTCTCTGCCGAATTACTCAACTTTGATAGAGGCAACTGGGCTAACCCAGTACACAATAGAATTGGTCATACTATTTTTGGTTTTATTTTTGCTCTATTCCTACAAATCGCATGCTTGATTAGTCCATTGTGGCCCTTTCACCCCATAGGTATCTTACTAGCAGATACAAGCTTCATAAAAATAGCTTGGCCCAGTATTTTTGTAGGCTGGTCTGTGCGAAGGCTAATTTTAGCTTACGGGGGAGCCCAAGTGTATCGTCAGGCAAAACCAGTTTTTTTAGGGCTAATTGTTGGTCACATATTAGCTGGTATCATATGGGCTATTGTGCCCGCTGTACTTATCGCCATGGGAGGTGATGCAGCAGAGATTGGCAAAATTTACGTTACCCCACATTTTTAATGCGTGATAATATTCTAAATTTAAAAGGCACATACAAAATAATGAAAATTCTTCCATTATTAAAATCGTGGCTATTGTTTGCGATTGTGATTAACTTCACACCCCTAAGCAGTGCGAATTTTCTTGAAAATATAAAATCAGACACAGAAAAACTTAGTTCATATCAATCTAGGTATATAGGTACACCGGGACACGAGAAAGCTGTTGAGTTCATTGAATCACAAATAAAAGGGATCAATGGGGTCCAAGTTGTAAAACAAAGCTTCCCGATTCTTGTCCCCAAAACAAAATTTGGAAAGCTTTCTATTGAAACGGGTAATTTTAAAGGCCAACATTCAATATATCCAATTTATCCCGATAATGTACGCACTAACAGTACACCTAAAGAGGGTTTCAGTGGCAAAGCTGTTTATTTAAAAAATGCTGAATACGATTATTTAAAAACAGTTTCTTTAAAAGGTCATATTGCCGTTATCGAAATGTCAGCGTATCACAAAAGGACATGGTTACGTGCTTTTGATTTTGGAGCTAAAGCCGTTCTTCTATTGGGCTCTAGGGACGACAGTGCTTCTACACCCGAAACGAAACCTATTTTCAAACCAAGATTTTATCTTAAAGAAGGTGCTCTTGCCAATGCATTTAGAGCTGGATCAATCGAATCTATTAATATCAAATGTAAAGTAGAATGGGAAACTGTCACGGGTCAAAATATTTTTGCAACGATACCTGGTAGTGATAAATCAATTGGCAGACCAATCGTTATAGCAACAAGTTACGATGCTATGAGCATGGTTCCAGACATTGCACCTGGAGCAGACAATGCTGTCGACACAGCATTTTTGCTCAACATGATTCGCCATTTTCATCTCCATCCACCCAAACGCGGAGTTCTTTTTGCTTTTATTGATGGGTTTGGCATTAACCAACTTGGAATGAGAGAAGCCTTGAGTGTGCTAACTATAACAAAACACGATATAACCAGAACAGCTTACGAAGAACACATGAGTGAAAGACTGGAAGAATATCAAAATGTCCATAAACAAGCCACTCTTCTAGGTAAAGATGCCCAAAAAGCCTTAAGTCAAATCTCAGATAAAATAAACTTTCAGCGTCTTCAACGCTATACTAAAGATGTTGTAAGTCCTGAAATATTTAAAATCAAAGAAATTAAATCTGGAATGAGATTAGCTTATAGTAAGTTCAAGAAAAAAATTAAAGACCCCAAAGCTATAGGCTTCGAGAAAAGTATTTATAACCCAATAGCTATCGAACTCAAAAAAGAGCTCGATGAAATTTCAGAAAGAGAATCTCACCTCCAGGGCTTGATCAATAGTGCCATAGTGCACGGAACAATGCCTGATATATACAAAGAGGATGCCAAAATAATTTGGGATGTCGTACTAAATCGCTGTCTACATCAGTTAGAGACTTTAAAAGAAAAAGCAAAAATGTTTAGTCAGTATGATGCTGTTCGCGCACAAATATTTAAACACATGAACATTGTCGAATCAGAAGAAGTTGCCTTTCCATTTGTCATCGGCTTAGACCTATCCGATAGCGGCATAACAGTTGGTCCAAGAACTGATTGTAAATTCTTACAAACAGATTATACAAAATACGCCAGAAGTTTTACCCAATGGCTTAAGAAATCTGTCAAAAGTGAAGATGAATTTTTTGCACCTCTTTCGGAAAAAAGCATCCTGTCTTTGGGGTTAAATTCAACCTCTCAAGAAAAAGTCAAAACGTTAATGAAACTAACTCTTAATAAAGAAGCCATTAAAGGGAGTTACTCTCATAGAGCGTTAAACAATGAAAATATGGCTATCATTTCCGCGGTTGCAAATAGTTTCCAAATGAATGGTGTAACTTGGGCAACTCTCGAGGGCATGAGATTAAGATTAGACACGCCTCAAGATACAAGCGATCGTCTCGATTGGAGTCGATTAAACAATCAAATCCAAGCAACGGCAATCATCTTTGATTTAACACTCAACGATTCCTCTTTTGAGCCCAAAGACTATAAAGCCCGTGCAGGAGTTTACCCACTATGGCGTTTACAACACGGTGCTGTTGTAACAGAGTCTCTAGCCGAAACTATCGCTCGAACGCCTAAAGAAAATATGCTCATTACTACCCTGGGCTTCCAACAAAAAGTAGTTGATGTCGTAGCTATGCGTTCTCATGAATTCGTGCGATCCGGTGCGGATGGTCGTTTTCTTTTTCGCCCAGCTCCACTTTCGTGTATTTGGGGTCCGAGAATAAGGTTTATGAACGCATTTTCACTTGATAATTCTGGTAAAATAATTAGTTCTATCACAGATAATGCTAGTATTCTAACCTCACACACCGCAACGCGCACGGCTTTAAAATCGAACCCTCCAATGACCGAGCTTAGAGCTGCTATCTTTGATTGTGTTGAAGTCAATGGACCACTTTTTAGAGATCCACGGTATCAAAACTATTTGAGCGGTGGGACGATACTCGATGTTAATCGAGGCGGCAAGCCAAGGAAATTCCTTTGGAGTAAAACACCTGGTCCTATGTTTGGCTTATTGGAAAAAGGAACTAATTATCAGCTTATTCTCGGACAATCAAACAAGCGCATGGCATTCTTGAATGTGCCGAATGATTTAGACTATAAGAAACCATTAAGAAATTCATTACAAGAAGGTTTCAGTTCAGACCAAAATTTTCCCGCATTACCTGAATTAATCTCAGCGAGAGACTTTTACCATATCGATGAATGGCGTTTACAAAAATTAGAATCAGCTGGTGTTTCCTGTAAAGCAATAAGGGAGATACACGATTCAAGTAAGGAATGGTTAGATAAAGCAGAAAGTTCTTATCAAAGTGACAATGGTGGGCTACACAAACAGGCTTCTGCTGCTGCTCTTGCCAGTGAAATTAGAGTCTATCACGCGGTTCTCGAGATGGCTAACGATGTTTCAAGAGGTGCTATTTTTTTACTTCTACTTTTAGTACCTTTCTGTATTGCCATGGAAAGGCTATTATTTGGATCACCTGAAATTGCAAAACAAATTTCTAGAACTTTTCTAATATTCTTAGTCATGTTTGCTGCTTTATTTAGCTTTCACCCCGGCTTTAAAATATCGTCTTCACCTGCTGTAATTCTGTTAGCATTTATGATTTTATTATTGAGCTCATCTGTCATCAATATGATTTTACAAAAATTCAAAAATGATATGGAAGAGATCCGTCGTGGTTCATTGGCCGAAGCAAGTGGTGCCCAAACCTCTAGAGGTGGCTTAATTCTAAGTGCGGTATGGCTGGGCATAGCTAATATGCGTAAAAGACTAATGAGAACAATGTTAACCGGTTTAACAATCGTTTTAGTTACTTTCACATTGCTGTGTTTCACTTCATCATCTACTTATCAAGACAAACGCATCTCTACGATTGAAGGAGTAAAAGGCACCCATGACGGCGTTTTAATGCAACACCCTTCCAATATGCAATTGGATATCGATACTGAAGAAAGTATTGCCAATTTAATGGGACAGGAAAAAACTGTCGTTGGTCGATACTGGTTAACAAGTACTCTTTCAGAAGAAAATAGTAAATGGCGTTTACATATAAGAAACCCTAAAACCAATAAACTCGTCGAATTACGAAGTGGCTTGGGTTTATCTGCAATTGAAAATCAGTTTTCTGCAATAGATTCTGTTCTAAAAAACTGGGCAAAATTTGCTGATAATAAAAGTTGCTATATTTCAGAAAATGTTGCTGAAAAATTAGCTATCAAACCAGGCGAATACATTAGTGTTGCAGGTAGGAATTTAAAAGTCATAGCAACTTATAATCCCAGAGACTTAGAACAAAAGCTCACTAAGCTCGATGGACAATCAATGCTTCCTATTGACTACACCGTAGAAAACGACAACAAAGCTCTCGCTGGAGGTGAAAGTTTAGAATCAGAGATGGCTTCTTCTGACCTCATGGAACCAGACCCAAATCTCACGCATGTTTCTGGTGATGATACAATTATTCTTCCAAAAGATTTAGTTAAAAGATTAGGTGGAACATTGCGAACGATCGCTATTAGTTCTAAAACTCAAGATGCTCAATCACTAGCCAACGAACTTATGCAAAGCACTGTTTTTCCAGTTTACTTTAATTCTGAGGATGGTGTAAAAATTATGGTTTCTACGCCACTCCTACCGAAAGCTCCTAGAAAGCTACTTATCCCCATCATCATTGCCGCGCTCATTATTTTCAATACTATGTTAAACTCTATTGCCGAACGTAAAAAAGAAATTTTTATATACAGTAGTCTTGGACTTGCTCCTCGACACATTGGAATTCTATTTCTTGCCGAAGCACTCACCTATGGAATCATGGGCTCTGTTTTCGGTTATATTATCGGACAAGGTTTTGCCACAGTACTAACTCATTTTGACTTGATGGGTGGCATAACATTAAATTATTCTGGCTCAAATGTTATTTTAACTATGGGACTCGTCTTAAGTGTAGTTATATTCTCATCTATTGTTCCCGCTATCATGGCTGCAAAAGTTGCTAGTCCTAGTGGTGAAATGGATTGGAAAGTACCTAAGCCTCAAGATGGTGTTATCAAAGGTCATCTACCCTTCACCGTCAGTACTCAAGCGGCACCTGGTTTAGCAGCGTTCCTTTATGAATATTTCTATGCCCATCTCGATGGGGCTATTGGAAATTTCACTTCATCCAACCTCAAACTTTCAAAAGGGGAAGGAAAAACTGTTACAGTCTTCAATGCCACTGTATGGCCTGCTCCATACGACTTAGGTGTCCGCCAGGATATTGAAATTCGTTTTGAAAATAATAGTGACGACATTTGTGATTTAAACATTAAACTCACTCATGGTTCTGGACAAGAACGTTCTTGGTGGCGATTGAATAAGGTCTTTTTGGGCAATATTCGCAATCAAATTTTAGGTTGGAGGAATATTACTCCACAAAGAATGTTGAACTACATTCGCTCAGCTGAACAAAAAGAAAAAGAGGCAGTACTGACATAATGATGAAAAGTAAATCGATCAGGAATATTAATGCGCGAAGATAAAGAGTTTCAAGAGTTTAGAGACCTTATGAAAAGGTCCGATACCTTCGAAGAGGGTATCAATAAAGGCACTGTACTCATGGGCCTTTTTGTTGGCTTCATCATGGCTCCTGCTTCTGTATACATGAATTTAGTAGCGGGTTTACACATGGGGTCTGCTGCTCAGTGGGTAACGGTTCTTCTCTATGTAGAAGTATCGCGTAGAGCTTTCAAAAAACTTAAACGTCCTGAGATTTTCATTCTATTCTACATGTGTGGTGCAGCAATGGGAGCTGGTGGTGAGGGTTGGCTGCACCGGCAATTCTTAGCTCAAAGTGAGGAGCTATACAAAATGGGATTGGTTGAACACATCCCTAGTTGGTTTGCTCCCACAGACCCAGATGTCTTGGGAAAAAGAGATTTCCTCATACCCGAATGGTATATACCCATCGCGGTTTATGTTTTTTCTATGATTGCTACCAGAGTTGATGATTTTGGTCTTGGCTATGTCCTTTTCCGCATCACCGCCGATGTTGAAGAACTTCCATTCCCAATGGCTCCTGTTGGAGCAGCCGGTATGACTGCCTTAGCTGATGCCTCAGATGATAAAGAATCTTGGCGTTATAGAATTTTTGCCGCTGGTGCAGCTCTTGGAGTTGCTTTTGGTACTGTTTATATCGCCCTTCCGGCAATCACAGGTGCAGTATTTGACGATATTATACGGATTCTCCCAATACCCTTTGTCGATTTAACACATTACACTGAGGGGTTTTTACCAGCTATGCCTATCATGCTTTGCTTTGACCTCGGTTTAGTTATCACAGGTATGGTTATGCCTTTTTGGGCAATCATGGGATCTCTGTTCGGCGTCATCTTTACAATAATAGCCAACCCACTATTACAAAAAGCTGGGATTTTAAGTGGTTGGGAAGAAGGCTTAGGAGCAATGGATATAGTTCGTTCAAATACCTTTGATTTCTACTACAGCTTTAATCTAGGCTTATTGTTTGCCGTTGCTGGCATAGGCTTTGTTCATATGTATTCAAATTTTAAAAAGAAAAAACTAGAAGCTGATGAACTTGGAAAACCTGCCATTGATTGGGCCAAATTATTTGAACCACCAAAAGGACGT
>Ga0233432_10004292_pt1 | contig 12689 bp, 6 predicted proteins | sample SI_122_August201_6_FD_179870 | JGI IMG/M metagenome (GOLD analysis project Ga0233432, IMG submission 179870) | Seawater microbial communities from Saanich Inlet, British Columbia, Canada - SI_122_August2016_10_MG | ecosystem: Environmental > Aquatic > Marine > Inlet | place: Canada: British...
TCATCAGAGTATCCACTGCTTCCATATCGGGATTGTTGGCTTTGCCACTATACTCGAATGGAAATGTCTCCTTTGGTTTGATATGCACCTTACCAGATAAGGCCACTCGATATCCCAAATCGCCCAAGTAGTGAACGATGCTTTTCGTTCCCTCCTTCGCAAAAGCATGATTCGGATACGCGCCAGAATTCACTGGATACAGTCCTGTATAAATATTGTGTCGCGTAGGCGAGCACATCGACGCCGCCTGAAAGCATCGATCGAATCGCATCCCTTCTGCCCCCAAATGGTCGATATTCGGCGTATGGGCCTGACCGCCATAACATCCCAAATCGCGATAAGTCATGTCATCGGCTATTATGAAGACAAGATTCGGTTGAGTTTGCGCAACCGTGCCCGAAGCAGTTAAAAGAAGAGAAATCAATAGGTATCTCATAAATATTTTAAATATTATCATGCATGCCCTCGACGTACTTTTCAACACCAACTCAACGAAAACTAAAACTAGGCCGCGCTTAGCGAGTGGCTTGCGTAGTCCTATATATATAAATAAAAACCCCGAACAAACATTCACTTTGAGATACGCTTCGCCCAATCGGCTTCAATCTCAGCCTTCGTTTTCCCTTTGGTTCTCGCATTCCGATAGATTGCATCCATTTCCGTTGGAATGCCGAAATCTCCCTGGTCCTGCATCCACGCGTCTAACTTGCTTTTCAGCCGATCAATCGTCTTCGCATACTCCGGGTTTCGGGCCAAATTATTCATTTCCAGAGAGTCTTCTGAACAATCGAACAACTCTAATTCAGGTCGGAACTTATAGCGATTCACATACTCATTTGCATGCCATTCCCCGGACTCCGCCGCCGCTTCCATCGATTTAAAGAAATCCATCGTCATAGCATTGTTCTTGTACTCCGCCATCGGATTTAAATTCCATACCAAACGATACCTATCGTCGCGCACCGTTCTTATTGGAAAATTGTCGCTCCCATTATTGATGCCTCGAGTAGTCGCCTGGGCAAAAACGTATTCCTTATGTCGATTCGTTTTCCCCATAAGCACTGGAATAAAGCTTTTACCATCGAGAACCTTAGCGGGCTTGCCGCCTGCAGCATCCACGAATGTCGGAACAACATCGCAATACTCCACCAAAGCATCCGTCGTTGAACCCGCGGAAACCTTTCCCGGCCAGCGAACGATCATCGCCGATTGCAATCCATTTCCATAGCAGGTCCATTTCGCAAAAGGCATCGCGCTCCCCTGCTCGGAAACTACCATGACCAATGTATCGTCACTAAGCTCATGTTTTTCCAGCAAAGCCAAAATCTGACCAACCTGATTGTCGTAATAGGTTATTTCCGCGAGATACCGACTAAAACTTTCCCGAACCACTGGAGTATCCACAATATATGGCGGCAGAATAACCTTTTCTGGTGGATACAGACTTGGATCGCCTTTTGTCCAGGGAAGGTGTGGTTCCGTAGAGCATGCGAACAAGCAAAATGGCGCTTCGCTGGCAACAGACTTGCCCATCAAACTATCGATCGCCTTTAGATCAGGATTGTTCTTTTCCGCACTGTACTCGAATGGAAAGACTTCCTTGGGCGATACATGCGATTTTCCGGAAAGGGCCACGCGATAGCCAAGGTCCTTCAAATAATGAACAATACTCTTCGTGCCATCTTTAGCGAACGTATGGTTTGGATACGCTCCTGATTTGACCGGATAAAGTCCCGTATAAATATTATGCCGCGTTGGCGAACACATTGGAGCCGCTTGAAAGCAACGTTCGAACTGCATGCCCTCCGTAGCCAAGTGATCGATATTCGGCGTATGAGCTTGACCGCCATAGCAACCCAAATCGCGATGAGTCAAATCGTCCGCGATAATGAATACAAAATTGGGCTTGTTCTGAGCGAATGCACAGGAAGCAATAAAAAGCAGGGCAATCACTAAGAATTTCATAAGAGGATAAACCAAAATGCTTCTCGATTAAATCGAAAAACGCAATGCTGAATCGATTCGCCTCAATACAAGCGTCCGCTTCTTTACAATCGCCCAACAGGTCGACGGTTTGCACCTGGTCTATCAGTCCCATCACCCAGATCTGCCCTCGCTTGTTCCGCTAGGGATTCCAGTTCCTTCACGATCTCCGGATACTGATGTACCAGGTTAAGTCGCTCTCCGACATCCAGATCCAGATTATAAAGCGACAACTCCATTTCCTCGAAACTTCGTTCTCCGTGTATTCCGTCTTTTCCTGACGGCGATGGAACGGCATACTGGTGAGGAAACATCAATTTCCATTTACCGCTCCTTATCCCACTCAAAGCTCGCCCTCCGTAATAATAGAACACTTCGTGCGGCGTAACCGCTCCAGGTGCTGCAAACATGAGAGGGCGGATATCCTTTCCGTCGATAATCCGATCCGTCGGAACCTTTGCTCCCACCAAAGCTGCGATTGTCGGGAGTAAATCCATGGTGGATGCGAGTTCATCGCAAACCGTTCCTTCGGGAATATTTCCTGGCCATCGCATAACGCAAGGAACGCGCATCCCGCCTTCGAAACGCGTGCCCTTCCCTTCACGCAAGTCACCGGCACTGCCGCCGTGATTGCCGTATAATAGCCAAGGCCCATTGTCGGAGGTGAAAACGACCAACGTTTTCTCATCGATCTCCGATCGTTTCAATGCGGTAAGGATCTCCCCCACGCTCCAATCGATCTCCGATACGACGTCGCCATAGGTGCTATCGGTCTTTCCATTGTATTTATCGGAAGCATACAGAGGCACGTGCGGCATCGCATGAGGTAAGTAAATGTAGAACGGTTTGTCCTTGTTCTTCTCTATAAATGCCACCGTTCGCGCCGTATACCACGCGGTAAGGTTCACTTGATCTTTAGGCAAGATAGCTGGGTTAAGTACTTTCTCGCCTTCCATCAAAGGCAGGTCCGGAAAGTTATAGCGCTCATCCGGATGATACGGCCACATGTCATTTGAATACGGCAACCCGAACCATTCATCAAAGCCTTGGCTAGTCGGCAAAAACTCAGGCTTGTGCCCCAAGTGCCATTTGCCATACATCGCCGTAACGTAATCCACTTGCTTAGCGATTTCAGCAATCGTCGTTTCCTTAGGATTCAACCCCGTAACCGACTTCGGATTAAAATTCCCCGGAACGCCTACTCGCAACGGATAACACCCCGTATTCAAGGATGCCCGAGAAGGCGAACACACCGCCCCTCCCACATGGAAGTCAGTAAACTTCATCCCCTCCTCTGCCATTTGATTCAAATTCGGCGTCTCATAACCCATCGCTCCGAACGGACCAATATCCGCATAACCCATATCATCGCAAAAAATCACAATAACATTCGGCCTATCCGCAACCGACAGCATCGACCCGCAAGCCCAAACCAACCAGTAGACCAACAACCCCTTCACCCTTCCGCCTTCAACCTTCATCCTTATTTCTCCCCCTTCCATTTCTCAACTTGAGATGCACTTGCCAAATAAGCGACTAGCGCAGCGACATCCGTCTCGGGAATTGCATCGAAAAGTCCCGCCGGCATCATCGACTGCTCCAAGATCTGTCGCTTAACGATTTCATCTTTTCGCAAAACAACCTCAGAACCGCCGACCATCGCTACCGTGACGTTGGCATCATTTTCTTTTCGCGCCATACCGCTAACCGTCCGTCCATCCTTCGTCGTGAAGACGTTCAACTGATAGGCATTTCCAATCAAAGAATTGGGCGCGAGGACGTTCTCGAGCAAGTAATCCAGGTTCGCCCGGTTAGACCCAGTCAAATCCGGCCCCAGCGTAACACCCTCATCGAAGAGTTTATGGCACGTTCCACATGTATTCTCGAAAACATGACGCCCATAGGAAAGGTCGACTCGTTCCAATCGTTCCGGCGTCAACGCGTATTTCCATTTACGTACCTGCCTCGGAAGGTTCGGAGGAGAAGGATTAACGGGTCCCCAAATTGAATCCATCAGCTCATTGATTTTTTCAACGCCGTGATTCCGCATCTGACGCATCAATACGGGTGACACTAACGATCCATTCAACTCGCCGGATTCGATTGAATCCAATAAAGTCTGCGTGGTCGTAGGCCGCGAAGCTAGGAGATTGATCCCTTCATTACGAAGGGTCAGAGGAAACCCAGGTAAAGCATCGATCACCTGCTCAGCGATAGAATCGTTTAAATAACGGGGCAGAGCCGACAACGCGGCTTGACGCAAGGCGGAATCCGTTAGCAATGAAGCCGCCAAAGGGCCCACCTCGGAGTCGCCCCCGAGTTCGAGGATTTCCATCGCTTCAGAACGTAAACGCGGCAAGCGATCCGTATCGGATAAAATGGTACGCCAATGAGGAAATGCTTCGACGTCGCCTAATCTAGCCCGAATCCGAGTCAACATGGTCTTCGCCTTAGGCCCCTTCAATCGAGCGCCCTTCGTTAGAAGCGCACCCCACGAATCCGGACGTTCCAGATTGGTCTGCGAACCAATGGCAGCCAAATACTGCGCCCCACGCTTTGCAAAATCATCCGCCGTATTCGAACTGGCAACATAGGCCAGTAATGAATTTCTTCCGTCTTCGAATGCCGCTGCTCGCCGCCGAACGAAATCGCCCACAAGAGGCCAGGCTGCATGACTCGCAATCCGAATCGCACGAACTGGATCCTCTTCAACTAACGGCTCCACTCCGTACCACACCATGAGTGGCAGATTATTGTCCTTTATATCTTCCGCCCGGGAAGCGAGCGCTTCAGCCAAGGACCAACGCTGCGCAAGCGGCAAACGCTGCAACGCAGCGCTCAAATACCGACGCGCATCAGCGGACGGATCGCTCTCCGCCAGGGCTATTAATCCATTGAGGGTTTCCGTATCTAATTCGGATTCATCTTCCGCCAAGAAATGAATCGCCCAGCCACGGACAAAGGAATCGGCGTCGCTAAGATACGAATACAGGGCATCGCTATCCAATAGTCCGCATACCTGCTGTGCCCATAAAGCTCGAAGTCGAATCACTCGGTCGCCAGAAGGCGCCATCAAAGCATTAAGCGCTTCGGCAACGCGCTTTACATCCAATGAATCTGTCGACGCTCGCTCCTGCAAAATACGTTGCGCTTGCCGAGCGATGAATGCGTTTTCATCTTTCAAGGACTCGACCAGGTTCAGGTCGCTTTCCGAGAGCAAGTTTATCGGGCGCGACTCATGCTCTCCGTAGCGTACCCGGAAAATTCGTCCATCCGTCCGATCCCAGATCTCATAGTCGCGATGATGGCAAGTTTGCGGATCGTGCCAATCCGACGCATACAACGCACCATCCGGCCCGAGCATCAACCCCACTCCAACGAAGGCGTGGTCCTTGGCTAACGCGAAATCCGGACCGTGACGAGCGACATGCCCGGAGCCATCCCGCTCCGTCCGCTCTCGCACGATACGATGCCCATGCAAATTAAAGAAAAAGTGATCGCCCCGATAGGAATCCGGGAAGCTGTCCCCTTGATAAACAACGAGACCACAATGAGCATGCCCACCCCCTACTGCCGAAGTATCCGCGGCCAATTCGATCTGCAACGCACGATCCACTTTACCATCTGCTTTCATTGATGCCAAAGTCCCGTCGCCATAATGCAAATGATCGGCAATCGTTTCGATATCGTCGTACACATACGGGTTGAAATGCTCGCCTGCCTGACGGAAATAACGGCCTCCCTGGATCACGTGGTAGTAATGCGGGATCACGCACGCGCTCGAGAACCAATCGCCATTCTCATCGAAATCCAACCCCCACGGATTGCTGATTCCGTGAGCGAATACTTCGAATTCGCGACGCGTCGGATGATACCGCCAGATGCCCGCATTGATCGGTTCTCTCATATCGTCAGGCGTTCCCGGCTTGCCTACTCGGGAATGAGTGAACACTCCGTGACAACCGTAAAGCCAACCATCCGGTCCCCAGGTAAAGCTATTAAGCGTTTCATGCGTGTCCTCGTATCCCCAACCATCGAGCAATACTTCCGGTTCGCCATCGGGTTTATCATCGCCGTCCGCATCCGCAAAGAACAACAAGTTAGGAGCCGCTCCAATCCAGACTCCGCCAAATCCGATTTCGATTCCGCTAACCAAGTTTAAGTTTTCGACGAAGATCTTACGAGAGTCGAAATCGCCATCTCCGTTTGTGTCTTCGAGAATCAATATCCGATCCTTGCCTTTCTTTCCGGGAACGCGTTGCGGATACGTGTTCGCCTCTACAACCCAAATACGCCCGCGAGCATCGAAGCTCATCGCAATCGGCTGAACTAAGTCAGGCTCCGATGCGATCAGGTCCACATGAAACCCATCTGGAACCGACATCTGCCGAGCCGCAGCCTTCGCTCCCAAACTATCCGACCAATTCGTGTCTGGTCGCCCTCCCGGCACTTGCCATCGCTCTGGAGTTTCGCTCGCAACCTGCTTCCCTTGAAAATGCAACGTCACTCCCTTTTTGTTGGCGCTCACCACATCCAATTTCGAGTCGCCATTAAGATCTGCCACGAGCACATCGACTCCCACTCCACTGTTATTGTCGATTTGTCGTGGGACGAAACTCGTCTCTCCCCCGGCACGAACGCAGCGAAACCAATAGAGCACTGCTTCTTGATTCCCGCCAATATCCTTTCCGTGATGGGCATACCAACGTTTGCCCGTTACAATATCTTTCAGCCCATCGCCATCGATATCGCGCAATGCCACCGCGTGTAATTGGCTGAACGCAATACCGTAAGGATTTTGTACGGAAACCGAACCCATAATATCGTGACGCTCAAACCTCAATTCTCCCGTTTTCTCCTCGACCTGCCTAAACCAAGCCAATCCATAACCGTGCCCGTTCAACGACGTTACGATATCATTCATTCCATCACCATCGACGTCATGCACGTGAATCTGCGCTCCACCTCGTTCATAGGGTTCTTCTACCCAAGCTCGCTTCGTCCAAAGTTGATTCGTTGCGCGCCCCGGATTCTCCCACCACGAAAATCGATCGATAATATCCAAGTCCCCATCGCCATCTAAATCGCCCGTCCCGAGTCCGTGCCCAAATTTCACGGCAGATTCGCCGACTTCGGAAACAACCTTCCAATCCCACGCTCGAGAAGGGTCATCCCCAGCCTCAAAATACCCGAAGGCACGCCCTCGCGAGCAAACGATTTCAGGTAATCCACCAGGTATTACATCCACGAACGCAGGCGATTCATGACTGATGAGGTCAGCCACAACGTTCATTTTCCAATGGCCGTCTTTTTCCGGATCACCAGGGTTCAAATACAAACGGCCTTCCTTTCCCGGAAATCCGAAAACCAGCACGTCTTGATCTCCATCGCCGTCAATATCATGAATATGGCTAAAGAAATTGTCCGAATAAGTCCGAATTCCAAATGGCTCTGGCTCGTAGATTTCGAAACGTTTACTAAAACTTGGCCCCTTCCACCAATAAGGGCCACTCACTAGATCGCCACGACCATCGCCGTCGATATCGCCAAACGACGCACCCTCTGCAAAAAACTGATCATGGAGTTGTTGAGATTCCCAATCCTCCCCCGCAAGAAGAAGCGGTCGACTCACCGCGACCAACACTCCTAATAAACCAAAACGAAGGCGACAAAATCGAAAAGAAATCATATTAAATGGGGGTCGGAGTTTTTTGTAAAGCCGTCTCAGCGAAGCGACGCGCCGCAATCCGACGACTCTACATTTCAAATCTGGGGAAAAGGCACAGAATAAGCAATGCTTGCCTTTAAAACATCATACCAAGATTCCCCAATCTAATTTGTACGAATTGCATAAAAATTGGCACTTTCTCTCCCTAAAAAAACGAAACTGGATTAACTGCATGATGATTTCAAATTTATAGGACAATTACTGGATCCAGCTTCCGATTCACATAAAACCTACGTTATTATAACCTTGGTTTTCCACAAAGATGAGCACCACATTCGGCTGCTCCTCTTTGGCCTTCGCAATCGACAGCGAAGCGAATAAACCGATTAGAATTAGTAAAAAACCGTTTCAATGGTAACGTATCCAGTTTCATAATATCCAAATTTCAATTTAACCTAGGAGCCTAAGAGGTAAGGATCAAGCTCCGAGCGGCCATGCTCCATCGATAACCCCAATCAGATCAGGGTGCTCTCGATTGTAGCTACGCGAGGGACTCGCGTGGACGTATCAACCGTCAATCTTCAAGCGATTGATCCCAAGGGAATTAAACGATGGAAAAAACAATCGGATTACTATCCACTAAGGTATCTTGGAAATGGACGAACATGTCATCATAATCAAATACTCGAGGTCACGTCGCAGAAACTAAGAGAGCGATCGAAATCCATTCATTTGGCAAGCCTCCTGAAAATGAATCTATCAAACTACCTACTCTCGTATCGAATCTATCACGTAAACACGCGCGCCTAACCATCCTCCTGCTTCGTGAATCCTCTTATAATCCGCACCCAATCGATGAGTTCCCTACGTCGAATTCTCCTCATCTTTCTTTCCCTTCCATTCCTCGGAGCATTAAATGGACGCACTCCAAAATCGCTTGCCCAGCAATTCTTTTTCAAACCTGACATGGAAGATGCTCGGGTGTCGCCCGGAAACCAATATTTAAGCTACATCAATTACGACGGTTCTCGTTCGCTGATGAATTACGAGTTCATAACCGGAAAGAGGCGATCCGTTCGTCCCGAAGAAAACAGCGACATTTACGATTACTACTGGATCAGTCCAAACCAACTTCTTGTATTCAGTCAAAAACTCGGGATCCCTACCAAAATCTTCACGACGACAAACCGACTCACTCGCGTTACCCCTACCGAATACGTCGAAGTCTACGATCTGCTTCCAGATACCCAGCATAAGCTCATCGTCAAGGATACCAAACGGAGCGAAAAATTCTTCAATCTTCAACTTCACAACCTCCAGTCGGGTTCCCTGAAAACTGTCGCTAAAAACCCAGGACATATCATCTCCTGGTACACTGACAAAGATGGCGTTGTTCGCATACGCCTTTGGGTCGACGAAAACGAAGAGGATCGCTTCGAATACCGCCCCAACGCCGAAAGCCCATGGAAGGAGATCAATCCAGGCGTCGATTCATATGGGGTTCTCTTCCTTGACGAACCAGAAAAAATTATCGCATTTGTCCGCCCCGAAGGTGAAAGCCACGTAATCGGGCGCTACTTCGACTGCGCTCAAAACTCTGAATACGGATTTCCCATAATCGACCCGGAATACGACATCATTCCCGACCGCTATATGTTAGATCCGGAAACAGAATCGACTTTCGGCTTCAGCTATCAAGCCGAAAAGCGGGTTTCCGTTTGGCTTTCGGATGACCATAAAAATCTTCAGTCGCAGATTGATTCCATCCACCCTGACACCATCAACGAAATCCACGGATTCGCGATGGACAACACCAAGGCCATCATACGGCGCAGCAGCGATCGAAACCCAGGCGAATGGGCTCAATACGACATCGAATCGAAAAGCGAAACCCTGATCGGCAAAGAGCGCCCCTGGATCAACCCCGAAGAATCAGCGACAACCGCATCAATCGTCTACCCGAATCGCGAAGGAATACCCATTCATGCCTTGGTCACTCGACCACTAGAGAACGCTGATAAGAAAACGCTCCTAGTTATGGTTCACGGCGGCCCTCGAGCTCGAGACTACTGGGGATGGGACAGCGAGGCTCAATATTTCTCCGCGCTCGGGTATACTGTATTGAAAGTCAACTACCGAGGATCCAGCGAATACGGTCTCGACTACAGTCCGTATAGCCACCTAAAAGCGATCAAAGCTTCGATTGTCGACGTTGCGGATGGCGTCCGCTGGGCACTTGATCAAGGCTACGCAACCAAAGACAAGGTTGCCATTTACGGTTCTAGTTTCGGCGGTCATGTAGCGCTCAGATGCGCCGCAGAAAACCCCGACCTTTTCGCCTGCGTCATCGGCTATGCCGGCGTCTATGATTGGGTTAAGGAAATGGATCGGGAATTCAAAGAAGAACCAATCTACTGGAAATTGAAGTTACAAACCTACTACGGCGACTACGACAACGAAAAAGACCAATGGAGAGCCGCATCGGCAATCACCTTAGCCGATCAAATAAAAGCCCCAGTGTATTTGATTCATGGAGGCAGCGATCAAATCGTAGCCTCCAAACAATCAAGACTAATGCGAACGGCCTTAAAGAAAGCCAAAAAGGACGTAACCCTAAAAATCCTCAGCTTCAACAACCACGGAATGGTATCCGAAAAACCCGCAATCCGCTTCTACGAAAACCTCGCCAAATTCATCGACGAATCAATCGGAAACTGATTGAAAAACGACTCAGAAACCTTTTGGCACAGGGAACCAGGGACACCTATTTACCTCGAAGAGGCAACAAGCAAGCACAGCGAGCGTTGTTCAAACTCCAATTGATTAAAGGAATGCAACAACGTTCCTCTCTCGCTACACTCGATCGTCTCTTGTGTCCTCGCTACACTCGACTAATAAGTATTCGCTTCACGGATAAAAGATTCGAATTCTCTTCTAGCGATCACTTCCCGAAAGCATAAACTTTATCGTCCCGCACTACTCATGAGGAATAAAGAGTTTCCGATTGGCCTGTAAGTCCCTAGGACTCTTTAATCCAATCAACTCGAGAATCAAATCTTTGGGCTATACTGGACAATATATCCCCCCTTTAATTATATAGGAGGTACCCTACGAGGAAAAGACATCCTCGACGACGTCCTTCGCTCCTTCCCGCTCGCCCAAAATACTGGCCGCATAGCGTATCAAAGCTAATTGATGCGACAGGATGGCTCCATGAACCTTATCCCAATCACGAACCTCGTTAGTCCTCTTTCCCATAAATTTCGCGTTTCAATCCCATACTCCCATTAAGTTATGTTCGATAAGGAAACGTTCCCGGATTGGAGTTTATTAGAAAAATGAATCGATTAGCCGAAAATCACGATTATAGAAGCCCATACAATCGCCAACAAGAGGAACCAGCCAACCGTAGACGCCCAATACTTTCTTAATCCATGACTATCGACCCTATCGCCCAAACACTCGCAGACGCCCTTGAACAAGAACGAGCAGGCGACTCCAATGCTGCCCTTGAGGCATTCGACAAGGCCAAGGAAGAACTCCCCGGTTCCGTTCTCCTCAATAGCAATCGAGGGTTATTGCTCGAACGCATGGGTCGATACGCTCAAGCCCTGCTCTCTTTTCAAGCAGCCGCCCAATTGGAGAGCAATTTTCGCGATCACTACAAAGCCGGAAACATGCTCCTATTTCTCGAACGCTACGACGAGGCCATCAAATCCTTCCAGCAAAGCATCGCCTGCCGCGACGATTACGCCGAAGCCTGGGTCAACCAAGGCATTGCATCTCACGCCTTGACGAAAAACGACGAAGCGCGAAGAGCCTTTGACCAAGCGCTCTCCATTGATTCCGCATTCTACCCCGCCCTCCGATCGCTCGCGATTCTCGAGGCATCGATCGGTAACGGTTCCACAGCTGCCGAATATTACGAAAGGGCCGCGAACGCCCAACCCGAACTCCTCAGCGCTTGGTTCGAACTCGGCTGCGCTCGCTACAAGAATCTAGGCGAAGACCAAGTGTTCTTCGAACGCGAGGGACCCGAAGGCAAAACTATTCAAGCCCTCGACAAAGTCATCGAACTCGATCCCACCAAACAAGGAGCCTGGGGGCGAAAGATCGGCGTTCTCTTCCGCCTAGTCGACGCTGCCCACGCAACGGATCACGCTGCCCCCAGAGCCCAAGCCCAAACCGTATCGATTTTTCCAATCATACACGCAGAGCTCCTTTCAACTATCGAGAACGCCTGTATCCAATTTCCTCAAGACACCTGGTTCGCCGACCGCAAAAACGACGCACTCGCCATGACCAATAATTAGTGGTTCTTAGAGAAAACTCCGAAGCGCTTTAAAGGTCGCGGCCGATCTCCGAGCGGCCATATTGAGCGAGGCACGTATTTAGTAATCTTGGCGAAAATGGCTGCTCGAAGACCGGCCGCGGACAAAACACGCCTCGCTGTCGCAGATCACCACGCCAATTTTCGATTTAGGCATGATAAGATCTAATATTTCACATTGGTGAAGAAAAACCTAAGCGAGCCCGCAAGCCACTCTAGCTCGTTGATTCACAGGACGCGCAATCTCTCTAGCCTTCTCCGCTCCATCTGCCAAAACTTGATCAACGTAATCGAGATTATTTAAAAGCTCCTCGCGACGCTCGCGCGCAGGACGAAAATACTCCCAGTATAACTCGAAGAGACGTTTCTTCAAATCGCCATAACCGTATCCTCCAGCTTTCAGCTTCTCGACCTCATCCTGATACTGCTCCGCGGAAGCTACGTGCTTAATCAATTGAATAGCCCGATTCTCCTCAGCGTCAGGCTTCGGCTCTTCGCGCGTACGGCTATCCATAACGATCCCCATCAAACGCTTCCGAGTCGCCTTTTCTGCGCCGAAAATCTCAACCGTATTGTTGTAACTCTTACTCATCTTCTGCCCGTCGAGCCCGATAATCGTCTCGGCTCCCTCGCGAAACTGCGGTTCAGGAAGTTTAAAGGTCTCGCCGTAGGTCTGATTGAACTTCAGGGCCAAATCGAGCGTCACCT
>Ga0233432_10004293_pt1 | contig 12689 bp, 9 predicted proteins | sample SI_122_August201_6_FD_179870 | JGI IMG/M metagenome (GOLD analysis project Ga0233432, IMG submission 179870) | Seawater microbial communities from Saanich Inlet, British Columbia, Canada - SI_122_August2016_10_MG | ecosystem: Environmental > Aquatic > Marine > Inlet | place: Canada: British...
CGAAAAATCGTGCCGTCTTGCATTAACCCTGAACATGATTTAATGGCAAATTGGCCAATTTTTAAAACTTCTTCGTCCATTTCTAATTGGCTAATACCCCACATGTATGGAGATATTCGACGTGCCAGGCCAGCTATCAAGCTTTCATTGTAGCGGTCAGCTTGTTGGAAATGATGTGGTTGCAAAAACAACCCTTCGGTCCACAGGACCTTATTATCCCAGGACATTCAATACGCTCTCCAAGCTATCGTTAATCATTTAAGTTGATCCAATTGTTTCTCGTAAGCAATCGAGAATTCTTTAGCAAACAACTCTTGAAAATCGTTTTCAGATTGATCTGCTATTTCAGCATACATATTTTTGTACACATCCCAATAACGCACTTTGCGGCTTTTCAAGATTCCCGCTAGCCCTCCATCGGACTTCATTCGTTCTTCCAAAGAATTTGGATCCAGTTTTTTCAAAATACCTTTTAATGCTGCCTCCATTCCTGTGATCATTGCAACCTCATGGGCTTTGATATCATCTAGGGCCTGTGACGCTGCTTTATCAGAACTAAGATATCCCTTGGCCTTGGGTCGTATAATAGCCTCAATTGCTTGCTCAGAACTAATTGAAAACTTCAGTGGATTATTACCCCCAACTTGAATCATCGTTTGCTCTATGCGAAACTCTGACTTGATGGAAGTGCGGGTCATGAGAATTTCTCTTATCCCTTCAATAAAAATTCTTAGAATATTACCCATACTTTCCATAGTTTCAGGCAACTGTTCATTACTAATTCCCGCACTATCAGCACCCAACGCCTTTAGAAAAATACGAGATGCTTTTTCTTCAGAATTTCGTTCATTAGGTACAATTTTCTGTGTATTTTCTCCAGAAATTAGGGGTTTTTCAACATTTGGCACATTATCAGATTTTAGCACATTTACTGGATCAATAGAATTGTTAGAACTATTGGGTTGCGGTGATAGCATATCGTCCCAGTCGTCAGGGATAGTCCCTACCGGGTGCTCTACGTTAGGGCTCTTAAAATGGTCCTGCCCAGCAGGATTATGTGAGTAACTTCTTACTTCATCACTTTCAAATGGGTTCAAACTAGTTCTCGCTAAAACATCGTCTAAAGGATACAAAAAATTAGCTTCATCAGTTTCAGCTCGATCCACAGCGCCAGGCCCCGACAGCCCTTTTCCCTCATTGAATAAATCGTCTAGTAAATCACTGTCGTCTCGTTCGGCATCTAATATATTTGGGGCACTGAGTGCTAATCCAGGAGATATCTGACTTTCTTCGACTGGCTCTGCAATGACAGTATCCTTCTCATCAAAAGTAATCTCTATTAAAATTTCGTAAGGACCAATTGAAATAACATCGCCATCGTTAAGCGGTGTTGGGGTTAGACCCAAAGCCAGTTTGCCATAATTTAAAAATGTGCCATTTGTAGAAAAATCTACAATAGCCACGTTCCCGTTATTATCTTCAATAGCACAGTGACGCTTGGATAACTCACGATTTGGATCTGGCAAGACTAATTCGTTCTCTGAACCTCGACCGATTGTTAAGCCAGTCCCTTTAATAGTAACAGGATTACCGTTTCCAGGAATGCTACCAGTACTTTGAAATTTTAAGATTACTGTCATGTCTATTCAAACTCTAGTAAAGTTTTCAAAAAACACGGCATCGTGGCTAGCCGTTTGTTATGTCTACCCTGACAGCGGTTTTCATAATAGGCTGAAAAAGAAACCAACATTAGATTATTCCACTTTCCAAATTAACTGAAGACGTTGGCAATTGGGATAAAGATAAATTTCCGCTTCCACCACGCGCTATATCAAGGGCACGGTCAATTATTAGTTTAAATCGGGTGTCTGGATCTGGTCCAAGTTTAATGGTCAAAAGATTAATACCAAAAGTACAAGATGCAACTATGCCAGATGGCGCTGGTTGTTCTTCCATATCACCTAATCCCATAGTTCCAGGAGCATAAAACGCAGCAGTTGCGGCAAGTACGGCCGGGTCGTTTCCACTTTCGTTTTCCAAAACTAAATGTAGCCTTTTACGATTTTCATTTGTAGGTTTAAAAACCCAGGCCTCCGCCGCTAACAAGCATTCGCTCGTATATCCTTCCCTAGCCATGATATCTTTACCTGCTATACAAGCCCACCACACGCATTCACGTGAAGGTAGCGATACAGATAACAGACGTATCATATCAACGTAAGCTTCAGCCTTTTCAAGTTCACCCAGAACTACTGCAACTGTTGCGCTAACGGGTGCTTTTAATTTCATCTCAATTTTTGTATTCCCAATCGCCAACAGTCGCGCGGCAGGTTGTTCTGGGATTTTAATAAGATTTTGAAACTTTTCAGACATTTTAATCCTTAGTTAATCATAGTCATGCCACCTTTTAGAGTTAACATACCATCACCTGAAACAGTAGTCATTGGTGATTTGACTTCTACTGTAGCTTTGCCTTGAAGAGTAATCATTGTACTGTTTATTGTTACTCCAGAGTTATCTATTTTGATCGAGTTAGCGCCGACACTCAATTTAATTTCTTTACCAGCAGTAATACTTGTGGATCCTGCTTGTGTTTTTAGATCAAAATCACCAGTTGATATCGTCACAGTCTCACTTCCCGAAGAGACCTTCCGTAATACATCTCCAGTTTTTACGGTTTGAGTGTAACTCTTAGCGATGGTCTGTGTAGCCTTGCCTTCAATTGTTTCAGTATGATCAGATTTAACAAAAATCTCTTGGTTACCTTCTTCAACTTTGAACAGGTGATCGCCTTTTTTAATAGTCTCGGTTTTTGTGTTCTGGATAGTTTGAGTCAAATTACCTGGATCTTTTTTGTCCGTTCCAATTACGACGGTTGCGTTATTCTTGATAACCTGCGTGTAATCTTTTTCGGATTGCAGACGGACAAACTCCTCACCTTTTTTATCCTCAAAAAGCAATTCATTAAACGTGTTAGCTTCTCCCTTTTGACTGGAACGCGTTTTTATACCTGTTTGAGTTTTATTTACAGGCAAGTCATACGGTGGCATCGTTTCTTTATGATAAAGCATTCCAGTACAAATAGGGCGATCTGGATCACCATCTTCAAACTGCACTGCAACTTCCTGTCCAATACGCGGAACGGACATCATACCCCAATTTTTTCCAGTCCATGGCATAACACACCGAACCCAGCATGTTGTTTTTGAGTCGTTTTTGCCTAGCCGGTCCCAATGAAATTGGACTTTGATGCGCCCATATTTATCAGTATGAATTTCTTCTCCCGACGGACCTGTTACCACCGCTGTTTGAATACCAGAAATAGATGGCCAAGGTGTAGTTAAAGGAGCCCGAAAATCTTCTTTTTTGGGAATGACGTCAAAAGTAATGCGGTATGAATCTGTATGATATTCATCATCCTTTACCATATTTCCAGATAAAGATGTGTTGGAATCAGTTTCTTGATAGTCTGTTTCAATTTGAAGTAAATGAACGGCTTTAGTTACAAGGTATTCGATGTTATTAATTTTTCGAGGGTGACCTTTCAGCTTTAAAAGTTGACCAACACCCAAAGTACGAATATTTGCAATTCCTTGCGATTTTTTGTGACGCAGGGCTTCAGCTTGAGCACGTATCTTTGCAAAGTTTTCACCGTTACCTTCAACACGTCCGTGGGCTGGATATCGATAGTTTTCAAATGTCTTATAATTGCCTTTTGGTATCTTAGTAACAAATTTCTTCTCAGCAGAAGGCCTCTCGAAATCATAGTCAGCCAAAGTTATCTTGCCCGTAGTTATCTCAGTAAATTCAGTCCAAGAAAATATGTGTTCTTCGCTACGCCGGTATTCTTTTTCGGCAAAATGAAAATCAAAGTCTGGGCCATCAGGGGTGTGCTTATGAGCGCTTATACTATCAGCTAAAACCATCTTCAATTTTGTACCATCTTGAACAAAGTAGTAATAAATACCTTCCTCTTCCATCAAACGACAAATGAAGTCGAAATCAGTTTCATTATATTGAACACAGTAAGGACGTTGCCGATATCTTGCAGTCGTCTTTTTATCAACATCAGACCAAAAGCCATAGTTTGGGCCGTTTAGCACCTCTTGGATTATCTCAAGTACTGTCTTCTCTTGAAAAATTCGACTTTCAGTTGTCCTAGTTAGAAACCATAGCCAAGGTCGTAATTCTGCTGCGAAATGAGATAGCCCTTGATGAAGACCCAAATATTCCACAGAGACACATATTCCAGTAAAGTATCGCTTTTTTTCACGAGCGTCCAACTGCCCTAAAGTGATTGTTGATCCCAAGATGTCTTGTAAATCTAAAGCGTCATCAGAAGACAAAAATTCAAATTTAGTATCCGTAAGTTCACTGAGGCCTTCAATGATTTTAGCATTTTTTAAATACACTAATTTCGACGAATAGTTACCTTCCATCCATAGGTTTCGGTTGTCTAGTTTAAGTTTTTTTGACATTGCTCTTTTCCTCTGACCTCAAGTTACGCCAACACATTATTTTCAATAAGCCAACCAGAACGACTTAACCGTTCAAAAATATTTGGATGAATAGTCCAGAGCTCCACTACTGAAAAATTTTTTCCAACTACAGACTTAGCTAAGATTATCGTCTCAAAAAAGAAACAACAAATTGGTTTGGGAAACACTCCATCAACCAGAAGTATCTGATTAAGAAATTGTTCTCCTTTATAAACATAACAACTTTCACCAATAATTATGAAAATAATTTCAAATTCATTTCTGGCGATTGCAGACCACGCGATACTCCCTGCATTCATTTAAAAGTACTCCGAAAATAGTTTAAATTTGAGATCAAGCGACACGAAAAGTACTTCTATCCTGTTTCAATAATCTACAGGCAATAGAGCGCTTTAGGACATCCAGCACACGATACAAAAAAATCAAAGGGCTTTCGAGCTTTTAATCGTCCGAAATGTCATTTATTTTTTTAATTTCAGCACGCATTTCACGTAATTCGAGATGCATATCAGTAACAATTTTGTTTAACTGAATAACATCATTATAGATTAAATTACGAAAATTCTCAAACTCTGCGTCTGTATCTTCTTCAACGGCAGTTTGCATAGTATTCACCAAAAGTCCAATAAATAGATTAAGAACAGAAAACGCAGTGATAACAATAAAAGGCACAAAGAAAATCCATGCGGTAGGGTGTTCTGCCATTACTGGTCGCACAATTCCCATGGACCAACTTTCTAACGTCATGATCTGAAACAATGTATATAGCGAGCGCCCGAGAGTGCCAAACCAAACATTAAAAGTAGCACCATACATCATAGTAGCCATAACACCGAAGACATAAAACACAATCGAGATCATAATTATGACCGCGCCCATCCCAGGCACGGCAGCTAAAAGTGCCTGCACAACAGCACGCATTTGTGGCATAGCAGACAAAAGTCGCAAGGCTCGAATTACGCGTAAACCACGTAATGCAGATAGTCCTTCAGATTGTGGTAGCAGTCCCAATGAGACTATAAGAAGATCAAAGACATTCCAGGCATTACGAAAAAAACTCATTCGATAGGCAAATAACTTTAGCAATAATTCGATGACGAAGATGGTAAGAACAATTCGGTCAAGCACAATAAAAATACTACCGAATTTAGACATCACAAATTCAGAGGTACTAAGACCTAAAGATATTGCATTAAAAACAATGATAGCCAAAATGGTATGTCGGACTATATCGCGCTCAACAAAATCACGTACTCTCTCACTAAGGATAAGGTCAACTGTCACGTACTTGCTTCCGATTCAATTTAAGTATTAATAATCTAATATTTTTTTAAGCTCACTCTGTTTTGACATTTTGGAGCGATACTTAATCTAGCATTCTGGTAAATTTATAATTGCGTCTGCACAAAATGCAATCGACCGAGAAATCATTCCAACACAAGTCTTTTTTTATTGCATGGTCGCAATCAAGTCCCGCAAATTCAAATTATAAGAATCTGTAAGTAAATTCGTTTTCAGTAACGTCGATCGAAACTTTCTCTATAGTATCTCCCTCCATCATCTTCTTAAGAAACTCAGCGCTAATATCAGGCAGCATGGTATTAGTTACTATGGCATCAATCATTCGTCCCCCACTTTCCAATTCTTGGCAACGATTCACAATTTCGGCCACAACAGCATCTGTGTATTCAAACGGAACTTCATGCGCTGCCTCGACACGCTTTTTAATTCGGTTCAACTGCAAAACCGTAATTTTTGCGATCATATCTTGGCTTAGCGGATAGTATGGAATTGTAACAAGACGACCCAGAAGTGCTGGTGGAAAAATTTCAAGAAGCGGAGTTCGCAAAGCTTTGTTAAGACCCTCTGGATCAGGTAACAATTCAGGATCGCTACAAAGATCCATAATTAAGTCAGTGCCGGCATTCGAAGTCAATAATATAAGTGTATTTTTAAAATCAATGGTCCTACCCTCGCCATCTTCCATAATGCCTTTATCAAAGACTTGGAAAAAGATTTCGTGCACATCGGGATGTGCTTTCTCGACCTCATCAAGAAGTACAACAGAGTATGGTTTGCGTCGGACAGCCTCTGTCAAAACGCCACCCTCGCCGTAACCAACGTAACCAGGAGGGGCACCTTTCAGTGAGGATACAGTATGCGCTTCTTGATACTCAGACATATTAATTGTTATAACATTCTGCTCACCACCATAAAGCACCTCTGCGAGCGCTAGAGCAGTTTCTGTTTTGCCTACACCAGAAGTACCGGCGAGCATAAACACACCAATCGGTTTTGATGGATTATCAAGGCCTGCTCGGCTCGTTTGGATACGTTTTGCAATCATTTTCATTGCATGATCTTGACCAATAACACGTTGTGCTAAATGCTCATCAAGCTTTAGTATTGTCTCGATTTCGTCTTTCAGCATACGACCGACCGGGATCCCAGTCCAATCACCAACAACGCTAGCAATCGCCTGATTATCAACAATAGGCATTATTAATGGTAAATCGCCTTGCATATTTTCAAGTTCAGAATTTTTTCCTCTAAGTTCTGCCATTAGCTTCAAGCGTTCATCCGCCGTAAGTAAACCTGCTGGATCTTCCTCAAGCTCGACTTCTTCCGTAGGCCGGGCCCCAGCGCGCAATTTCGCACGTAAATCGAGAATACTGGAAACTAATTTTTTCTCGATTTCCCATTTATTTGTCAATTCGACCAAACGGACTTCTTCCTCCGTTATCATTGTCTCAACATTGGCACGACGCTCATCCACATCATAGCCAGCCGTCTCATCACGGCCAATAATATCAATTTCTGTATTTAGAGACTCGATCCGGCGCTGACAGTCGTCAACTTGCGCCGGCACAGCATGCTGGCTGACAGCAACCCTCGCACAGGCTGTATCAAGTAGGCTCACTGATTTATCAGGCAACTGGCGTGCTGGAATATAACGAGCAGACAAAGTGACCGCAGCCTCAATTCCCTCGTCTAGAACCTGCACTTTATGGTGACGTTCCAACATGGAGGCAATCCCACGCATCATCAAAACAGCCTTATCGATTCCCGGCTCATCAATTTGAACCACTTGAAAACGCCGAGTTAATGCAGGATCTTTCTCTATGTATTTCTTATACTCAGCCCATGTAGTAGCCCCAATCGTACGTAAAGTACCACGCGCTAAAGCGGGCTTTAGTAAGTTAGCCGCGTCTCCAGTACCTGCTGCACCACCGGCTCCCACTAGGGTATGTGTTTCATCCACAAACATCACAATTGGTGTTGTCGAAGCCTGAACTTCATCTATGACCTGTCGAAGACGATTTTCGAACTCGCCTTTCATTGACGCACCCGCTTGCAAAAGGCCTACGTCAAGCACAAGCAAACGAACACCCTGCAGCGCCGGGGGCACATCTCCACGAGCAATGCGTAGAGCAAAACCTTCTACCACAGCGGTTTTACCGACCCCAGCTTCTCCAGTCAGAATAGGATTGTTTTGCCGCCTACGCATTAAAACATCTACTATCTGTCGGATTTCGTCATCACGCCCGACGATAGGATCGATTTCCCCGTTTCGAGCTTGTTCAGTTAGATCAGTACAGAATTGCTCGAGTGCTTCAGCACCATCAGCGCCAGACTTTAATGCGCCAGATACTTCTCCTGGCTCGGCACCACCACCAGTTGCAGAACCATCTTGTGGGCGCATTGAATCTTCAGGAGAACCGTCCGTGATCTTGTGGAAATTATCCGCTAGATCATTGGCTTTGATAGTAGCCATGGTAGGAGAAACCGTCGTCAAGATATTCCTTAAATTAGCGGTTTCAAGCATTCCTAAAATTATATGCCCTGTACGAACCTGATTAGACGAATACAGCAAAGAACCCCAGACCCATGCGCGTTCCATTGCGTCTTCCAAGTGCGAAGAAAGATCACTTACGGAGCTCGCACCACGCGGTAGTTGATCCAATGCGGCGGTTATTTCAGATGCAATTTTACCTGGATCCAGATTGTAATGGTTTATAATTTTATGTAAGTCGCTATCATGATTATTTAGTATTTGATGCATCCAATGCACTATCTCCACGTACGGATTGCCTCGCATCTTGCAGAAGACTGTGGCTCCCTCGATAGCTTTATATCCAAGCTCATTAAGCTTTCCAAAAAGCGCAACGCGGCTAATTTCAGTCATATTTCCCACCCTTCAAGTTATATTTATCGAATAGTCCTGTATATTTGGTTCAAGATACAATTCATCAGCATCTTTTGTTTTTTTATTATCACCAATCCAGGTTGTTTGACCAAGTTGCATGGCCTCACCTAGTTTGATCCTTGGAATATCTTCTGCCCGCAAAACCAAATTTATATCCCAATCTAAAGAGTCGCCAACATAATTTCTTACTATAGCTTTCAAACGCTCCAATGACTTATTGCCAGGCAATAAACGTTGATACTCTTCATAATTAAGAGGACCAATTCGTAACCTAAACTTGGCGGACCGGGTCCAAACTTTTGACCCAATAGACGTTGTACGTCCCAAGGAAGCCATTCCACCCATTTGCCATCTGTCATTAGGCTCAAGCTCTAGCCAACTGCCTATAAATTCTTCCACATGAACAGGTACCTGAAAGAATGCCTGCAATATAGAACGTAAACCTTCAGCATTCTTAGGACCCTGAGCGAGCAAGCCTGAAAAGTGACGTTTGGCAAGATCCGAGAAATCATCTGCTTGATGTGTGTGCTGCCCATAAAAGCCTGAAATTGCTGCTACTTTATGTTCAAAGTCATCATTTTCACCGCGATCAAAGCTAGCAGCAGGTTGAGCTGAGCGCCATGAACGATAGAAGAGTGTACCCATTCTATGGGTAAGCATATTTGCAAACGCAATCAGAGTTCCATCACCATAATGTCGGAGACGACCCCGTGCATATTCAGTCATATGTAAAGGGAGAGGGCCATTTGGGCCAAAAAGTCCAAAAAAACGGTTAGTTAAGCGACCTGGTTTTACGTTATCGGGCGGAGTAAATTCTGCAAGACTGGAGGCCGCGAATGTTAACTCAGCTTCTTGACCAAAACGAAATTTATCTTCTCGAGGACGTCGCGCCTCTCCTATCCTTGGTAATTCTAAAAATGCGGACTCCAATATACGAAAAGCATGAAAAATATGATGCTTCTCAGGATTTTTTTCTAGCTGGGCTAGATTGTTCTTGCTAGACCCTTCATTGGCTGCCATCGGGCAATCTCTCCGCGTTGTTGGGTGATGAGTACCGTTTCGGTAAAACTATTTAGAGATACATATTTACGAAAGAACCGTTCTAAAACTGTACCGAGAGCATAAGCGCTGGTACCCTCAAAAAAACTTTCATCAAATGTAATAGATATCTCTAGTCCTCGTACAGCTGTCGACATAACTTCATCAGTCATTCTGCGCACTATAGGCCGCGTCGAGACAGCAGTTAAACCCTCTAGCTGCTTTTCCAAGACTTTATCTCCAGAAGGCGCATAAATACCAATCAGTTCGCGCAAAGGAGCAGCACTATCTTGAGTCTTAGTTTCTGCAATAGATATATAATTTAGACTGAGGTGCGAAATTAAACGCCACGCGGTATCACCTTGCGCAACAGATGGTCTAGGACGTGTTGGACCGACGGGTGTAGTAATATGTGCCACTGGACCCCCACCGGGCAAGTGAAACACATCTTTAGATCCAGTTGGTAGAAGAAGCGGTAAATCCCTATTTGTAACCAAAGCCTGAACAGCTAATTGTTCCAAACTTACTCCATACGGCGCCTGACTACTATCAACTAATGCAACATAAAGCTCTGACCCAAGGTAGGAAGTCCTGACACCCTTCAGCCTTTCCTTTTCGGCGCGTTGCCGCATTTTTCGGCTTTGGGTATAATATGCAGAATGTGATTCACCCGCGGAAGTCAAATTATCAGATGAGTAGAATGGACGAAAATTAATATCCTTTTCTCCATTAGACGATATACCTTTAATGCTATCTAATGAGAAAATCTCAAAATCTAAAGGAGATGTTCGGTCAGCAACGATATGCTGTTCTACAGTTGAACTTGAAATGTGAACACGATCACAACGTTTATGAAATAAGTTAATTGCTGGCGTCGCATTTAGTGTGAATGCTTTTGGCGTGACGCCAGCGTCAATCTCAGCATTTCCCTGTTCAAGAAGAATATATATGTCTACATCGTGTCCCTTAGCGCGTGTCAACGCCGCGCTAAGTCCCTGAAGTTCAATAAAATGAAAACGTTCAGGCATCGCAAAATATTCTTGTAACAATCGATAACCATCAAAGCTGCGCTGCGGTGTCGGCAACAAAGCTTCTTGGCCATCATACCCACACGGTAACACTTTACCGTCTGGAAAATCATACACCCAATCTGCCCGTCGATCAGTCGACCGGGCAGCCATTCCTGTAACTTGCGTACAAAGCAATTCATGAAGCGGCCAATTTTTTCCTTCCTCTGCGTTCAAAAACAACACCAAATTATCCAATGTTAATTTGGCAATGGGCTGATTTCCTGCGCGAGACAGACGAAGCCGTATCCCTGCACGGGCAGGAGTATCTTGTGAAATACCAGCTGCCAGCAATTCACCGCGCGTATCAATATACTCTGCCTCTGTAATCGTGATTGGCCAAAGAGTTACGTCGGATGAGGTCTTAAAAATACACGGGGTCTGATCTCCTTCTCCCAACGTGCTCCGAAGTTCAGTGTCCCTGGGCAACAAATAGCCATCGGCTAGGTCACCATCTTCCATATCTGGTTCAAATGCCGCTATCATCATAGATGGAGACGGACATAAATAATGCGGATAAACTATCTCAAGTAATTGCGACGTTAACGCAGGATATTGAAGCTCTAAATTGAGCTGTACTCGAGCTGAAAGGAAAGCCACTCCTTCTAGCAATCTTTCAACGTAGGGGTCTGCCACTTCCACCCCATCCATCCCGAGGCGTGCTGCTATTTTTGGATAAGACTGAGCAAACTCAGCTCCCATATCGCGCAAAAAGGACAATTCGCCTTCGTAGTGTTTAAGTAAACGTGTATCCATTTTGCTTTACGCAACCCTTTCCAACACCAACTTGCCAGAAGTCACATCAACCTGGCTCCTCAGGTACAATTCAATTGGCATTGGTTGCGCCCACATATCTGCCCTAATATCGAAAGAGACTATAGATTGACGATTATCAGCGTCTATACGTAGTTCAACATCTAAAGAACCTGAATGAATGCGTGGCTCGAACGCCTGTATTGCCTCAAGCATAGATTTGCGGATCAACTCAGCGCGATGGGCCGTTGAGTAACCACCAGCAACTTGCTCTACACCAAAATTCAATACGGATCGGCCTACATTGGGGTGTAAGTTTTGATCTAACTGCTTACCTGCATTCATTGTATTCAATAACCATGACAAATCGCGCTGTATTATATCGCGCAGACGGCGCACATCAATCACACGATCCTCCCGTCGCTCCTTAAATTCATTTGGATTATCATCAGTCAAGCGATCTAATAGTGAAGGCTGCAATCGTTCAGCTATCATTTTATCAGACATAATTAGCTCTCATCAGCACCAGAATATGAACTGGCAGGAATATTCATTTCAAGTGATCTGATGTCCATCAAAGCCGTTTCTTCAATATCCGTGGTATATAGCCTTTGCCCAATACCAAAAAAAGTAGCGGTGCCAAGATCAATCCAATTAGTCGACCTTGCTAGCTTCTCTGCCGGACCTCCTTTCTCAATTGTACCAGCATATCTAGTTGGAAGCAGAGCCACTATGTCTCCGCCATTAGCAAGTTTAATATTTGCTGGCGTCCAAACCGCGTCGCGCAGGTCTACAGGCTCCTCAAATTCTGCTTGCGCAATTGCCGAAAAAGGCATCCAGAAGTAGCGACCGTTAACAATAACCTCAAGAAGCGGCCCAAGTCTCATATCGGCATCAGCAATCCACTCGAAAGCTTTTCCATTTAGCTTACCAGAAACGACAGGCGCCGCCTCGAAAGCCTTGGCCCTTATTTCAGCAGCATGATCGTGTCTACCTGCTGCGTTAGCTTTGATCGCCTCAACCATCAGAGCAATCCACTCTTCTGGTTTGCCAAAAATCAGTGGTTCTTTTTCACCAGAAAATACTTTTTCTCTGTAGACTTCGCAAACAATACCTTCGCGATAC
>Ga0233432_10004298_pt1 | contig 12677 bp, 21 predicted proteins | sample SI_122_August201_6_FD_179870 | JGI IMG/M metagenome (GOLD analysis project Ga0233432, IMG submission 179870) | Seawater microbial communities from Saanich Inlet, British Columbia, Canada - SI_122_August2016_10_MG | ecosystem: Environmental > Aquatic > Marine > Inlet | place: Canada: British...
GAGTATAGAAAAGGCCTGGGCGCCTATTATACGTCAGGCTCTAGAAAAGGAATGGGTTCACATCAATGGGCTATGGCTAGAGTTAATTCAGCAATAGGGAAAGGAAACCCTTCTTGGGCAAACCTTAAGAGATCTAAGGCAAAGAAGAAGTAATGATATTAAGAAAGCTAATTAGACAAATTATCAAAGAGTCTTTAATCTTAGAGAAATATAAAGAAGGGGATTCTATGATAGGTAGTCTCTCTAGTATCCTTAAAGACTTTGAAGAATCTGACTATGAAAAAGAAGAAGAATTCAATACAACTACTCCTGGTCGTGCACCTGCTCCTAATGCTAATAAGCAACAAAATCATCCAGGCGTTGCAGATCCTAGGATCACTCCACAAAAAAATCAAGCACCTTCACCAGACAACGGCACCTATGAAGACAAACAAGTAGCTGATAATCACATTCAATTTAAAGAAGGTTATGATGTTTATCGTAACGATGAAGAAAGTATAGGTGTTAAAAACCTTGAAAGCAGCAAGGCGAACAATTATAAAATTAAATATGGATTCCTCAGTCTTACAATAAATAAATTAAAAATGTCATTAAACGGAACGGCAAGCTTAACAGGCCAAGCAGCAGGTCTGACAGAAACAGTTAAGTTAACTAAATTAAATAAACAAACTATTATGACTAATTTTGAAAATAACACTAAATCTTTTGATGTCGATGGAAAGACAGTTAGTGGCAGAAGCGGCACTGTAAAATTTATCAAGGTACCATAATGTCCAAAGAAATCTAAAAAGAAAAACAAATCTTTGTATCCTTACGTTTTTAATGGATACTTAGATAATGATAGCACTGAATCTGATTCATTGGGTTTTAGTGGATTTAATATTGAAGGAGAATAATATGAAAATCAATAAAAGCGAAATTAAGAAAATGATTCTAAAAGAGATGGCAATGGTAGCTGTTAGGCCTATGACAATGCAAAGCCACTATCAGGAAGATAGTATTGAAAACTATCGTGGGGAACAGGAGCATATAGCAATGCCAAACCATAGCAAAATGTCTAAAGAAGCGTGCTGTATTGCAATAAAAGCAATTGCTGAATGTTGTGAGTGCCCAGATACCAAAGCTTCAATATTGCAGCTTTGCAATACAATTAGATAGTCTCGTCGCTATCTACAATAAAAACATAAACAACCACACATAATATCCACATAACTACAAAACAAAAGCTTATAAGTTGCCAAATTTTAAAAAGGTACTTATAAGCTTTTTTCAATAATATCTTTAATTGACTTAATAGTTTCTTCGACTGAGCCCACAGAAAATGCACAGCCCACAGGATGAAGTTTATTATATATTGTAACATCGTTTCCGTCTCCAAAACATTTATCACCCCAAAAATATACGCCAGAGTCTCCAAAATAACGAAGAGCATACTCTTTGCTCCAGCCTAGTGGATATATGTCAATTGATGTAGAGCCACCCAGGACCAGCTCTAGGCGATCCTGCATATTGTTTTCGTATAGCTTGTTGTTAAGTTTTTTAATTAGTTGTTTTCTTATAAGATTTTGAGTATCTTTTTCTACAAACTCTTTTCTAAAGTAAGTATTTGATGATCTTCCGATAGGACACCAGTTTAGCAAAGATCCTCGATATTGTATAAATTGACCATGAGGTATTTCAAGGTAGTTTTCGCAAAACTCAGACTGCAAGTCGCAAATAGAATGAAGCAGGTGTATGTAAGCATCATTACCTATCTCTTCTATCATGTTGTTTAGTGATATGCTTTTAATTTGATTATTCTTTACAACTTCATGAAACTGGGTTCCATTGCAAGGAAGAATATAAAGCTTGTTTTTAAATTTTTCAACGTTACCGACTAATATAGATAATTGCTCTATAACATATTCTAGGTGCGAACCTGTCAAGATGCCTATATCACCATGTTCAGATAAACTAAAAAGCGCCTCAGCTATTTCTTTTTTAGCTGGGCGCCTCGCCTCTGTCAACGTTCCATCCATATCGAATAGAAATGTTTTCATTTTCTTTCCTTAATTTTTATATTTTTTTGACTCTTTAACTAAATCGCTTGAGCTTCTTATTTTTTCTCCACCCACACCCCAGAAAGATTCGATTTCTAGTTTTTCGCAAATAGTAGACTCTGGAGTGTTTTTAGCAAACCTATCCCCACCGTTAGCAAATACATTTGGTTGATATTTGTGTAATGCATCAATGACAGTATCATCGGAATCGTCTACACTTACAACTTTCCACACGCAGCTAAAACCTTCTATAATTTCCTTTCTATCTTCAAATGACATAAAGGAGTGCCCTTTTTTTCTTTCGAGCCAGTCATCACTATTTAAAACAACGATTAAGCTACCTAGTGTAGCTGCCTCTTGAAACATTCTTAAATGGCCTACATGAACGGGATCAAAGCCCCCACTAACCATAACTGTTTTTCTTTTTGACATGTCACACTCCCTAGCCTACGCCATTGAAACCCGAGCTTCCTGTAAGAATAGGAAAAGATTCAGCTTCTACTGGTGTTAATCCTGCAAAAAGAGAAAAACTTGTAGTACCACCATCTCCTGCAAACCATAAAGATTTACATCTAACATCAAATTCTTGAACCGAAGCAAATCCTGCTGAAGCCTCGGTAGGAATAACAAAGTAGTTTTTTGTTTCTAGTGCCTCTACACCAAACTCTGTAAACCCCATTCGTAGACCAGCGGCGCCAGTATTTTTAACTTTAACAGTTTTAGTAACATATGGAAGCTGTATCTGAAGACCAGCACCGTCTAAGACTTCGTTGGCTGCACTGCTTGTTACATATGGTATTGCTGCTAATTGATAATTAGGTACATAATTGGGATCTGCTTTTGATACGCTTTTTAAAGCCATTTTAAACTCCTGTTATTTTATAATTTCTATATACGATTTGAACCAGTCTTCGATTTCGCCTTTATTTGTCCAAACTTCCAGAAACATGTCTTTTTCTTTTAGAACTGTTCCGTACTCTTTTCTTTTTTTGTGGAAGCACAGACTTTTTTCCTTCGAGTTTTTTTGTTTCTTGCTTTTTAACTTCGGGTTTTTCTTTTGGTAGTACTGTATCATATATAATTTGTAATTCATTTTCTGAATACGTAAAATTGTTTTTATCTAGAAAGCCTTTAATCTCATTTTTACTAAGCAGTTTTCGCTTTTCAAAATATTTCTTTTCATTTAAACCTCTAGCGTTTTTAAAATAAGACCATTTCATAATAAGTTTCTACCTTTTAGATTTGCTTGTTCGATATCTATAAGTATAAATATATTATCAATTATTCTTTTATGTATTTTTTCTTTAACTAGCTTAGCTCTAAGCTCTTTTTTTGCCATGCCTAGATCGCTATTACCCTTAATAGAGTTTATTATTAAAGAAACCCTCGAAGCAATTGATTCGTCCCAATCAGCCGCCTCGAGAATTGCTGTCATTATCGACAAAGAAGTTAGTTCATTAAATAGAAATGCTTGAATCATCTTTTTTATTGTTTTGCTTTGTTTGACGCATAACGTCCATTAATGATGATCTAAAGCCTGGGTCTCTACAGATAACTTCAGCGTCGATATCTTTTTCGTATTCATTTGCAATGTGGTTAGCTATTTTAACAAGACCTCGCCTAAAAATATTGCTAACTGTAGATTGCGGTACGCTTTTTCCTTCTTCATCACTAAGAATACTTGATATCTCTTTAAAAGTTTTACCTTCTTTTGGAACAGTAAAATACCCTTGCTCTGTCTTCCATTTGTTTTTTCTCATTGAATATCCTCCAGACTTGAGTCTGTATTCGCATCTTCATAGATTCCGAATCTTAATCTAATTACTTTTTGTTCTTTTTCTGTTAAAGTTGAAATAGCATCTATAACAACTTCTCTTACTGATCGTGTTACGATTCCTAGTAAAGGATCAATATCATCGTCTGGTATCATGTCTCCAAAAGTCCTATTAGAGTCACCACCACCATCCGAAGATTTTATAGGCATATCCATGGAAATACAATTTTGAAGCTTATATGCATCAATTGCATTTTTTAATGTTACCTTTGATGTGCTTAAGATGTTTGCTGCTTCTTCTATTGTAGGTATCCTGCCGTAATCTTTTTGTGTAACTTTGATTAGCTCATGATATTTCCAACCTAAGGTTGAAGCATGACCAGGAACATCGATAACAGAGTTTAGCTTTAAAAACTCTTTTCTAACAGATTGTGTTATCCACCATGTTGCGTATGTAGAAAACTTATTTCCTTTTCTCCAGTCAAACTTATCGACAGCTTTAATTAATCCAATGTTTGATTCTTGAACCAGATCTTCTAGATTAATGCCAGTCCTATAGTACTTTTTTGCAATACTAATTGCAAGTCTAAGGTTTGAATTAATCATTTTTTCTCTTGCTCTTACATCTCCTTTTTCTATTTTTTTAGCCAATTCAACTTCTTGTTCTCTTGTTAATAGTGGGTACTTTGATATACTCTTAAAGTATTGCGTGAACATGTCCATAAATGTTATTCCTTATCTTGATCGTTTCTTTTGTCGTGGAGGGTATGCTGCTCTGTGGATTTTTGCAGATGTCTCTAGTTGCGTAATATAGTTACTTAAATACGCATGATCAGTTTCTGCCTCTGTTCTTTCTTCTCCTCTAAGTGAATAGATTCGCTTTTGAATTTTGTATCTAATCTTTTTAAGAATTTCAACATTTAAATATTTAACGTCTTCTAAGGAAAACTTGTTCATTTCTCACCTCTTTATGTTTTTTAAAATTAAAGTTTTTATTACAAATATATAATATAAAAAATTTTAAACAATTACACAGAGACTGATTAGATTATTATCTGTTTTCCCTGGAAGGTTACCTTTTTCTTATCAAGCTCTTGCACTTTTATTTTATTGACACCCGGCAAAGATTTAATAAGCTCACATATTGCAACAATGTTTTTATATTGCTTACTAGATACAGGGAGAAACTTAACATAAATATCAACAATTGTCTCACCAGCCTCAGTTCTCATGACCTTATCTGTCTGACCGACAACAGCAACAGTTGGCAATATTCTAACTTTTGTTAAAAGGTCAGGTACGTGCACCTCTGGATTGCATATAACTGCTATTGATATGTTTGTTAAGTCTCTAGATAATCTAAATCGATCGGACATGATTCACCTCGTTTAAATATAAATATCTTCTATCTCTTGTTTTTCTGAAACTAATACACATCCAACTGTTAGAAGCATACACGCAGCTGACGTTGCATTTTTAACTGCACATGTTGTTACAAGCAGCGGATCAATGACTCCTGTATCCAAGAGGTCATCAAATTGATCAAGCATAGAATTGTACCCGATATTTCTTATTTCGCTATTTAGATTTAGCTCTTTAACTTTTTCCAAAATATGCTCAGGTGACTTTCCTGTATTTCTAATAATCTGCTTAAAGGGTTCCAAGCATGCTTCTAGAAAGATTTCATAAATTCCATTACTACTAGCATCTTTACTATTTGTCTTATTTGCTAAAATAACTGAATTTACCAAAGCAAGGCCTCCTCCTGCAACATATCCACTTTTAACAGCTGAACTTGTTGCACAAAGTGCATCATCGACTCTATCTCTTTTTTCTCTTATTTCAACTTCTGTGGAGCCGCCAATGTTTAAAACTGCTATTTTTCCACGAATCTTAGTTAGTCGCTCTTTTAAAACATGGATTTCTTTTTCTTCATTTGAAACAGATATGTCATGTTTTATCGAATCAATTCTTTCAAGAACCTCTTCTTCATTTTGTTTATTTCCTACTAGCAAACAACTATTTTTTGTAATCTCAACTCTTTCACATGTACCAGCATCTTCAACTACAAAGTCTTTTAAAGGTGTGTTATTGTCAAAAAGCTTACCACCAGTTATTGCTGCTATGTCTTTTAGTGCTTCAAACTTTTGCATTCCTACATAGGGTGGCTTAACAACACAGACTTTTAAATTGCCTCTAACCTTATTTACAATGAGGGTCTTCATTGCATCACCGTCAGCTTCTTCGCAAATTAAAAGAAGTGGTTTATTCTCTGCAAGACAGTATTCTAAAACCTTGACAAGATCTTGAATTGTATCAAACTTCTTGAAAGCTGTTATAATTAAAGGATCTTCCATTACACATTTTGATGTTTTCTCCTCATTGACAAAATAAGGTGATATAAAACCTCTATTAAACTGATACCCTTCTTTAATTGAAACAGTTGTCTGCGTCCCTTTAGCCTCTTCTACTGTTACAACACCATCATTACCAACTGCTTCAAAGGCATCTGTTATCTTTCTAGCAAGATTTTCCTCGCCGTTAACTGATATTTTTGCAATATTATAGAGGTCTTCTTTGTTTTTAATCTCTCTTGCAAAACTTTCTAGGTTGGAAATAACATCGCTTGAAGCTTTTTCAAATATCCTTTTGATATCTTGCTGCTGATAGCCGGCACTAATTAGTTTTAAACCTGACTTGAAGATAGCTTGTGACAAAACTGCTGATGTTGTTGTTCCATCACCAGCTTCTTCAGCAGTCATCTCTGCTGCTTGCCTTATTACTCTTGCACCCATCCCTGGTATTGGGTCAATTAAGTCTATTGATTTAGCAACTGTTACACCGTCCTTAGTAATAATAGGATTTCTGCCTGGGATGTCTATTAAGACATTTTGTCCGCTAGGTCCCATTGTAATCTTAACGGCATCACAAAGTGAATCTACACCTTTTAAAATCTGGTTTCTCATTTTATCGTCTATAACAACATATCTTTTCATTTTCTATCCTTTTAAAATTATTTTGCTTTCTTTTAAAACATCTTTTGCATAGCCAACAATTCTTTCATTTCCACCTGTCGCGCTAACAGCAACAATAATGTCACCTCTCTTAAGCGCAACTTCAGATTCAGTTATTATCCCTTTTTCTCTTAGATTAAATTGCTGATGATCACTTAAGTATATCCCCTGTACTGTCATAGTCCTAACTCCTCTAGCTTTGACATATCAAAATTTAGCTTTACATTGTTTTCATCTTCTATTACAATTTTTTCGCTATTTTTAGTTTTAACAACTTCTTTTGATTTTTCTTTTTTAGTGTTGTAATTTTTAAACTTGTTAAATTTTTCCAAGCATATTTTTTCACAGTTCTTTATTGATTCGTTTGCCCTGGCTTTTGCTCTAACAATATAGTCGTTTTTAAACTTATCAAGATCACCAAACACTTCAACACTAAGCTTGGAAAGCTCTATAACAGTTCCTTCTGTATCTGGTAATAAAACCTTATAAGAGACATCTTCACCTTGCAAGGTTTTCTTTACAACCTCTTCGCAAACAATACACGGGAAAAGCGTATCATTTGATTTTTTGTATATGTAAATAACTTGGCCAACATCATACATAGTAACTCCTTTTTTATATTATAATACAATAATGCTGATTGTTTAAGCAAAAAAAATCCCGATCAAAAAGATCGGGATTGAATAATAGAAAAGAAGCTATTAAGTTTATTTAAATCCTAAACCCGTGAAGCCTCTAGTTACGTTCCCTTTTTTAGATTTTACTGGCTTGTTCTCACCGTACATCCAATCTGATCCGTATTGCATCTCAGCAAGAACTTCTCTAAGCTCATCTTCAATGACAGCCTTAAGACGTGCTTCGTTGATTCTTTTTCTTTTGATGTTTCGAACTTCTTTAACAAGCTCTGTGTCATCAATTTCGATCATTTCTTCGACATCTTCTTCGTCATCTTCTTCGACATCTTCTTCATACATGCCTTCTTCAACTTCAGACTCATATAAATAATCATCGTCATCCATTTCATAGCGTGACATTCTTTCATAGTTCTCAGGACCCATATCGTCCATTTGCAGATCGATGTCTGGCATTCTATCAAGTCTTCTCATATCTTGACGACCCATGTCATCATCATAGCGAACCATTTCTTGTTCTTCATCATCAAACGGGTCAAATTGATCAACCTGTCTTTCTGTACGACTGCCATAAAGGCTTTCGTTTAACATAGCACGTCTTCGCATTTCTTTGCGACGTCTACTTTCATTAAGAGTACCTCTTGATTGAGGCAATCCTGCTAGTTTTGCAAATCTATTTTTATCAAATTTCATGAAAATCCTCCGGAGTATAGACTTTATTTTATTATAAATATACATTAAAACAGATAAATACTTAACCTTCTAAATTATTTCTAATTTTCTCAGTATTTTCACTACCCGTTTTAACAGCATCAGCAAGTTTCTCCAATCCAAGAGCTAACCTCACCTTATCATATATATCTGATTTCAAGTGTTTTTTCAAAAATAACATATCAGCATATTGATGCAAATCCCATTCAAACACAGGGACTGGATCACCCTCATCATTTGGCTCATATCTACCAGTATTATTGCTTTCCCAAATGTAAAGCAGCTTAGGCATAACCTCATTGTCAGGAACCATAACAAATGGAAGTGCACTACTTCCGCCTTCTTCTGTTTCTTCATAAAGGATTTCAGGAACCCAGTTTTTATTTTTCATAACCACCTCATTTATAGATGATTATAAAACTATAGTACAAGTTGTTAAAATTATTTTTCTTTTTTATTACCAGGTCCAAGCCTTTTCTTCACAGTATCTGTTGCCTTGCTAACTAGATTATCAAATGCTTCTCCGGCTTTTTCTGTTGCCTTCTTTTTAATTGATGCAATAAATCCGTTTCCAAAGTTTCTTTCAACATCTTCAATCCTTTCAAACATAACTACCTTTTCAAGATCATCAAGATTGCCTTCTTCAGCAAGATTATAAATGTCAATAGCTATATTAAATTGTTCTGCTGCCTGCTCTAGTTTTCCAGAAGTTGTAAACTCATGTGACTTTCTTAGAGCTTCAATTATATTGGCATTGATATATTTGCTAGCAGCTTCAGCTTTTGTAATTTCAGCTTCATACAGTTTGGCAACATCATCATCATAATCATCGCTGTGATTAAATTCTCTTATTTTCAAAGTTTGTCCTGTTGAAGATGTTTCAAACTGATTGCTGTCAAATGCATTGTCAATTTCTCCACTGGCTATTGCATTATAAATAGCCCTATCTTGTTCTGTAATCGGATCTCCGCTAATGTTAGGGCCAACCTCATATTTCTTATAATTAGATAAGACGCTTTCAACAACCTGTTGAGATAGACTGCCATTACCAGCTGCAACGGCTTTTTTTAAAGATTGTAAATATCTATATTTGTTTTCTCTTGCTTTTGATCCATGTGCAGCGCTAGCTGCAGCAAGCCTTTCAAACACATCGCCATTTGTATCATTAAAAACTGTAACTGCACCAGCAATGTTTTCAAATTCGTCCAAGCCAAACTCAAGCAAGTCTTTTGTATGCTCCCTGTCAAATATCAAGCCCATTGTAGCCAGCGCAACAAAGCCACCTGGAGAAAAAACCTTTTTTAAAAGAAGCAAAGCCTGTGTTGTTAGCAGGCCGCGCCTGTCGGGGTTAGCTTGGGGCCCGATTGCCAGGTTAGGAATGTCCTCTGTTATTAATTGTCGAATCAGGGCTCGAAGTGTTTCATCTGAATAATCGGCCATAAATCTCTCTCCTTTCGTCTAGTTCCCTGAGTACAAGCCCAGTTCCTGATATTTCTTTATAAAGGTCTTTCATTTCATTTTCAAACATATTCAAAGGTGGGTGATTTTTTGTTTTCTGATCTCTTCTTGAAAACACCTTACGATGACTAGGTGCAACTTGTTTCATAACAAGTTTTTTAATTTCAACCCAGTCATCACATTCAAGTTTAAGGCTTGCTGTTTTTTTGAAAACCTCTTTAACTATCATCTGAGATTTCTTTTCTTCTGATATACTCAACTGCTTTTTCCCTCTCATTAGGCATTGTCTTGGCAACCCAGGATTTCTCTGTGTATTCTACAAAACCTTTTTTTAATGTACTACATGTATATATATTGTTTTCCAACAGATAATCCACGACAGATTCAAAAGTATTAAATTCAAACTTTCTTGTATTTGTTGAAAGCCTCAAAGCTGACCTAATTTTTCTCACATCGGTTATCGTTTCGTCAACATTGACTTTTTCGTCTGTTGAGCTTGAAACAACGCGCAATGACCCGGGAAAAGATAGGGATACCTTTGTTTTTATTACACCTTCCTTTGAAGCAAAGTCTGATAGATTTCGACACAGCATACAAAACAACATGTTTCTCATTACACCTTTGACACCACTTGAGCTAGGGTTGCCTTTCATTAACCACTTACCTAGCTTGATATTAGGTGTTGTCATAAAGTCAACTTGGTAAAATTTTCCACCATAGCTAAACACTGTCAAGATGTTGTTAGCAATTTTCTTTTTATCAACACATGCCTTAATACTATCAAGATTGTCAAACAAATCTCCTTTGTCTGCATTAATAATAATATCAACATCACCCGTGTCTTTCATTAAATCTAGCAAAACATTTTCAGTATTGCCAACTGCAGCATACTCATAGTCAAGGTTTCTTTTTACTATATCTAAGACAGCCTGTGTTACTTCTTTATCTACTCTTTGAATTTCGTATTTTTCTTTAAATGCTTTTCCGCCCATGACTAAGCTCCTTTTGTAAATTTGATTTTGTTTGATTTGTAAAGTTTGAATCCGTTAATCTTGTTAATTGGTGTAAATGCGCCTGTGATTTTATATCTTTTGTCTTTCCATTCAAATACAACGCCTTCGTTAATGTAATCGAACCCTAGATAGGGTTGAATAATCTCTGACTCCCATAAGAATTTTTGGACTTCTACTTCATCTCCCGAAGGCTTTGAAATCAAGAGCTCATTAATCTTATGATAGATTGTTTCATGACATGTGTCTACATTCATTAATCCGCTTGAGTTTCTAAATATGTCTTCCAGCATGTCGAATAAAATAATGTCCACAGGTGCAACAGCAGTCCTGTATAGATACCATGATTTCTCAGCTAATTGAAACTTTTTCCACAAGGATTTTGATATACCTCTGTGTGATGCGAGCTTTTTGTTTTTAAACCCTACACGCCTTGAAAAGTTATCAAGCTCCTTTCCCTTAAAACCGATTTTTGTTAACAAGGGTTTAACTTCGTTAGAAGCATATTCTCCTATTGTTGAATCAAGATTGTAGCCACCTAGCAAAGATAAGTAACTATACATCTCTTCATTCCAGTCTCGTGAAACCTTGTATTCTAGGGGTTCGAGACAGTGCAATCCTAAGCTTTTAAATAATTCATTGTCCATTTCCATGCCGATAGTGTCAAGTACAACCAGACCTAAATGTGGTTCACTATATTCAATTAAATTAACAAACTCTTTTGACAACATTGCACATTCAATAATTGAATTGTTTGGAATACTAGGTTTGTTTTGAGTATAGAGTTTGTTTACATTTACTAAGTGTGAAAGCATTAGCTTTTTAATTGATATTAAGCGGCCAGCATTTGGGCTAAGCGAATGTGAAAGATGAAAGATTTCATCTTTTAGGTCAGACATGTATTTTGATCTATTGAAGTCTGTGTTTCCTTTTTGCATTAAGCAAAACTTGTTGTCTTTAAAACCTAATGTAAAGTTCTGGCCATCGATCTTTTCTGTCAAGGGAATTCTTTGTAAGCAAATTGAGTTTACAATATCCAGCAGCTCACGAAAAGTCATGTTAGGATCCTCTACAAGAGAGAATATGTGTGCATCAAGCGCTTTCATTTACACCTCCCTTAAGAATATTAAAAAGACTTTGCTTTTGTTGATCGCTAAAGATTAAAGGCATTAGTGATGCAAAGGTATTAAAGTCACCTTGGGCAACCGAAGACCTTACATCAGTTCCTCGAGTTTGGGAAACCCTTAGTCTGTCCCAAAAATGCCAGTCTTGACCATGATAATGCTTATTAATCTTAAGTGCATCAGCTGATTTATCAAAACGAGAATCGGTTTCAAAAAGTAGTTGATTGTTTTTAACAAGATCACCGAAGTATTTTTCTTCTTTGTCAGTTCCAAAATGCCTAGTATATTTTCCAGCATCATCTTCTGATCCATAAACAGTTATTGAGTCAAATGACTTAATAAAATTAATATCATACCCGATATCGTCTTCAAAAGGAGTAAAAGCTCGAGCAGCTATAATTCCAAAAACATCTCTAACAGGAGAGACATCTGCAATTTTTGTTGTAATTTTTTCTCCAAACGATTTAAAAAGTGATTGAGATACAATTGGAAAAACCTCTTGACACATATCACGTGAATAAAAAAGCTCTGATCCCTTCTTTCTTTCACCCTTACCAAAGGAAATGATTACATGATCACATTCTTGTAGTGCAAGACATACTTTTGAAAAGTGACCAACGTGAAATGGCTTAAAGCCACCTGCAATAATTCCAAGTTTTTTCATTGAAAAACCTCCGTATTAATTAAAGTTAAAATTTATATAATAAAATTATATCATAATGATTATTCTTTTACTCTGTGTATGTTAGAGTAATGTTTTAATTTAATTTTATTGTTTCCTTAATATTAATTTTAATAAATTTAACTTCAATTTACACAATGACTGACAATAAAGTGTGGGATTTCCGGAACAATAGCAAATTAAAACTATACTTAAAATATATGGGGTACAACACTATGATTAAAAATTTGCTG
>Ga0233432_10004299_pt1 | contig 12676 bp, 13 predicted proteins | sample SI_122_August201_6_FD_179870 | JGI IMG/M metagenome (GOLD analysis project Ga0233432, IMG submission 179870) | Seawater microbial communities from Saanich Inlet, British Columbia, Canada - SI_122_August2016_10_MG | ecosystem: Environmental > Aquatic > Marine > Inlet | place: Canada: British...
TTCCATTACAATCAAAGCCCTCCTCAGGAAATTCACATAGGTCAATGCTTCCAAATTCATTAGATGGGTCATAGTTACAACCTTGTTCTATCATGCAACCCTCTTGGCCACACATTGAATCATCATGGATAGCAAACCCACCATACATCATTGCTTCGTGTAAAACCCATGGTTGATAATTAGGTGATGCTTCATCTATACAGGCATAAACAATCTCACAAGACTCATCATCACATGTTGCGTCTGGATTGAATTCTGAAAATAATTCCACTGTACAACCTAAAAGACCTTCACAAGAGCCATCATCCATATTTGCAAGTTCATTATAATTACAAGATGTCTCATTCATGCAACCAAACACCTCCAACTCATCACATATATTGTTATCATTGTCGTCGTTTAGACAGAGTCCAGAGCAATCATAGTAAGGAAAAGCAAAAGCACAAGAACCGTCATCATCTGTTGCATTCACATTATAATTACAAGCATTTGACTCAACACAACCAGAAACCTCATCAATATCACACACCCCATCATTATCTACATCTGATTCACACCAACCATCATACATTGCATGAACTTCAGCTATTGCAGCATCTAATTCTTCTTGTGAAGCGCCTCCAGCAATTGTAGTACAGAATTGGAAGTCAGTTAGCCCCTCAATCATTTTAATTTGGTATCCTTCACCAAACTCTAAATTATCAAAAGCACTAAAGCCCCAAGCAGGTAAATAAGCTAATCCCCATTCATCTTTAACAATTTCTATGTTAGTAGATATATCAGAAAATGCTTCAATAACATTCAGAGATTCCAAACAAGTATATCCAAACATACTCCATCCTTGTGGAAGATTTAATGGTATGTTTTGTGTAGCGACCTCTTCACATTCAGTTATCTCAACAGAAGCTACACCATCTGCATAAGCTGCTGCAGCTACATCATCATTATCCGAAGTTATATCAACAGAAGCAGCTCCAGCTATATAAGCAGCGTCAACATCTTCTTGACTTACCCCATCTTCAATAACAACATTATCAAGTTCAGATTGGAGATTATTAGCTAACTCTTCCCAAGAAACACAAGATCCATCATCAGCAGTTGCTTCCTCATTATAATTTAGCGCATTGACATCTGCGCACCCCAAAATATGAGGAACGCATACTCTATCACTATAAGCCGTAGGTGCAGTCAATTCATATTGATTGTCAGAACAAACAGTAAGCTCTGCACATACTCTATCACTATCAGTTGTAGGTGCAATCAATTCATATTGATCAATAGAACAAAAAGTAAGTTCTGCACACACTCTATCACTATCAGCTGTAGGTATAGTCAATTCATATTGATTGTCAGAACAAACTGTATGAGATGAACATGTCCACGCTCCATGGTAGGGTGCAAATGTACCCTCTGGGCAAGTTTCACAAAAAAGCCCATCACCATAAGTCCCCATAGGACAATCTAGACAAAAGCCATCATCATATGCCGTTCCTACAGGACAATATTCACATGAACCATCATCTACATCTGCATCTGGATTATAGTTTAAAGCATTTGGATCGGAACATCCATAAACTGGGTATTCACAAGAACCATCATCTATAACTACGTTTTGATCATAATTTAATGCACTATTATCTGTACATCCAGAGCACGCTGATAAAATATAAAATCCTTCATCTGGCACACACAGACCATCACAACTGTAGATTCCAGGTATAAATGAGCCAAACATATTAAATTGACATGTTTGACCTATAGTTTGCCCAAAAATATTTGATGATGTTAGTAACAGCAATGTTACACAACAAATTAAATTACGGGTTAAGTTTTTCATTTTTAGGGGGGTTAATTAATTAGTGATCAAATATAACAATTATAAAACATAACAAAATGTATTCTCAATTCTGGACTCAAATGTTCTCCCATATCGCTCCTCTCTAATCTTTCCTTTCTTATAAATCGAGTAAATGTAATTTGGTTTAAGAATACTATTTGTTCTTGAACTTCTATATCCTTTTTGAGTTAGAATATGAGAAATACGTCTATAACCAACACCCCTATTTTCTTTTAAGAATTTAACTAAACGATATAGTTGGTATTGGTAAGATGAATAATTTGAGTAACACAGATTGGCCGATGTTACTACTAAATCAAATGATATAAAGATTTCATTTTTACGACCAATTCTATCAAATCTGGCGGCCAACTTAGTGGAACGAATACATTCGGTTACCGTAGGATGATTTAAAACCAATCAATTTCTTCATTATTTCATCAGTTGGACATGTCTGACTGTTCGTATAACAATTTCACACAAAAAAACCTCACACCGATACACGATGTGAGGTAAAAGTAATTAGAAGAACTAATTACAAAATCAGTTACCAATTATTTCAATACGACTTGTCAACACACATCTCTGACATTCGAGTGTTAATTTGACCTATAATGTCATGTGTTGTTTTGTATTGTGATTTGAATTCTTCACTCATATCGTTTAAAAACCTATCGTTTTGATAAGATGATTTAGTAATAAACAGGGAGCCCAAATAATATTCATTCTCTATGTTGGTATTTATATTTCCTAAACCATAATGAATGTAACTTAACCAATCACAATATTCATTATCAAATTCATCTTTTGTTTTCCAGGTTTTAAATTCAGGAACACCACTCCAACTCTCTCTTTCTGAAAAGTAAAATTCATCAGCCATTATTTCATTATCTATCATTGTTATAACTCTATTTACAACAATTGTAACCCCGTCGTTAATTTCAAATTTTACTGATATATATGTGTTTCGTATTCTTTATTTAACAGAGCCTCATCTTTATGAATTATACCAACATATCCAATTTTGTGGATATCACATTTTTTACTAATGTTTAACCAGATATTTGGTTTATAGGGTTGAGGTTTGTGTCCTATTATTTTCATTGATATAAATTAAAACATAAAAATAATTAAAGATATTTAGAATTTAGTGAATCAAGATCAAAAGCTGCTGATGAATACCTGTGTTCACTTTTGTAGCTTTTCGCCATTTGCGCCTCTCGCGTCAACTCTTTTTTATATTCGGCACCTATGTTTATGCCCATAAATTGATAAATTTTATTAACGAGATTTACAGGCTCAGTAGTTAGTTCTTTAAAGCTTGCTCTTAGCGTCACAGATTTAGAAAGGTCTTTTACTGATTCATCACGCCAAAAAAGCAAGGTTTTAAGAATAGATTTGCACCTTGTTTCGCTAAGCTGTTTTCCATAAAAAAAACGAGAAAGAAAATTTTTCAAGCTGAAAAAAGAGGGTGCAACCTGATTCATGTCTCTGTCCATGTATATGAATTTAGGCGTCTTAAATAGCGCGCTTAGAGATTCAGAAGATCCCGAGAAAAAAGGGTTTTTAGATAAATATGTTTTTCTTGGGTTCAGGCGCATATGGTTGTCCACACAAATTTTATAGTATGCCCAAACCGCTTTAGGAACACCTTTATCGTAATTTAAGTGTGCATAAGACTGCTCTTTACCTATTAGGAACGACAGATGGTAGGAAGAAAATAAGTGAAACAAAATAAGTGCATCTTCTTCCACATTAAAAAGTCCGAGCTTATGAATACGATTAAATTCTTTAAAGGCTTTTTTTTCAATAAACTGTATAAGTCGAAAGAAAGGCGCGCCAAATAATGCGTCTATTTTACCCAAACCAATAAGCAGAAGTTTTTGGCTGATGGCGGGCGCAAAAAACAGTTCCCACATTTTCATTGAGCTAAACGTTTTAATGTCTGTGGCCAGAAGCTTGTGCATTCGCGTGGTACCACTTCGAGGTGGGCCAACAATAAATATAATAGAGTAGGGTTTAAGTGGGCCGAACAAAGAAAAGACAATGTGTTCGATAAAAACGATGCTTAGATGTAGGTATGAAATGAGTAAAGCAAATATAGAGAGTAGCGCCACTAAGACGAATTTAGGAATAGAGCTAAAGCGCCAATTAAATAGCCACAAAGATTCTGTGAACAGTTTAAAAAACCGCCAGGTGCTTATGCAGAGCCATTGAGGGTAGTGGAATAGAATCATTAAGTGCGCGGTTATTTGATATAAACATCTCAATTTTTTTTGGATAAAAAAAATACGCCTCTATCGGAGGCGTATTTTTATTTGACTTTAGACTTTTAGCTTAGTCACAAATATTGTAATTGGTAATTTCTTCAGATACTTTTATCAAGTAACCATAACCTCTTTCAAGATCGCCAATACCGTTAAAATCCCAATCTGGTAAATATGCATTTCCAACGCCATCTTTGGCAATAACAATTTTGTCTTGTATGGCAGCAAATGCAGCAAGCGCATTTGTGTTTTCTGAACAAGCAAAACCAATCATGTTCCAGCCATTGTTAAGTGTAATAGAAATACTTCCACAATCAGAATCAGTGTTTTCTACACAAGTAGAGCAACAAGCGCCATCTTCTAACACCCACTCACCATCACATGGCATACCCATTTGTTCTGGACAGTCAATAATGACGCCAGAAAAGAATCCGTCTTCACCACAGAACCCAAAATCACATGGGTCGTTAGGGTTCGCCCACTCACCACTTTCGTAGATATCAATACCAGAATAAGAGGTACAAAGCGGCTCTACTTCGACACATACAGGACAACATTCACCATCAACATTCACCCACTCTCCATTACAAGGCTCACCAAACCATGAGGCACAGTCTATAGCAATGCCATAGAATTCGCCATTTGGCGCACACTCACCCATATCACACGGATCGTTAGGGTTTACCCACATGCCTTCTTCAAAAATTTCAATACCAGAATAAGATGTACAAAGCGCTACATTACCCTCACATTCTCCAGATTCATAAAAACTAGCTCCAGCACATGCTAAAAAACACGAATTAGAGTAAGTTACACCATCATTACCACAAACGGGATCATAAATCTCAGGACAAACACAATCATCAGAGTTTTGCCCACAGTCCCAGTCTAATGTGTTAACCAAACCGGCCGTATTGGTCCAAGAGGTAACACCAGCAACTTCAGCAACACAAGAATTAGCATATTCAACACCATCACAACCTATAACTGGGTCCCAAAGAAAAGGACACATGGCATCAGGGTTTATCCAATCTGGGTTAATACAACAATCATCAATTTGTGCAGACGCACTAATCCCAAGAATTAGTACAAGGGAGGAGAAAAGAGTTTTCATAATTTTTTTTTAAAGTTATAACCAACAGTGACAACATCTGTGCCAAGATACAAAAACAATAGATAAGGTGTTTTTTTAGATTGATTTAAGGATAATAAATTTCACTATATTCGTATTTATGCTTAATGCAGTAAAATTTACAGTAGCCCCTCTTTCTCTGGCTTTTTTCGCTTACCTGAGTTTTACCCAGAGAGGTGTTTTGACATATAGCGCGTTTTTATATGCATATGCCATGATTCCGTTGATCGAGTTTTTTTTAAAAAATGATGAGCGCAACCTTTCGGAATTTGAGGAAAGTCTTGCTAAAAAAAATATTGCATACGATTTGGTGCTTTATGTTTCGGTGGCACTTCACTTGGTCTTATTAAGTCTTTTTCTTTTTTCTTTAGAAGATAGAGCGCTTCAAATGTATGAAGTTGTTGGTCGGGTTATTTCTATGGGGCTGGTGACAACCTTTGCTATTAATTTGGCTCATGAATTAGGTCACCGTCAAACTTGGGCGGAGCAATTTTTATCTAAGTTGATGCTTTTAACAACCCTAATGATGCATTTCTTTATAGAGCACAACAGGGGTCATCACAAAAATGTGGCGACTTTTGAAGACCCTTCCACGGCTCGTAAAGGAGAGACTGTTTATGCCTTTTGGTTTCGGGCAATACTTAATGAATACCTTTCTGCTTGGCGACTCGAAAGGAAAAGACTTGAGGTGATTAAGCAGTCTAATTTTAGCTTGCAAAACGAGATGATTCAATTTCAAATCATACAAGTTTTGTTTGTTGGCTTGATTTATTATCTGTTTGGCGGGCTTATTCTCTTGGCTTTTCTGTTTAATGCGGCCATTGCTTATGTGAGTTTTGAAACCGTTCAGTATTTAGAACATTATGGTTTGCAAAGAAAAAAGAATGAAAAAGGTCGGCATGAAAGGGTTAAGGCACATCACTCTTGGAATTCAAATCATGTTTTTGGCCGTTTAATGATGTTTAATTTATCGCGGCATTCCGACCACCACTTTAAGGCACACAAGAAGTACCAGATGTTAAATCATCATGATGATGCGCCTCAGCTCCCAACAGGCTATCCAGGTATGATGATTTTGAGTTTAATACCCCCTTTATGGTTTCGTGTAATGAATCCAAAGCTTGAGGCTCATAAATAGAGAGGTTTTTTATTTTCCGTTGAAAAGGGTCATGGTTTGAGCTTCCCCGACCATTACAAAGCTTTTTATCATTTCTATAGCGGTATCAACCCGCTCTGTAAGTAAAGACTCTTCTTCATTAGACCATTGTCCTAAAACGTAATCTACTTGTTTGCCTTTAGAGAATTCATTTCCAACACCAAACCGAATTCTTGAGAATGTAGTGCCGTTAAGTGTTTGAATGATGTGTTTTAAACCATTGTGCCCGCCATCGCTTCCTTTTGTTCGCATGCGCAAAGTTCCAAAAGGAAGCGCAAGATCATCAGTAATAATGAGAAGGTTTTCAGGCTCAATTTTTTCAGACTGCAGGTAGTAGTTTGCTGCTTTTCCACTTAGGTTCATAAATGTGGTCGGTTTTACCAAGACCACGGTACGTCCTTTAATTTTTAATTTAGAGGTGTCTGCATAACGATTTGGCTCAAAAGAAATATTGGATGCGCTAGCTAGCGCATCCAATATTTTGAAACCAATGTTGTGTCGTGTGTTTCTGTATGAATCACCAACATTACCTAAACCAATGATTAGGAATTTTTTCATGTTTACTCAGCGGCAGGAGCTTCAGCAGCAGGAGCTTCAGATTCTTTAGCACCTTCAGCGCCTTCAGCAATTTCTTCTTCCTCTTCTTTGGTAACATTACGGGCTGTTTTTACACCAACAACAACGGCATTTCCTGAAGTAAGAATGTCAAATTTATCCGCATCTATATCTCGAACATAAATTTTCTCTCCAATTTTCATGTCTGAGATGTCGAGTGTTATAGCGTCAGGTAAGTTTTCAGGCGTTGATCTAACGCTTAGTTTACGAAGCGTTTTTCTCAACTTACCACCATTTCTTACCCCAATCGCGTTTCCGTTAATTACAACCGGTATTTGCGTGTTCACTTCTTTTCCTGGCGTTAGCTCAATAAAGTCAATGTGAATAATTCGGTCTGTTACAGGGTGGAATTGAATGTCTTTGATGAGGGCATTAACTGTGCTGCCCTCAATATCAATCGCCACCGCATATACATTCGGTGTGTAAACAAGGTTATTAAAAGCGACCTCTGTAGCTGCAAAGTGCTGGATGTTTTCTCCTCCGTAAATAACGCAAGGTACTTTTCCGGCAGCTCTTAGAGCCTTAGCTTCTTTTTTCCCCAAATCTACACGCTTTTCAGCGCTAATAGATACTGATTTCATTTTGTTTGATTTTTGGTTAATAAATTAATTGATAAAATTTTTACTTATCGACTCATTAGACACGACGTTTTTTATAACGTTAGCGAACATTGGAGCGATACTTAAGATTTTTATTTTAGGACTCTTATTGCTTGGTAATGTGTCAGAAATAATGAGTTCTAGTATTTTTGAATTCTCAATGCGATTGTATGCTTCACCAGATAAAACAGCGTGCGTACAAATAGCTCTAACTGATAGTGCACCCTCTTTAATCATCATGTCGGCTGCTTTTGTAAGCGTACCGGCTGTATCAATCATGTCGTCTACAAGAACAATATTTTTACCTGTCACATCACCAATAACACGCATGTCGCCAACCTCATTGGCTTTTTTTCTATGCTTGTAACAAATAACCATTTCGCAACCCAAGTGCTTTGCATATGCATTTGCACGCTTAGAGCCGCCCATATCTGGCGAGGCAATGGTTAAATTATTTAAGTTTAATGCACGAACATGATCTATAAAAACGGAAGAAGCATAGAGGTGGTCTACCGGAACCTCAAGAAAACCTTGAATTTGGTCTGCATGAAGGTCACAAGTCATTACCCTTGTCGCACCAGCTGCCGAAAGCATATTGGCAACTAACTTTGCTCCTATTGGTACTCTGGGCTTGTCTTTGCGGTCTTGCCGTGCCATGCCGAAATAAGGCATAACAGCAACAATTTGTTCAGCCGAAGCCCGCTTTGCTGCATCAATCATCAATAACAATTCCATTAAATTGTCTGATGGAGGTGGCGTAGACTGAATGATAAAGACTTTAGAGCCCCTAACTGTTTCTTCGAAAGATGGAATAAACTCGCCATCGCTAAATTTAGAGATGATAATATTTCCCAGAGCAACACCGTAATTCTTAGCAATTTCTTTTGCCAACGGTAGAGTCGCTCTTCCTGAAAATATTTTAACCGGTGTATCCATCGTTCTTAACCCTTTGATAAATAGAATGATTAGCCATTCTTTTATGGCCTGCAAATGTATAAAATTATATTGAAAACAGAAGCTTGTGTTTTAAAATAAAAACAAAGGTTTTATTGTATACTAATTTGGGTTAAGTAGTGAAATAAATAGAGGCCTCTTGTGATTATCTGGACGCGCAATGCACACACCTGTTACTTTGAGGCATTAATAAGATACGTTGAATTGGAATTTCATTTTTGCATCTAATGCAAAGACCAAAATCTTCGTTGTTTATTCTTTGAAGGGCAGACTCTAACAAAGCAAGTTTGTTAATGGCATTTCTTAATGTAGCTTCATTCACACTTTTATTGTTTATGGCGTCCATTCTGCTGACTCGACCAATTGCGTTTTCTGGAGATATTGGCTTTGTTAGCTCTTTAAGGTTTGAAATGTCTTTTTGTGTTTCTTCAATTGATTTTTTGATAGACTCTTTTGCTTTATTTCGCTCTTGTTTATTCATAAGATTAGGGGATGAAAATAAAAAGCCCCCTCAAGGAGAAGGCTTTTTTAAAAAATAGACCGATCGTTATTTTGCTTTAAAGTAACCAAATACAGCAACCCCAAAGAAAAGAAAATCAGGTGCAACGTTTGATGCACTAAATTGAATTAGTGGTTCATTTGCCATGACCCCGAAAAAGATGTAAAAAAGGATTGCTATTCCAAGCATATAAGCCAAGATAATATTTTTTGCGGTAGCTAATTCTGCGTTTCTGGCAAACATTAGTATCAAACCAGCAAGAAAAATGGCATGACCCAAACCAATGTGAAAAAGCTCTCCCATTCTAATTACGTCAAGGTTCTCAGAGTTAACTATTTCTGCAGCCATTGTTGCTGATGCCAACATTGCTGCCAAGCCAAAAAGCATATTATATGCCCCTAAAATTGTTAAAGTAAGTTTTGTTTTCATAACGGATAAATTTAGTTTTCCGCTAATCTACAAAACTGCATGTAAATCGAAAGATGAAGTAGGCTATTTTCAACATTAAGCGCTCACAAACCTATAGCTCAGAAGGGATTTCTTAATTGCAATAAATGTTAAAAGAGGCATAAGGCCAGAACACGGGCTCTCCTTGGTCGTCAAGAATAGCAGTACCCTCTTGTGCTGATGCAGGAACAACATCTCCATTTATTGAGTAGCACTGTATCAAACCATTAAATTCATTTTCGAGGATAAAGTCTAAATTATAGTTACAATATTCACCGAGGCTGTAACCTAGAGAAGTGTAGCAATTATAGCAACACTCATCGTTAACTGTTGCGCTTGGATTATAGTTGTTTGCGCTGGCATCCACGCAGCCCGAGACGCTGTCTTTACAGGACGTGTTAAAAAAGAGAAATATAAATAAGAAGAAGTAAGATAGCTTTTTCATTGTGTATAGAATATTCGCGTAAATATACAAAAAACATCATCTTTTTGGCTTTAACTTATTGAGCAACTTCGCACGTTGATATTCTGAATTGTTAATAGGTCACCTCCCAAACAGAGCTTGGGTTTTATCAATTTATTTAGAAGCTTGCTTAATGAAACCTAAAAAGGATTAGTAGCCCATATATTTACTTCAGGAACAAACCCTTTATTTCTCATTTCTATGATGGAAATAATGGTGTGCGCAATTTCTGTTGCTGAGAGTTTGTGGTCAAGCTCTGTTCTTTCTTTGCGGTCTTTCTGAGCAAAGGCAGTTGTTACTTCACTTGGATTAACTTGACAGACGCGAATATTGTGGGGCCTTAATTCTGCTTGCCAACATTGAGATAATGCTCGTACTGCAAATTTAGAAGCTGCATAAACGCTTCCGTTTTTAAACCCGCGCACGCTAGCAGAAGACCCAATGTTAATTATGGTTCCTTGATTTTGTTTTTTCATGATAGGGACGAGTTCTTTAGTTAACAAAGCCAAGCCAAACACATTTGTATTAAATACTTCTAGAAAGCTTGTCATATTAATTTCGTCCACGGGCCCAAAATCACCTATCCCGGCATTGTTAATTAAGACATCTACACGCCCTCCTAAAAGCCTGACACACTCTTCTGTTTTAGCAGCAATGTTTTCTACGTCGGAAATGTCAAAAGTAAGCCCCTGCACACCCAAACGCAGTTTAACGGTTTCTATTTTATCGTAAGACCGTCCTGTAATTAGAACCTTTGCACCTTTTTCAACCAGCATCTCAGCGGTTTTTTTTCCTATACCCGAACTACCCCCAGTAAGAAGGATGTTTTTGTTTTTTAATTCCATAATTCTCTGTTAATTCGTAAACCTAAGATATTATCTATATTTAACATGTGAAATAGCAGAATTTATTAAATTCATTTAACCCCCAAAAACATGAGCAAGACAATTCTATCTTTATTTTTTTTAATGAGCTCTCAATTATTGTGTTCACAATCATACTTGGTGCAAGAACTTTTTGTTGAATTAACAGGCAATACTACAAATGCAGATTTTAGCAATAACACCTATTATTTTGCATATGATTCTTGTGATGTAAGTTGGCAAGTCATTCGCGATTCTATTCCAGAAGGCTGGGAGTACTCTTTTTGTTTTCCTAACTGTTATGAGCCAGGAGTCAATTCTGGCAATAAATTATTTTTAAACAATACTGAGCAATTTTTAAATTGTCATATATACCCTAATAATGTTCCTGGGGTCGGTGTCATTGAAATGGAAATCACCACAAATGGCGTATACAAGGATACCCTTGTATGGCGAGGATCGGCAATTGATAATTTGTTCTTAAACGAATTGGTCGATAACAGCCCACAAAGGATTCTAAACATTTACAATCTTGAAGGAAAAATTTTGGCTAAGCCAACAAAGAATCAAATTATTTTAATTGAATATGAAAATGGGATAATTGAAAAAAGAGTTTTCTTAGAATAAATCAGCCCACGAAAGAATATAAAACGATGCTATGAGGCTTGGTATTATCTAGAATATGGTAATAGAACGATAAAATAATATTTTGCCCAAAGAAAAAGGTCACCCTCCCAAGTGACCCTTCTAATTAATCTCCCCCGAGACTATAAAAAACTCTACAGACTTAAAAACGCTAAAACCGCACCAATTATTAGCCTATTTTATTTAATAACAAAACATTAACAAATGAAAAAGCCACCCTTTATAGAGTGGCCTTTGTTTTTGAGTTAAGACGTCATTCTAAAACGATAGCCCAACACCCAAGTTATAGATTAAACCATCTTTAAGAAAATTAGGAATTTCTTCTTCCACAATTAATGTAAGATTTGTTGTTGGCTCGGTATATTCAACCCTAACAATGGCGTCATTAAAAAAACTAGCAAAGCCAACTTCAGGCCGAATATACAAACGATTACCCCACTTTGCGCCTAACATTAAATTAACCATATTTAGCGTAACTTTTCCCTCTCCACTGCCGTAAAAGGGGTCACTATACTCTCCTTTAAACCCGATTCTACCATAACTAAGGTGGCCATATAATCCTTTACTATTTTGACCAAAGTAATAGTTGCCTCCTAGCTCAAAATAGGAATAGTTAAAATCTATTTCTTCATCATTTAATTTTATAGACGAATAGTCTAGGGTGGCGGCTAATTTATTGTTAAGTGCAGGGCTTACATATTCTAAATTTAAACCTACTAAATTTGGCAACCCAAACGTAAGCCCCACCCTGTAGGGTTTGTCTTGAGAATACGAAGTGAGCGACGTAAGTACTGCAGTAATAAGAAGTAAAGAGATTTTTTTCATTGCCTTAATTTTAATTATTTGATTAACAAATATAATAAATAAAACCCCCTCATTTCTGAGAGGGTTAAAAGTACACTATGCGGTGAACTTATCGAACTCTTTTATCGAAGACCTTGAGAAGGTTGGAAAGTTCTACGAAAAGCACAAAAGCTATATAAAGTCTAAATCTAGGAAGAGCCTAGAGGAGGCCTAGTATTATACTACATCCCAGTTATAGAACTTATATAGTATTGAATTAAAGATAGATAAAGTCCAGAAGACCCCATATATAATTATTAATCGCATTTAGAAGTTCACTATTATCTTGATAGAGAAATATTAACAGCGCCTAATCCATCTGCATCATAAGCAGATAATTCACAGTTGGTAGCATT
>Ga0233432_10004301_pt1 | contig 12672 bp, 7 predicted proteins | sample SI_122_August201_6_FD_179870 | JGI IMG/M metagenome (GOLD analysis project Ga0233432, IMG submission 179870) | Seawater microbial communities from Saanich Inlet, British Columbia, Canada - SI_122_August2016_10_MG | ecosystem: Environmental > Aquatic > Marine > Inlet | place: Canada: British...
CTCGTCACGGTCATGAAACGGAATAAAAGAATGTTGGGGCAGGGGGCCTGGTCATGGGGGCTCGTATTGTTTGCCTCAGCCGGTAATTCCGGCGCAGCAGAGTTGACCCACATCACCTTAAAAACGCTCATCGAAACCGCACAAGCCCAGGATCCCTGGCTTGCGGGCAGTCGCTACCGACAAGCCCGTGAGGAAGCCTTTCGCGATGGCGCCGTCGGGTTACCAGCGCCGACGGTAACCTTGGGGCTAAGCAATGTCCCGACCAATAGCTTTAACCTGAATCAGGAACCCATGACGCAGTTCCAACTAGGGGTGCATCAGACGCTGCCAAGAGGACGCACGGTTGCCTTGACTCGGCAGAAATTCGATCAGAAAGGCCTGATTCAGACTCACGCGCGAAGCGCACGAAAAGCCGACATTGTGCGTCAGGTCTCGCAATTGTATCTGGAGATTTTTCGGTATCAGCAAACAGCGGCACTGATTGAAACGGATCTAACGCTGTTCGATCAGTTAATCGAGAATGCGCTGTCTCAATACACAACGGGCGCCTTGGGCTTTCATCAGCAAGAGGTGATTCAAGCGCAAACTGAACGTAGCCGTTTGATTGATCGGCTCAACCTCGCCCGACAGCAGCAAGACCAAGGTTACGCTGCGCTCTCGGCCTGGCTTGGCCATGGCGCAGCAGATGATCGAATGCACATCGAGGGTGCGTTGTCGCAATTGTTTCCGGTTCCAGCTGTTGCGCTGATCCAAAACCCGGTCCTAAAAGTACAGGCACTAGCCGAGGCGTTTGCCGCGCATCCAGTCGTTCGAGGCCTTGATCAAGGGGTCAACGCCGCGGAGACCGAAACAAACCTCGCGGCAGAGCGCTCAAAGCCACAGTGGGGTATCAATGCGCGCTACGGTCAGCGGCAAGATAGCGCGCTGGGTGCATCGCGCGCGGATTTCCTATCCCTTGGCGTGAGCTTTGATCTACCCATAATGAACCGACGGCAGCAGAATAGTCAGGTCATAGCGGCCGTTGCGGATCGAGAAAGCGTTAAAACCGATCGCGCGCTGATGCTACGTCAAATTAAAGCGGGCTACGACCAAGCGGCCCTGAATTACAAGCATTTGTTAGTGCGTCAGCAGCACTTCAAAACGCAGCTATTGCTGCAGGTCTCGGAAGAAGCCGCGGCAAGCCTTGCGGCCTACACAACTGAGTCCGGCTCTTTTTCAGATGTGCTACAGGCCAATATGAGCGGTCTTAAAATTAAAACGGATGCGTTGAATGTCGAGGTTGATCTGCATCAATCAATCATAGATCTGAGTTATTACTTGGTGGCCACAAATGCCTCCAGCGAGATAACGTTGGGTGGGGCGTCCTTTGAGGCGCGTTTGCAGAGGACAGTCAAATGAACCTAATACGTCGTCATCCGGTTGTAATGGGCTTAATCATTATGGTTTCGGCGGCATCGGGTGCTGGCGTAAATCATTGGCTCATAGGCGCGACGCCCGCTGGGCAGGATGCCTCGCAGGATGCCTCGCAGAATGCCTCGCAGAATGCCTCGCAGAGTGTGCCGCGGGATTTGATGGCGCCTGAAGCAAGCGACCCCTTGTACTGGGTGGCGCCCATGGATCCCAATTATCGGCGCGATCAGCCTGGTCGCTCGCCGATGGGTATGGCGCTGGTGCCGGTTTACGAAGATGCCGTGAAAACGTCATCCGGTCTTGCCTTGGTTCGGATCTCGCCAGAGGTGATTAATCAATTGGGGGTCCGCACTGCCCCGGTGTCACGGCGACAACTGCAAACGGATCTGGTAACAACCGGCTTCGTCCAATATGACGAGACCAAACTCGCCCACATCCATCCAAGAGTCTCGGGCTGGGTTGAAAAATTGTATGTGACGGCTGCTGGTGATCCGGTTGAAGCCGATATGCCGCTGTACACGTTATATGCACCCGAGCTGGTGAATGCCCAGGAAGAGTTGGTGATTGCCATAAAGCGTGCGAACCCGCCTTTAATCAAGGCGGCAGAAGCGCGCCTTCAGGCGTTACAAGTGCCGGATAACGCGATTCAAAGCTTGAAAAAAACCTTATCCGTTCGCCAGACCGTTGCGTTTTATGCCGCGCAATCCGGTGTAGTCGATACGCTGAATATTCGGGAGGGTTTTTTTGTCGACCCCGCAACAACGCTGATGAGCATTGGGCAGCTTGAGTCGGTTTGGGTGGGTGTTGATATACCCGAGCGACACGCGGCTTTGGTCCAGACGGGAGATGCCATCACGATGACGCTTGACTATTTCCCAGGTAGGGTCTGGCAGGGTACGGTGAGCTTTATCTATCCGACCCTCGACCGTGAGACTCGCTCGCTTCGTGCTCGGGTGGTGTTGGACAATCGCGACTTGAAATTGAAACCCAATATGTTTGCTAAAGTTGTGATTCATCAGCGCAGCGAGGCCGCGCCAATCGTCATTCCCAAAGATGCTCTGATTCGAACGGGTCAGACTGATCGAGCGGTTCTGGCGCTAGGTGGCGGTCGGTTTCAGTCGGTCGTGGTAACCGTGGGTCAAGTGGATGATCATGGCGCAGAAATCTTAAATGGCTTAAGTCTCGGCGATCAGGTCGTGACCCATGCCCAGTTCCTCATTGACTCGGAATCTAATAAGAGTGCTGATCTTGCGCGGATGAAGGTCTCCTCCTCGGAGAGTCTACCAAGGCCTAAAACGGATCACAGCGCGCACCAGGGCGATCATCTGATGCGGGCAACGACGTCAGGCTCGGAAAATTCTGGATTTGCAATTCAGAACGAATCAGAAACAGCTTTGGATTTAAAGGACCTTGATAAAGCCGGTCGCGCTGAACACAACCGGGCCGGCCTCGAAAGCGCGATGCCCAAAATAACAACCGGCCTGCACGACGCTGATGCCGGCCATGCCGATCATGCTACGCACCCGGGGCAGGGTACACATGATGTACCGACTGCGCCGCAGTCGCCTGAACCGCATCACCACCGGCGCGAAAAAGACGCCGCGCCCTCGCACTCAGATCCTGACGCGTTAAAGGCGCCTGCTGGGAATACTGATGCAACTCAGGATACGAGCGAGCAGGGTCGCAGCGCCCAGGCTACTTCGGCCTCGTCAGCGGCCTCGACAGAAAATGGATCCCTGGCTGGCGTTGACCTGCTGGCGCAAACATCGGTCGCACGCGAGCGAACGGGCTTGCGCTCATGATCGTTGCGATTATTCGCTGGTCAATTTTTAACCGGGGGTTGGTGGTGCTGGGTGCTTTGTTGGTTGCCGTGCTTGGCCTCGTGACCCTGAAAGATCTGCCGGTTGATGCCATCCCGGATCTGTCTGATGTACAAGTCATTGTAAAGACGGCTTATCCAGGGCAGGCGCCGGAAGTGGTCCAGGACCAGATTACTTATCCCTTAACCACCGCGTTGATGTCCGTGCCGGGCGCCACTGTCGTTCGCGGATATTCCTTCTTTGGCGACTCTTACGTTTATGTCTTGTTTGATGAAGAAACCGATCTGTATTGGGCAAGAAGCCGAGTCCAGGAGTCGCTCAGTCAGGCGGCCGCGAGTTTGCCAACTGGCGCGACTCCGCAGCTCGGCCCGGACGCGACAGGCGTTGGCTGGGTTTTCCTGTATGCGCTGATTGACCGCACCGGGCAACTGAATGTAAGCGAGCTTCGTGATCTGCAAGATTGGTTTTTAAAATTTGAGTTGCAAGGCCTACCCGGCATCTCAGAAGTGGCAACGGTTGGAGGCATGGTAAAGCAGTATCAGGTGGTGGTTGCGCCCGAAAAACTGCGGGCCTACGGGATGCCGCTGTCGCATATTGAAAACGCGATCAAGCGCTCGAATCAGGAGATCGGGGCCTCGGTTATTGAGATGGCTGAAGCAGAGTACATGGTGCGGGTCACGGGTTATATCGCAAGCATTGAAGATCTGGAAAATATTGCCCTTGGGGTCAATGATCAAGGCACGCCGCAGCGTTTGAAGGATGTCGCAAGCGTACGTTTGGGACCGGGGCCACGTCGCGCAGTGACCGATTGGAATGGTGAGGGCGAAGCGGTGGGCGGCATTGTGGTGATGCGTGCGGGGGAGAATGCCCAAGCCACCATTGCAGGCGTTAAAACCCGACTGGCGGCTCTGAAACAAGGTTTGCCAGAGGGCGTTGAGGTGGTGACGGTTTACGATCGCTCCGATTTGATTGAGCGCGCCATCGCCAACTTGTCCCAGACCTTGGTCGAAGAACTGATCATCGTTGCGCTCGTGTGTTTGGCCTTTTTGTTCCATTTGCGATCGTCTTTAGTTGCGGTCATTAGTTTGCCACTTGGCATTGTCATCGCGCTGTTGATCCTGAAAGCCCAAGGGTTGAATGCCAACATTATGTCGCTCGGCGGCATTGCGATCGCTGTGGGCGCGATGATTGATGGCGCGATCGTGATGATTGAAAATTTGAACAAGCACTTGGAAGACCAAGCACCTTCCACGGAAGATCATTGGTCGATTGTCACTAAGGCGGCCAGCGAAGTCGGCCCCGCATTGTTCTTCAGCTTGCTCATTATCACGGTGAGTTTTGTCCCGGTGTTTACCCTGGGGGCCGAGGAGGGCAAGCTATTTGGTCCGCTGGCGTACACCAAGACCTATGCGATGGCCGCCGCGGCCGCTTTGACCGTGACGTTGGTGCCGGTGCTGATGGGCTATTTTGTTCGAGGTCGCATTCGGCGTGAGCGGGATAACCCGATTAATCGCTGGATGGCGGCAGGGTATACCCCGTTATTGAAAATGGCATTGAGGTTTCCAATTCCGGTTCTGCTCGGAGCAGTGCTCTTACTCGGCAGCATTTTGGTGCCGCTGCAACACATTGGAAGTGAATTCATGCCGGGGCTTGATGAGGGCGATTTAATGTATATGCCAACCACCTTCCCGGGTATTTCAATCGGCAAGGCACGTGCGTTATTGCAGCAATCTCATAAGTTGATTCGTGAGGTCCCGGAAGTGGTCTCGGTCTATGGCAAGGCTGGGCGCGCCGAAACTGCAACCGATCCGGCGCCGCTTACGATGATCGAAAGTTTTATTCGGCTCAAACCAAAGGATCAGTGGCGTGAAGGATTAACACTTACAGCGCTCAAAAAAGAACTGGATGAACGGGTTCAATTCCCGGGCGTCTCGAATGCCTGGGTGATGCCGATCAAAACTCGGATCGACATGTTGAGCACAGGCGTCAAAACGCCGATCGGAATCAAAATTTCAGGTCCGGAATTATCCGTTATTCAAAGCCTGGGTGCAGAACTAGAGTTCTTGCTTGCAGGGCTTGCCGGGACGACGTCGGTTTACGCTGAGCGGGTGTTGAGCGGACGGTATCTGATGATCGATATTGATCGGATCAAGGCGGCGCGTTATGGCCTCAATGTTGCGGATATCCAAGCAATCGTTGGCAGCGCGGTCGGAGGCGCGGTTGTGGCCGAAACGGTTGAGGGCCAGGCGCGATATCCGATCAGTCTTCGCTACCCGCAAAGCTATCGGGATTCCCCGGAGCATTTGCGCGCACTGCCTTTGATCTTAGGCAATGGCAATCAAATTGTGCTGTCTGATGTGGCGAATGTTCGAATAAGCGATGGCCCTGCGGGCATCAAAAGTGAAAACGGCCGAATCAGCGGGTGGACTTATGTGGAAGCTGATGGCGTTGACCTTGGCGCCTATGTCGCCAGTGCGCAAGCGCTTCTTGATGCGGCGTTGGTGCTGCCGCCCGGGTATGCGGTGAGTTGGTCGGGCCAATATGAGTCTTTAGCGCGATCCAAAGCGCAGCTTCAGGTCATGGTGCCCGTCACGCTGCTCTTGATTGCAATCCTGATTTATCTCAATTTTCGAAATGTGATGGCAGTCTTGATCTTGATGGCCACCCTACCGCTGTCGTTGGTTGGGAGTCTCTGGCTCATTTATTGGCTCGGATTTGATTTTTCGGTCGCGGTGGGGGTGGGCATGATTGCGCTCGCGGGCGTCGCCGCCGAACTGGGTGTGATTATGCTGGTTTACTTAAATCAGGCGCTCGCGCGCTGGCTAGCGTCAAAGGCATCAGATCAAGTCCCGCTGTTGCGCGCGGACCTCCAGCAGGTGGTATTGACCGGTGCTGTGCGGCGTGTCCGGCCGGTCTTAATGACCACCTGTGCCACGATTGCAGGTTTGTTACCGATTCTCTGGAGCACGGGCACGGGTTCTGAAGTGATGCAACGCTTGGCGGCGCCCATGGTGGGCGGCATGTTGAGTGCACTGCTGTTGTCCTTGTTCGTGTTGCCCGTCGTTTTTTATCTCTGGAAAGTAAGGGCTTTGGCGCTGTCGAAGTAAAAAAATTGCCTTCGTTAAAGGGGGCCCACCGGATGCTGCAGCCCGAAGGAGGTTAGACCGTGTGGTTGGCTTGGAGCGGGCTGACTGCTGCGACTTTAAGGCGGTTGCCCGGATTGAGCGTAGCCCTTTTGTCTTTGCGTGGTTTGTTGCCTCTGGCCGTGCGCTCGCCTGCCATGCCCCGGATTAGATTGAAATGGGTTGTGGTACCCGCTCAAACCCGCTGACGGGTCCTCCAGGTGGCGAAAAACAACCAGATGCCTGAAATCGCACTGATAAGGGCCAGGATGGAGAACAGCTTCATCGGAAGGTTGTCGATATTGTCACGTTCCTGCCAGTCCATGATGTGTAAGCCCCACATAAGATCCCAGATTCGCCAGCGCGTAGATCGAACGGCGGTAATCTCGCCTGAAAATGGGTTGACGTAAACGTTGAAGGGGGTCCCGTCGAGATCTTCGCTGATCACACGATAGAGCGGGAGTGGGCGACCTCTGAATTCGTCACCGGGCTCGACCTCTGTAACGGTCTCTACTCGCAAGGCTTGTAACCGGGTTTGCGAGGTAATCACGGCCTTGGCCTCATCGCTGGACATTTGTGCGAGGGGCGCGCCCGTTTTATCGAGGTACTGCGTCCCATTGGCCGCTTGGAGGATGAGGATCGGTGTGTGGAGTCTGGCCACAATGCGAATGCTTTTCGCGTCGGCGACCTCGACATCAAAATCGCTGACCTTGGCATTAAAAACACCCCGCGTCATCACATGCTCGCCGCGAACGTCTTGAATTTTATTGAAGGCAAAAAAGAGCCCAGAGAGGGTCCAAAGCAAGAGTTGAATCGAAACCGCCAAGCTGACGTACTTGTGGCTGCTTCTGATGAATCGTCGCATGTTTGCATCCTCGTAAAATCATCAAAATCTTATCATCAATTTCGAGATGACAGCCCCTTTGATCCGGCCTCACTGGCATCCTTGCTGCATCGCAACCTACAATGGGGCCGTCAATCGCGGCTGAAAGGATGGCGTCTTGTGTGAAGCGGTTCTGGAAAGGGCAGGCGAGACCCAATTAAGCGTTCAAAGGGGCAGGGGATGGATAACAAACTGCAATATGGTGTGATCGGCAATGGTCGGTTAGCCAGACATCTTGTGCACTGGTTTGGCAGCAAAGGATTGCGGGTTCTGAATTGGTCTAGGGCAGCGGCAGGGCGCGTCGCGTCTGTTGAGGCATATCTCGCATCGGCCGATGTAATCCTGCTTGCGATTAGTGATGACGCCATTGATGACTTTATTGTGATGCATCCAGATTTACAGGCGGCAGCATTGGTGCATTGTTCCGGCACACTGGTGAGTGAACATGCTGTTGGGGTCCATCTGCTCCAAACCTTTGGTGACGTCTTGATGACGTCTGCTGATTACGACCGGATCCCGTTTATCGTTGAGGCAGATGCCGCCGCGATACTTGAACTGTTCCCGGCCTTTCCGAACCCGGTGGCGCGCATTCAAAAATCCGACAAACCCTACTATCATGCGCTTTGTGTCTTGGCCTGCAGTGGTACGCAAATGCTCTGGCAAAAAATTCAAACCGGCTTTGAGTCTTGCGGGCTGGATCCAAAGCTTGCCGAGCCACTGCTTCGGCAATCTGCTAGGGCGGTCCTTGCCGACCCATCCCTGATCGTCACCGGTCCTTTTTCTCGAGGCGACACTAAGACGATTACAGCGCACCTCAGTGCACTTGAAAATGATCCTTACTTGTCTGTCTACCGAGCCTTTGAAGCCTTACACCGACCTGGGCACTGAGATGGTTGCTGGTGAACGGGCGTCTTTGGGTAGGCCCATGAAATTGGATTAATCGGTGGAAGAATACTCGTATTAGGCGATGCAACAAGAAGATTGTTCAAAGCCCAACAGTTTTGTATGGTCAAGGATCTAAAAAAGTCCTTGTAGGTTCAAACGGAGAGATCGATGTCGATTCAAACAGAAACCCTGAGCTTTGACCCCGATGCATTGGCGCTGAAATACCGACAGGAACGGGATAAGCGTGTGCGCGTAGATGGCAACGATCAATACCAGGAAGTGGTCGGTGAGTTCGCTTATTTTGTTGAAGACCCCTATATCGATGAGGTGCTCCAGCGAGAGCCGGTACTGGATGAAGTTGAGGTCATCATTATCGGGGGCGGGTTTGGCGGTTTGTTAGCCGCGGCACGGTTGCGAGAAGCCGGTATCGACGATTTTCGAATTATTGAAAAGGGTGGTGATTTTGGCGGCACCTGGTACTGGAATCGGTATCCTGGGGCGTCGTGTGATATTGAGTCGTACGTGTATTTCCCATTGCTGGAGAAAACGCAGTTTGTGCCCAAGCAAAAGTACACCAATGCGCCTGAAACGCTTGAATACTGCCATGAGATTGCGACGCACTATGATCTGTATGACAACGCGCTGTTGCAGACAGAAGTCCGTGCAACCGATTGGGATGAAGCATCGGGGCGTTGGATCGTTTCAACCAATCGGCACGATGCGCTCAAAGCTCGGTTTGTGGTGCATTCCAATGGGCCGCTCAATCGTCCGAAGCTGCCGGCGATCAAAGGCATTAACGATTTCAAAGGCCATACTTTTCACACCAGTCGCTGGGACTACGAGTACACGGGCGGCAATGCCCTGGGTAACCTGGCGAATCTCGCCGATAAGCGGGTTGCCGTGATTGGCACGGGCGCCACCGCGGTGCAGTGCGTGCCGCACTTAGGGGCGGCGGCAGAGGCGCTGTATGTCTTTCAGCGCACGCCTTCCTCGATCGATGTTCGCAACAACCAACCAACTGATCCGGCTTGGATGACGGCTCAAAAACCGGGTTGGCAGGATGATCGCCGCAGGAATTTTGAATCGATTATGACCGGTGCCGTGGTCAAAGAAGATCTAGTCGCCGATGGCTGGACCGAGGCCTTTCGATTGTTGTTTGGGTCGATAAGGGATAAGGCACCCTCAAAGTTAAGGCTCTTGGGTTGGGCTGTTACCGGCCTTGCGGACAAAAAGCGCTATGAACTTGGGCTGAAAGAATACCTAACGCACAAAGCGGCAGTCCATATGGATCTGACTCGAGCACTTGAGCTTGCGGATTTTCAGAAGATGGAAAAAGTCCGCGCGCGAGCGGACTCAGTGGTCGAGGATCCAGAAACAGCGGAGGCTTTAAAGCCTTATTACCGTCAGTTTTGTAAGCGGCCCTGTTTTCATGATGAATACTTGCCGACCTTCAACCGTCCGAATGTGACGTTGGTGAACACCGATGGTCGTGGCCTGGATCAAATTACCGAGACGGGGATTGTCTTTGACGGGGTAAGCTATGAAGTGGATTGCATTATCTTTGCCACCGGGTTTGAAGTGGGCACCGACTATTCGCGCCGGGCGGGTTATCAAATCACTGGACGTGACGGGGTGACGATCTCTGAGAAGTGGTCGAAAGGGTTGTCGACGTTTCACGGCATGCATACCCGGGGCTTTCCGAATGCATTTTTCTTTGGTCCCGCTCAGTCTGCCTTTACGGCGACCTACACTTACTCCCTTGATGAAAACAGCATCCACTTAGCGCACATCCTAAGCCAGGCCAAGGCGCGGGGTTGCGATCGGATCGAGGCGAGTGCGGCGGCTGAGCAGCGTTGGGTTGAGACGATCATTGAAAAGGCGCGGTTAACAGCAGAATTTCAATCACAATGCACGCCAGGCTATTACAATAACGAGGGTCACGTAAATGTGAATCCTCAGAACAATACCTATGGCGGTGGTCCCATTGAGTTTTTTGGGCTCATGAAGAAATGGCGTTCAAAAGGTGATCTGCAGGGGCTGGAGTTAAGCTAATGGGGCGCTTGGGTTTGGCAAACCGGGTCCGGCGCCAGCGGGTTGAGCGAACCGTTACCCGTGAACGCATTACCGTATAGGGGTTTTGGGCAATGCATCGGGTGCACTGTCATCAAGACCGGAACCGACGACGTTACCAAGGAAACGAGTGCTGCGTCTTGCCGCAAGCGATAGGAGCTTGGGGAATGCGATGGCTGAAAGCTTTGCTTTGCCAATCTCGGGCTGAGGGTCGCCAATCTTTTTGGGCCTTTGAAAGGCCTGCCAAGCCGTTATTTTTCGGATGCGGCGCGGGTTTCTGCTGACACAGGCGCCTTTAAAAGCCCTTCCAACGCATCAATCAAATTTTGAACAAAAATTTCGGCAGACTTGCCTTTGAAAGCGCGAGGCTGCTGGGCATGTTGATTCATTGCAGCGGAGACGAAGCGAAAGGCATGTTCCACCCGCGTGTGGTAGGTGACGCGGTCTAAGTGGGGCAAGGCTTTTTGCAACAAAACCCCCGTTTCGAATGCGCTGTCTCCAAGCGCCCGGGTATGGGCTTCAACGAGTTCGCGATCGGCACCCATTAACTCGTGTCCAAAAGCTTGTATATAGGTCTTGAACCCTGGTGCTGTTTTAGCAAGATCAAATGCGGGCATGACCATCACACTGCAAATTTGCCGAAGATTAAGCTTGGGTGATTTGTCTAACAAGACTTCAAGATACTGCTGACGGCGCGCCGCGACCTCTTGCGCGCGGGCGCGTCTGATAGCAGCGAGCAGACCCGACAAATTCTTAAAATGGTATTGCAGCGCGGATTCGTTTTTTTGCCCGGCGCGTGCCAGGATGTCCCGAATTGAAATGTTTTCGAGCCCGTTCTCGGCGGCCAGGCACTCAACACTGCGCATGATCGCGGTTTGGGTTGCCTCCCGGCGACTCATTTTGGGCGCGTCTTTGATTTTCGAGCGGGTCATAGGAAAAGTTTAGCGCAACTCATTGACGCTGGCATTAATTGATTCGATCTCAAGGCCTTTGTCCGACCGGCGATATTGATTAAACTTCAGCGATGGAATTATTTATTAGCTTTCTCGACACGGTCACCAGTGCAGATCGGATTGGCTTTGTTTGCCTGTGCTTGGCGTTCGCAATTGTGCTAGAAGCATTCATACCGTTGTTTGAGTTTAAGGGTCAGAAATTTAAGCATGTGACCCGAAACCTGGTTTTTATCCTGACCACCGGTGTCGTGACGATCGCTTTGGCTTACCTCGCTTTCGAAGTCATTCGGATAGAGGACTACGGGTATGGCGTGCTGAACCTGGTCACCTTACCCGTGTGGGTTGAGATGTTGCTGGCACTGATTGTGTTGGATTTTTTTGGTCAATATTTTATTCACGTTTGCTTGCACCGTAATAAGTGGCTTTGGAAGCTGCATTTGGTACACCATAGTGATACTCAGGTCGATGCGAGTACGGGTACCCGGCATCACCCGGGTGATATGTTGGTCCGAGAAAGTTTGATTTTTTGCGTGATCATGGTGTTTGGTATAGCGCCGCATTGGTATGTGCTGTATCGAATCATTACGCCGTTTTTCGCTTACTTTACCCATGCCAACATTGCCTTGCCGCCAAGGCTTGATCGAATGCTCGGTTTGCTCTTCGTGACGCCCAATATGCATAAGTTCCATCATCATGATGTGCGCCCGTGGACAAACACCAATTACGGTAATATTTTATCGTGCTGGGACCGTTTGTTTGGGACTTACACGTATCAGGATCCGAGTTATGTGCGCTATGGCCTTGATACCGTTGATGCCGCGCTTGCAGACAATTTGGCCTACCAGTTTTCACTGCCGTTTAATTCAAAGATCAAGACCGACTATTAGCCGGGTCAAGCTGGGTTTTGCACAAATATAGGCCACCCTGAAATGGGCGCTTTGCGACATGGCGCGGTTTAAAATGATGGGGCGGCCCCGGCGCGGCTTGCGATAAAGCCTTATCGGTCGCATAGTCGAAACCAAACGGCGGCCTTGGTGGCCTGCTTGCTTTTGGCCCATTTTGGGTGACCGTTAAAAAAATCAACGAAGGGTTTGTCATGATCATTACGCCGCAATCACCCTCTGGCTGTGGGGCCCTAATCACCGATATTGACTTGAAGCAATCGCTAACCGATGACTTGATCAGTGAGTTGCGGGCGGTTTGGGTGCAACATCAGGTGCTCGGATTTCCGGGTCAGTTCCTGGCATTGAAGGACTTAGAACGATTCGCCGAGGCCTTCGGTGAGTTTGGCGATGATCCCTTTTTTGACAGTATTGCGGGTCACCCCCACATTGCTGAAGTTCGCCGAGACGCGCTTGAAACAACGCCATTGTTTGCGGAGAGCTGGCATTCAGACTGGAGCTTTTTAGCCAAACCGCCGACCGCGACGTTGCTCCATGGCCAAGTGATCCCGGCCCAGGGCGGGGATACCCTCTTTGCGGATCAATACGCGGCGTGGGACGCCTTGCCCGAGGATCTAAAGGCTTTGA
>Ga0233432_10004303_pt1 | contig 12668 bp, 9 predicted proteins | sample SI_122_August201_6_FD_179870 | JGI IMG/M metagenome (GOLD analysis project Ga0233432, IMG submission 179870) | Seawater microbial communities from Saanich Inlet, British Columbia, Canada - SI_122_August2016_10_MG | ecosystem: Environmental > Aquatic > Marine > Inlet | place: Canada: British...
AAATGTCTACCTGAAGGCTTTCAAATAACGCTAAGACGCATCCATCCCGTCCAGACATTTGACTTCTCGGACATTTTTTCGGATCGTCATCATGAATAACCCCAATCATGAAGTTTTTCTACCTCTCCATCCTCGCTCTTTTCATCTCCACGTCCATTACGCTCTCAAATGCCGGCATCGACTCGCCTGGCACTGCATCCATGCCTCTCTCAGATTCCGATTGGCCCTGGTGGCGAGGTCCTGATCGCAATGGACACGGGAAGCAGCAGGAGGTCCCACTCGAATGGGACGAAACGAAAAATATAGTCTGGAAGACGCCAATCCCCGGAAGAGGACATGGTTCTCCGAGTATCGTGTCTGATTCCATATTCATAGCTACTGCAGACGAACAAACTCAAACTCAGTCCGTCATTTCCTTCGATCGCTCAACAGGCAACCAAGAATGGATAACTCAGGTGCACGCTAACGGTTGGGAAGGCCGCATCCATAAACGAAATACACAGGCCTCCACGACGGTGGCCTGTGACGGCGAACGCGTTTTTGCCGTATTCATGTACGATGAAGCGATTTGGCTCACTGCCCTCTCCTTAGAAGGTTCCATCCTCTGGCAAGTCCAAGCCAGTGATTTCGTTTCGCATTGGGGCTATTCGACATCTCCTGTTCTTTACAAAGATCTGATCATTATCGCTTCCGACCACAAAGGCGGAGGCAACCTAAGCGGCTTCGACCGAAAGACGGGAGTGCAAGTCTGGAATGCAGAGCGACCCGCCATTCCCAATTACGCTTCTCCAGTCATCTACAATATCAACGGTAAGGATCAGCTCATCCTCCCAGGGTGCGAACTCATGGCGAGCTACGACCCCAATACCGGGCGAGAATTCTGGTCAATGCCAGCCACAACAAGAGAAATCGTCGGCAGCGCCGTCACCGACGGAAAACACGTCTACGCTAGCGGCGGTTACCCGAAAAACGAAACCGTCTGCATAAAGGCCGATAGTTCAAACGAAATCGTATGGAGTAATCCAATACGCACCTACGCTCCATCAATGCTTATTGCTGACGGATACCTTTACTCCATAACCGACACAGGGCTCGCCCACTGTTGGAATGCAACGAATGGCGACCTTATGTGGCGTGAAAAAATTAACGGTGACTTCAGTGCCTCGCCCACTCTAATAGGCGACACGATTTTCGTATCCAGCGAACAAGGAAAAACGATTGTATTCAAAGCCAACCCCGAACGCTTCGAACTACTCGCCCAAAATCAATTAGGGAACGAAACCTGGAGTTCCCCCGTCATTTCCGACAATTGCATCTACCTTCGAGTCGCTCATACCGAAGGCGAACAACGAAACGAATTCCTCTACGCAATCGGTAATCAATAGAGGTAGGGAGGACCGGCTCGGTCCGCTGCGTGGCTGTAAAGAGAACCGTTTAAAAATTGTTTTCAACGGAGGGGCCTCGCTTGCACATTGAAGACTTACTAAACAACCTCCAAGGTGTTTCGAGGTCTCCTGACTCGAATATTCACATGGGCTTTTGAGGGTCTATCCCGGCACGGCGCAAGCGCCGGCCCTACGTAGTTTATAATACACTTCCGGCTACTCCGTTATCTTCAGGTTCGCGTAGCGAGCCACCGTCGAACCCTCAAACCAAAGGGCAACTGCTCCGAATCCTTCGGCACCACTCTTAAGATCGTTTACAACCAAAGTCGGATGATCGCTGCCGTGAACGTAAAGCCGTGCCTTCTCTCCGTCGACTACCACTTTCACCTTCGTCCATTCCGCTGGAGCAAGGTCGACGTACGCCTCATACTTGCTGGGCGTTTCCTTCCTTAAACGAAACCAGGGGTATTCGGGGTGCGAGATGTATTGAGCAGAGTGATTTCGCCGTTCCTGATCCGCAGACCGTCCATTCGTAGGACGAAGATAAAAGCAGTCATAATTGCCCTCTTCTGGGTTCGCCCGAAAAGCGATACCGACAAAGCCGCGCGCTCCGCCGCTCGAACCGGGCACAGGTTGACCTGCCATCTCCAACTCGATCGTACCATTATGAAAATCTTTATCCACCACAATCAAGTGATCGATCCGATTCGCCTCGCTCGCTCCAGGACCGCGATTTGCGCCGCCCGCTTGCCGTTGACGCTGCGCTTCCGCCAAGTGCTCTTTCGCCTTCTTGGCCTCTTTGGAAATCTCTGCCTTAATCCCACTCTTCCCCTTAAAGATTTCGGTTTTCACGACTGCATTGTGAAGCATCAAATTCTTCGATTTGGTCAAATCGATTGAGCGTGCCTCCGCCAAGGCTGAAAACGAACAAAACGACGCTAAAAGGATAATGAGCAACGATGGGCTCCATATTGATTTTTTCATGATGCAACTCTGAGTTTTACGTTTTATCCAGCTACCTTCGATTCTTACAAAGAAACGCTTACCTCCGGAATGGATATCCCTTGAATTTGATCGCCGGCATTTTCCGAAATGATACGCACGTTTCGGATCGAAACCGATCCGCCTCCGCCGCTTTCGGGTAATTTATGTATCTGAAACCCGATGACACCTTCAGCAGTTCTCGCGTCGGCCATATTTAACGTCGGAACGCCATTCACCCAAATCCGAAAATGCTCGCCGATCGCCTCGATTCGGTAGTGATTCCAATCGGATCGGCGGTACGCCTTTTTAGCATCGTCCTTTCCTTCGAGCGAATACAACCAACCGCGTCCTCCTTCTTCGTAAATGCCACCAGTCCATTGGCGATCGGACTGATCGATCTCCATTTGATAGCCATGGACCTGCCCTCCATGCACCGCAGGATCAGTCCCGCCACGCAAGACAATACCCGAATTCAAATCGCCCACGACCTTTACTTCTGCTTCGAAGATAAAATCCCCATACGACTTTTTCGTATTAAGATAGGTCAACGCTTTCGTATCCTGATGAAACGCTACGATCGCCCCATCATCCACTAGCACCGTCGACGATCCATCGCGTGTCTCCCACCCATCAAGATTCCTTCCGTTAAACAAACTCGCCCAACGCGGTTCGCCAAGCGGAACCATTCGATAGAGCGTTCCAGAATTCGGTCCTCTCGTGTTAAGCGAAACATAGATCATGCCATCCGGCCCCGAAGCCACATCTCTGACGCGTCCTTGCTTCTTCAAAATCGTCTCGCTGTGCACGACTTGTCCGTCCTCTATCACCAAACGCTGCAACTCTTCGGCCGACATTCCCGTCACCAGCAAATTGCCCGACCATTCAGGAAAGCCATCTCCCTCGTAAAAATCGATACCAGCCGTCGCAATAGACGGAAGCCAATAATGCACTGGCTGTTCCATCCCTTCCATGTGTGTCTTATCAGTAAGCGGCTTCCCATTATAGTTCATACCGTAAGTAATAACGGGCCACCCGTAATTTCGACCTTTGCGAATCACATTAAGCTCGTCCCCACCCCGAGGGCCGTGTTCCGTTTCCCAAATGTCTCCAGTAACCGGATGCAGATCTAAACCTTGAGGGTTTCGATTCCCATAAGACCAAATACTCTTGTACGCACCTTTTTTGCTATAGAACGGATTGTCCTTCGGGACGCGGCCATCATCAAACAGCCGATGCACTTTACCATTCGGCTTGGTTAGGTCCTGGGCCATCTCCGAAATTTGCCGCTCTCCAATACTGAAGAAGACATAGCCATCCTTGAAAACGAATCGCGAGCCGTAGTGGCCACCGGTACTGACATGGAATTTTGGAGGTACCCGAAAAATCGCTTCTTCGTCGACCCACCTGTCATTCTTAATCCTTCCGCGCACTACCGCCGTCATAGAAGCATCTTTGCCCTCGACCTTAGTGCCGACGTTTTCGCTGAACGAAAGATAAATCCAGCCATTCTTTTCATAGTCCGGATGAGGTGCCACTTCGAGTAAGCCACCCTGACCTTTTACCCAAGCCTTTGGTATGCCTTTGATTTCATGCTTTTTCCCATTCCGGATGTTCCAGAGTTTGCCGTTACGCTGCGTTATCAAGATCGACTCGTCCGGTAAAAACGAGATGGACCAAAGAATGTCTTCAAGCTCTGCAACCTTTTCTAAACGGAAATTATGACGCTCCGTCGAAAAGACGCCCCCCAAAGGCTTTACCTTCTCTAGAATTCCCGAAGTTTCGGCCAATAGCTTTTGCTCACGCATTAAAATAACCAAAGCCCGAATCTGATCCTCGCCGAGAACACCTTTCCAGGGCACCATTCCCATTTCCGGAACTCCGTCCCGAATCACTTTGGCGATCGCATCATCCGAGGCACCATACTTCCAAACGTCATCAATGAGAGAGCTTCCCAAACCACCTTCCATGTTCTGACCATGGCAAGTTGCGCAATTCTGGGTATAGAGCTCCATTATCGAGCCCGTACCGATCCTGCTCTGCCCCATCATCAGGACCGGCTGCAGGGCGATTAAAATGACGGCGCAAAAAAAGTTCTTCATGTGCTATTTTTTGGGGGTTAGAGCTCGGGAAGTCAAAACGCATTCCGTTATCCGTAACAACATTCAAAGCTCTTTCTCCCAAAGATATCAACTCCATTGTCAGCCGCCGGAAAGAGTTCTCTCCCAATTGAGAATCCGAGACGAAACGACTTTTGCTTATTGAAGGATCGCAACAATTCGATTCTCTACGATATCGAGATGAAAAACTACCTTCTATTCGGCGATTCGAACACTTGGGGCTACCGACCCGCATCCGATGGAGAGCGTTTCCCGTTCGCGCAACGCATCGGCGGTGTTCTGCAAAACCGGCTTGGCGATTCAGCTCGAGTGATCGAAGAAGCTCTCAACGGTCGTATGACGCATTGGGAAGACCCATTGAATCCCGACAAAAACGGAGCCAAACAATTGCCGATAATACTGGAAACGCATCGTCCCATCGATTTCATTTCAATCATGCTCGGTACTAATGATCTAAAGCGCTACCTCAACCTGAATCCCATCGATTCGGCTATGGGAGTCAGCCAGTTGATCGATACCATCCGGGAAAGCCAATGCGGAAGAAACGGCGTTACGCCTGAAATCCTCGTCATCGCGCCCCCTCAATACGTGGATACCAATCAGCCCTTTGGTCGCCTCTTCGAAGGAGCAGTCGAAAAATCCAAATGTTTCCCCTCTGCCTACAAAGAAATCACGAACGCTCAAGGCGTCCATTTTTTGGATGCAAGCAAATCGGCCACTCCCCCCGCTAGTGGCGACGGAGTGCATATCGATGAAATAGGATCCACTGCAATCGGGAACGCGATTGCTGATTTCATACAAGCAAACTTCAAATAAATGAGTAAAACCAACAACTCGCCAACCCGCTGGTGGCCTCTCCAAGCAATCGCCTTGCTTACAATCGGCTTCCTGCTTTTCGTAACTTTGAGTGAAAGCGAGAGCCGCCAAGCCATTGTCATGAAATCGATCGGCATCGCCTCATTCGCATCCATTCTCTCCTTGATATGGCTACTCGCCTTATCGCGATTGCCTTGGCGAATTCGTATTGGCGTCGCGGCCGGACTAATCATTATCGGAGCGGGAGTCGGAAGTGCATTCAAATACGAAGGTGTATCTGGTGATCTAATACCTATTTTTCGTTGGCGATGGCATCAAACGGAAATGCAAATCGCTTTATCCGAATCAACCCAAGGCGACCTCAGCCTCCCCTCAAATTTCATTAGCTACTCGCAATTCCTTGGCCCAAACCGGAACACGACGGTATCAGACATCTCACTCAATCCCGATTGGGAAAGCTCACCACCTCAATTGCTCTGGAAACAGCCGATTGGCGAAGCGTGGTCGGGATTCGTCACCTCCGGAAATCGAGCGTTCACCCAAGAGCAAGATGGTCCCCTCGAAAAAGTCGTCTGCTACGATTTACTATCCGGCAAGCGACTCTGGGAAAACGAGCTAACGGCTCGATACGACAACCCTCTCGGAGGAATTGGGCCGCGCGCAACGCCAACCATTGACGAAAATCGTCTCTACACGATGGGAGCCACTGGCGAATTGCAATGTCTCGAATTGACGACGGGGAATCCGATTTGGAGTAGCAATGTTCTCCAAACGCACAATGCCCCACTACCGGATTGGGGCATGTCAAGCTCACCCCTGATTCACGAGAACCTTGTCATCGTAAACGTAGGCGGCAGCGACGGAAAGTCGCTAGTGGCATACGATAAGCAATCAGGCGACTTCATTTGGGGCGGAGGAAATGACCAGGCCCACTGGAGTTCGCCCATTTTCCATGAAATCGCCGGCAGCAAGCAAATCCTCATTTTCAACCGAGACGGACTTTACGCCCACAATGTGAATACCGGAGCAATCCTATGGGAACATCCTTGGACGAAATCGACCTCCTATCCACGTGTAGCAATTCCCGTCCTAATTCCTGGAGACCGCATAATTATGTCCAGCGGTTACGGAGCTGGGGCAGCAATGCTGAAAATATCACCAAGCAATGGAGGTAAGCAATCGGTCGAAGAAATTTGGACAAGCCTTCACCTGAAATCAAAATTCAACAACTTCGTATTCAAAGACGGATACATTTACGGTCTCGATGACGGCATGTTTACCTGCATCGATATTGAGACAGGACGACGCACGTGGAAAAAAGGACGCTACGGTCACGGCCAGTTGATCCTCGTAAACGACCTCTTATTGCTAACTGCTGAGAACGGCGACATAATGCTCTTCGATCCCACGCCCGAAGAACCGCGAGTTCTGGGGACATTCAAAGCTCTCGAAGGGAAAAGCTGGAACCCTCCAGCGCTCGTCGGTCCCTACCTACTCGTCCGAAACCACCTGGAAGCAGCCTGCTACCGCATACCGCTGCTCGACAAGGTGAACTGAGTAAATTCTCGTCGCAGCTCGTAGCGACAAGCCTGAGAGACCGTTCAATAGGGCCGAAACTAACCGATCTCAACAGAGAGCTCGCACCTGGGCCGGCCCTATGGAGTTCCGACTTATCATTCAGCCTCTGAGGACGTCCTACCGCAGCAACCCGATTTCCCATCCAGGCCTACAAACCGTTACGCCAATCAAGCAGCGCTTTTTTCATACTTTCCGTGCGTTCAGGATACTCCCTTGCCAAATTCGAGGATTCACCGATATCGCGCTTCAAATTGAACAGCTTCGTTTCGCTTCCATCGTCATTGGTCAACAGTTTCCAATCCCCATCGCGCATCGCATTGGTCGGGCTTTCGAAAAGCGGATTACCTGGTTTTAGAATTCCTGGGTTACCCGCATATTCCCAGAAAACAGGCTCCTTACGCTTCATTTTGCGACCTTCTAGCGCCTTGCTTAGATCCTGGCCATCCAAGTCCCACTCAGACGGTAATTCCAATCCAGCCATTGCGTGAAGCGAAGGAAACAAATCCACCGCTGCCATAATCGTCGTTTCATTCGTTTTCCCTTCAGGAACCTGGCCTTTCCATCGAACGATAAACGGCATGCGGATTCCCCCTTCGTAAAGACTCCACTTACGTCCGTACAACGGACCTGTCCATCCCGGCGGCGTAAAACCTTCCTTGTAATAACGTGGCCAATCCGTGGGACCGTTATCGCTCGTGAATATGATCATGGTCTTTTCACTCAGGCCCATCTCATCAACCGAATCAATTAAACGACCGAATTGCCGATCCATATTATCCAATGTCGCATAAAATTTCTGAACGTATGGATGAGTCGAATACTTCTCGTATTTCCCAAGCCACGCTTCATCGGGCACATGAGCATCATGCACGTCGTTCGGAAAGACATGGAGGTAAAAAGCCTCGTTACGGTGACGCTCCATAAAATCAATCGCGCGATCCACATAAATCCCGGTCGTCTCATGCTTCTTTACGAACGTAATATTCCCCCGACCCAACTTAGCGCTTTGCCCATTCAATCCTTTCTTGTCCCACAAAATCCGATCCCCCAATCCTTCGAATGTTACCAACGATTCCTCGAAGCCGTATTCCTGAGGCAGAGGAGCGACCACATCTCGTCCGCCCCCCATATGCCATTTCCCAAAATGCGCGGTCGCGTATCCATTCGCCTTAAAACTGCGAGCCATCGTTTGAACGCTCGGGTCCAAAAAATCGACCATATTTCGGACGCGGTTTTGCTCTTTCGAAGCGAAATGAGCCCAAACCTTATGTCGCCCCGGAGCTTGTCCCGTATTCAATGCCACTCGCGACGGAGAACAGATCGGCGAATTCGAATAGTAATTCGTCAACTTCAATCCTTCCGAGGCGAACCGATCTATATTCGGCGTCTCCATATCGGGATTCCCAAAACAGGACGGATCCGCATAACCCATGTCATCGACATAAAAGATAATCACATTGGGATTCTCGCTTGAACGAGCGCCTTGAACGGTTCCGATTGAAACGAGTATCGTAATCAAAAAGAAAGCAATTACGCGGATAGATAAGATTTTCATGGTTTATAAATTTTCTCCGAATTCGATTGATCTACTTTTTTAAAGCGGGACTGTTCACTTGCACTCCAAGACGCTCCGCCCAATTTGCCCATTCAAATGCCAAAGCTCGAGTCATTTCGGGGTAGCTTTGAGCCAAATTGTTTTGCTCAATTCGATCTACCGACAAATCGTAGAGCTCCCATTCAGCTTCTTCGGGCATTCGCTTTCCCCAGGTTATTTTCCAATTCCCTTTACGCCATCCTCGAGCAAACTGATGTTCAAACCCAATCGTACGTTCGCCCAAATCCTTGCCGTTAAAAGAACTCAAAAGCGACACGCCCTCCATTGGCTGAACTGCATTGCTTTTGTAATGCGACGGATACGTCGAACCAGTCGCTTCCAAAATCGTAGGCATCAAATCCATAACGTGCGACACATCGGTTCGAATCGCATTCGCTCCGTCTATCTCATCTGGCCAATGAGCGATTAGCGGACTTGAAATACCTCCTTCATGACAAAAATGCTTGTAGAGACTCAATGGCGTATTTCCCAGGTTTGCCCAGGCACTCCCATATGAGTGGTGCGACTCAGACAAGCCCATCGTCCGAAGCGCTTCGCCTTCGTGCAAGGTCGTCACTCCCCGACGCGAAACCCCGTCAAAACCAAATGGACCCCACTCGTAACAAGCCCCATTGTCACTCGTGAAAAGAATCAGCGTGTTCTCGAACTCTTCCTTCGCCTTAAGATCATCCACGATCTTTCCTACCCCTCGGTCGACATGCTCGACACTCGCAGCGAAAATCGCCATCCGCCGCGCTAAGTCCTCCCGCCGATTCGCCGGCAACGAATCCCACGCTGGGTTCGACTGCCCCGAATAGCCATTCGCAATATCGTCCCGATCAACCGGAACCATTGCCAACGGCGGCAATTCCGTATTCGCAGAGACGAGACCCATAGCCTTCATCCTCTCCAATCGTTCGCTACGTAAAACATCCCAACCACGTCGGTAGGTAGCCATATACTTATCCGTCAACTCCGCCGGAGCTTGAACGGGAAAATGAGGCGACGAGTGAGCTAAATACAAAAACCAGGGCGTATCCTCTTGACGTCTCGCCTGGTCCAGAAATTCAAGCGCGTAATCAGTGAATACGTCGGTTGCGTAAAACTCGCCCTCGGAGTAGTTTAATTCCGGCTTAACCGTTCCCGGCAACCGTTTATAGAAACCAGCATCCCACTGACTATGCGAGTGGGCTTGAGTGTATCCAAAGAATTGGTCGAACCCACGCTCGACCGGACCAGGATCGGATCCCATATGCCACTTGCCCGACATCCAAGTCGAATAGCCTGATCCCTTCAAGACCTCCGCAATCGTCACGCAATTATCGTTTAAAAACCCTTGATAGGCAGGCCCGAATCCATTGGGCGGTTTTTTGTTCTTTCGTACGAATGATCCGATTCCCGTTTGGTGCGGGTACAACCCGGAGATGAGTGATGCCCGTGACGGACAACAGCGCGCCGAATTATAGAAACTCGTATACCGTAATCCATCGCGAGCCAACGCATCCAGATGCGGCGTATCAATCTCCCCTCCAAAACATCCAAGATCCGAATACCCGAGATCATCAGCCAAAATCAACAATACATTCGGTCGATCAACCGCAAACGCCTGTCCGCATAAAACGAAACTACACGCCAAACAGATCAGAAATTTCAATTTCATCATTTTCAAGCTTCTGCACTTCCAGGTTAATAAATATGCTTCCCCTTCTTCGCTGCGGTATGAGCCTCGCGAGTATCCATTGGAATCCCGGGATCATTCTGATCGTGCATCCACAAATCGAGCTCACGGCTCAATTCCTCCTTAATCGCTGCATACCGCGGATCGCCTACCAAATTGGTTAATTCGAAAGGGTCTTCGCTCGTACGGTAGAGCTCCTCGGCTGGACGCTTGATATAGCGCTTCACGATCGCCTCTGCTTCTTCCGTCTGTCCGCTCTCGAAAACCCAGGTGCTCCAGTAGGGATTATTCAAGGCACCATTCCCTTTAACTCCCATCAAATGCTTTTCGATATAGATTTCATCGGGCGACAAATTTCGAATGTATCGAAATTCTCCATTCGTAACGGTGCGAATGGGATAAGCAGGTCCTTCTGGGATATTATTGTGAACGCCATAGGCAAAGGAGCGGTGAGGCTTTTTACAATCGAAGAGCGTTCCAAGAAAACTCGTTCCATCGAAATTATGATCGCCTACATCGCCTCCGGCCAATTCAACGAATGTCGGAGCGAAATCCGCGTACTGCACAATACCGTCCGTACGATACCCTGCGTCGATACGCCCTGGCCAGCGAGCTATCAAGGCCGTGTGTAGTCCATTATCCCAATTGGTCCACTTGCACCCAGGAATCTGAGCTCCCTGCTCCGATGTAAATAGCACCAACGTTTCATTCGCTTTTCCTGTCGATTCCAGCGTATCCAATATCTCGCCTACTTGCCCGTCCATGTACGTTATCTCCGCCAAATAACGTGCGTACGCATCTCGCGTGGTCGGCGTATCCACCATGTACGGGGGCAGCTTTATTTTATCGTCCGGATATTGCGAGCGATCCCCCATAACCCAAGGCACATGCGGCTCGACAAGAGCAACCACCAGACAAAATGGTTCATCGACATCCCGCGTCATGAATTGTTCGATCGAATTCGTTTCGTGCTCTTTAGTAGGCGAGCGAACGCAACTGATATCGAACCCTTCAACACGCTCAAACGGAAACACTGCCTTCGGCGTAACATGCACCTTACCTGCAAGCCCGACTCGGTAGCCCAAATCTTCCATGAAATGCGGGAGTGTTTTCGTATCCAAACGACTTCCAGAATGATTCCACGCAGCGCCATTGCGAATGGGATGCTGGCCGGAGTACATTTCCGAACGACAAGGCTGACACATAGCCTCGCTCACATACGCCTTATTAAACACTAAGCCCTGCTTCGCAAAAGCATCGATGCGAGGCGTTTTCGCGTTCTGCCCACCAAAAAGCGGTAGATCATTGTGAGTACAATCGTCGGCGATAATAACGAGAATATTAGGCTGCGACGCACCCGCAGTTGCTGATGATAACACTAGAGCCAAAACAAAGGCAGAACAAAAAACCGAAGCTCGATTGATGCGTTTCATATCCATAATTCAATTGGATTGGGATCAATTGGTAAAAAGAACCTCTTTTGTAGAAATTCCTCGAGCGCACCGCAAAGGTTTTCCATCAACAACAACCTATCGAAAACCAACATCCTCATCCTAGTTGAATTAAATGACTGCACTAAATCGATTCAAAGCTATCGAAAATCCTACATTCAATTTAAATGTCCCCTCTGGGAAAGCCCCGAGGTATTTAAAAGGTGAAGACCGATCTCGGAATAGTCATTTTTGCCAGATTAGCTAAACGATTCCATCGTTCAGAATGGCCGCTCGGAGGTAGGTCGCTACCAATATCAACAACGAAGCCCTTCGACAGGCTTAAGATCTGGGACAACAGTCTTCGCCCGCCAAGAGCGCCGCAGTGTTTTCCCGAAGGCAGCAATCGATGAAGATTAGCTATTCAGTGGGTTCGACGTTTGACCTCTCCTGCCTTCTTCGAATCATCGTCGAGTGCATCCCCGCAATCTACATCAAGGACGATATGATTTCGTTGCCCTTTGCCAAACGTTTCCCGATCTGGAGATTTTTCTTCAACCGAACCCAGCTGGCGATCAAACGATCGATTTTAGCGATCCCTCTGCGGTGCTCTGTCTCAATCGCGCCTTGCTAGCGCACTATTATGGGGTTGCCCACTGGATGATTCCTGCAGGTTATCTTTGTCCGCCTATACCCGGTCGTGCAAATTACATTCATTACCTCGCGGACCTGTTGGGGAATGAAGATAATGACTCTTCGGTGAGAGTGCTCGATATTGGCACTGGGGCCAATGGTATCTACCCCATCATTGGAAGCCAGAGCTATGGTTGGACGTTTGTGGCGACCGAGATCGACCCAAATGCAATCAAGACGGTGCGGGCGATTGTTGAACTGAATCCGTGCTTGACGAAACATGTGCGCGTAGTGCGACAGAGAGATAGCGATGCCATCTTTCGTGGTATCATTCGGCCGAGTGATCACTTTGATCTAACGATGTGCAACCCGCCGTTCCATGAGTCTGCCAAGGCAGCGCAAGCGGTTAATCAGCGCAAGGTTCGTAACTTGGGTGGCCGAAGCGCAGCCAAG